>ERZ1066127.481-NODE-481-length-20837-cov-11.107016_pt1 | contig 20837 bp, 22 predicted proteins | sample MGYA00382774_ERZ1066127 | MGnify/ENA primary metagenome ERZ1066127 (study PRJEB33369, sample SAMEA5778357) | biofilm metagenome | biome: Industrial cooling water; feature: Water cooling tower basin; material: Biofilm | place: United Arab Emirates | collected... | reverse complement strand
TGTGGAAGGCGCAGCAAGGGTAGCGAAAAGCCTAAGGCCATAGGCGTTTTCCTGCTAGCGTTTTGTACGCATCCAACTGCCGAAGACCTGATGCTAACTGCTTGTTGGAAAATAGCCTTAAAAGGCCTCGGTCACTGAAAAATAAAAGCTGCTGCTTCCGCGGCCCCAGCCATAATCGAGGCGGATGTTGAGGCGTTCTGATTTGTTGAGGGCATAACGCACTCCTCCACCAAGGCTGTACTTCAGTCGGTCGAGTTGGATATCGGCCGGGCTGCGAAAGACCTCTCCCAATCCAGCAAAACCCACCACGCCGAATCGTTTGTACACAGGCACACGTAACTCGGCTTGAGAACCAATGAAGTGATGATCGCGGTAACGGTTGGCGGCATAACCACGCAACATTTCTTCACCACCAGCCCGTGCCATGCTCAAAAAAGGCACTTGGCCGTAATTCAAATTCATGCGGGTATTGGTAGCCAAGATCCAGCCAGGGCGCACCTCCTTGTAAATATTGTAAAGCAAGTTTACGTTCAAAAAATCAAAGCTGCTGCCAAAGACGCCATTGTAGAAATAAGACGAGAATTCGAAAAACTGGCCTTTATACGCATTGATTACATTGTCACGGCTGTCGAAAGTGGCTACCAAGCCAAAGGCCGAACCTATTCCACCTGCTGAACCAGGAACCCCACCTACGGCAAGTTCCTTATCGTCGAAATATTGAAAATTGAATTCATTGCGCAACTGGTAGTCGAATCCAGCAAAAAAGTAGCGGTTGAACTTGCGCATGAACAGGGCCTTAAAGCTGAACAAGTCATACGAATAGCGCTCCATTTGCAACTCAGTGGTATTGTTGCCTACACCATAATACCTATCGGGGAAATTGCGAAAACGCACTTCGCCCCGCAGCAAATAATCTTCGTTGTTGGTGAAAATCGACCACAATCCCCAAATATCGAGCTGACGGTTTTGGGTATAATCGCCCAACAATTGCACATACGACAAACGCGGCTCGGGAACCCCTTCACGCGTGCTTTTGGCGCGGAAGTAATAAACCCCTGCGGCACCCAAGGCAAATCGGGTATCGGGTGTGTAATAGAAGAGCGGTATAACCGCAAAACCTTCTTTTTTGGTGGTGTCGGTAGGCAATACCCCGGCCTTTGCCCGTATGCCTGTGAGCATGGCCAATAGCAATAAAACCACAAACAGCAATACCCTGTGCATACGGATGAAATTACATGCTTTTGAACCAAATTGTTCAATATGCCGTAAAAAAAATACATGCGTTGTTCAAAACGTATTTGCCTAAATTCAACCAGTGAATTATCTAGCCCACCTCTACCTCTCCGGAACCGATACCGAACTCTTGTTGGGCAACTTCATGGCGGACCATCTCAAGGGACCAGAGCGACACCAGCCACAGCCCTTGGGAATACAAAAGGGAATAGCCCTGCACCGCCACATCGATTATTTCACCGACAATCACGCCGTGGTAGCCGAGAGCAAGGCGCGGGTGCGTGAACAATTTGGCAAATATGCCCCAGTCATTGTAGATGTATTTTATGACCACTTTTTAGCGGCTCGCTGGGAGGTCTACCACCACGAATCACTAGCAGTATTTACCCAAAAGTCCTATCAACTACTGCAAACCCATGAACACCGCTTACCCCAAGGTGCCCGGCACATGCTGCCCTACATGATCAAATACGATTGGCTGAACGGTTATGCTGTTATTCCAGGCCTTCAGCGGGTGATGGAAGGCATGAGCAGGCGGTCAAGATTTGCCTCAGGCATGGAAAAAGCCCCTGCCTTTTTAGAGGCGCACTATGAAGCTTTTGGTGTTGAATTCGAGCGCTTTTTTCCTGAATTGCAGCAAAGCGTACGGCAATTTATGGATCAGATGACTGCCATTTAGCACTTGCCACCTTGGCGCAACAAGCTCATTATCTGCCTATTTTTGCAGGCAATGATTACATCTCTGGTTGCCCTCATTTTGCTGAGTATGCAATTGCGCTCGGGCAATGAAATACTGGCACCTTCCTTTTATGCCTGCGAAGGCATGGTTGTGACGGCGCATCCCTTGGCCTCAGCAGCAGCATTACAAGTATTGCAGGATGGCGGAAACGCTTTTGATGCGGCTGTGGCTGCCGAATTTGCTTTGGCAGTAGTATTACCAGTGGCAGGCAACATAGGCGGTGGCGGCTTTGCCTTGTTACATACCGAAGAAGGCGAACTACTCAGTCTCGACTACCGCGAACAAGCGCCAGCTGGCATCAGCAGCGAGCTATATGTTGACGAAAATGGCAAAATCATTCCTCACAAAAGTACAGAGGGTGTCGTAGCGGCAGGAATTCCAGGGACAGTGGCGGGCATGTATGCCATGCACCAGCGCTTGGGAAAACTGCCTTGGAAACGTTTGCTCCAGCCAGCCATCGATTTGGCAAGAGAGGGCTGGCCTCTTACCACTAAAGAAGCCTTGATGCTCAACGAACACCGCGCTAGCCTGAATCGATTGAATGTTTCAGGCTGCTACCTGTGTGGCAACACAACTGTCGTAGCGGGTGATCTGCTCAAAAACGAGGCGCTGGCCTCCACCCTGACCCGTATTCGCGATCTGGGACGCGATGGCTTCTACACAGGCGAAACCGCCCAAAAACTAGCGGCATTTATCCAGGAAAATGGCGGCATCATGACTGAAGATGACCTCCGGCAATACGAAGCCATCTGGCGTGAACCCGTAGGAAGCCGCTTTAAGTCTTTTGATGTTTTTAGTATGGGACCACCTTCCAGTGGCGGCATCTTGCTGCATCAAATGCTCGGCATGCTCAGCCATTTTCCACTTGAAAGCATGGAACTACAATCTGCCGAATGGGTACATCTGGTAAGTGAAGCTGCCCGACGTGCCTATGCCGACCGTGCTGCATTTCTAGGTGACCCTGCCTTTGTTTCCGTTCCGGTAAGTCAGTTGCTCGACTCCACTTATTTGGCTAAGCGGGCGGCGACCATAGAAACCAACAAAGCGACCCCATCTTCACGAATCAAAGCAGGTGAAGGCATGAGGCAAGAAAGCGATGAAACCACCCACTACATCATTGTCGACAGCAAGAAAAATATCGTCAGTGCCACCACCTCCTTGAACGGAGCTTATGGGAGCAAAACGGTGGCTGACGACTTGGGTTTCTTGTTAAACAACACCATCGATGATTTTAGTTTGGCCCCGGGCATGCCCAATAGCTACGGTTTGGTAGGCAGCCAAGCCAATGCACCGGCGCCTGGCAAACGCATGCTCAGCAGCATGGCGCCAACCATCGTATTGCATGATGGCAATCCGGTACTCATTGCCGGAACACCTGGTGGGTCCACGATTCCAAACATAGTCTTGCAAATTCTCCTCATGAGTTTGTTGTACGAACTGCCTGCACAAACCTCTGTGGCATATCCTCGATTTCACCACCAATGGTTGCCCGATCAAATTCAATATGAAAAGCCCCGATTAAGCAAAAAAACGCGCCGTCAATTGCGCCGTCGTGGACATGAGCTCAAAGAGCGCAAAGCCTTTGGCAGGGCCGAAATGGTGCGCATTCTACCCGATGGCACCCTCGAAGGTGGTGCCGACCCGCGGGGCGACGATACCGTACTGGGATACTAAGGGGTTGTGGGCCGACTGGCAGAATGCCGCATACTGTCCGACGTCCGTTGTTGGTTCGCTGAGGTCCGTCGTCCTTCAACGGTCAGCAACTCTACGAAAATAGGCGAAGTATGCGTGAAAGCCCAAGCCTGTAGGGCGCAACACGAAGCGGAAAGAGGACAACCGCAGGCGAAGGAGGCATGCGGCACCTAACGAGGGGTCGGCTACCGACATTTGGCCGATGGCTGAATGCTGGAAGCAAAAGCTGCGCATCCCCGAATAGCGGTCAACGCCATTTAGAGATGCACAACATTCATCTCTTAACTTTTATAACTTCCTCAGGCTTCAGCCACTACCTCTTTCACCTCTGGCAGCATGCGTTTCAACAGGTTTTCGATGCCCGCCTTGAGGGTAATCATGCTCGATGGGCATCCTGAACAGGAGCCACGCAGGGCAACGGTTACCAAGCCTGTATTTTCATCCCATGCTTTGTAGCTGATGGCACCACCATCCTGCTCTACCGCGGGTTGGATGTAATCTTTGAGGATTTGTTTGATGCGTTTAACCGTTTCGCGTTCGTCGGCTTCTTCGGCAACGGCATCTTGTTTGGGCTCATACACTGGCAAGCCTCCTTCGAGGTAGCTTTGGATAAAGTCTTTGAGAATGGGATTGATTTCAATCCATTCGTCGCCCTGCTTGCGTGTAACAGTCACAAAATTTTGGCTGATAAATACGCCGCCCACAAACGGAAATTCGAACAAACGGGCTGCCAATGGCGAATCGGTTGCTTGATCGGGGCTGGTATAGTCGAGGGTTTGGTCGGGCAAAATGTAGCGGTTCGACACGAATTTCATGGTTTCAGGATTCGGGGTCGACTCGGTATATATCGAAATCAAATTTTGCATGATGTGCATTTCAGGTTAGCGCTGCAAAGTTAACAGCTCAAGGGGCAAATGGTTCCCCTTCGGCCAAACCAAGGGCATAAAAAAAGCCAACCCTTGCGGATTGGCTTGTATGGCTTGAGCTGGGCTCAATCTTCCATGCTCCAGTTGTTGAGGTACTGGGTGTTGAAATTGCCCGCAATAAAATTGGGGTCTTTCAACATTTTGAGGTGGAAGGGAATGGTGGTCTTTACCCCTTCAACCACAAACTCACTCAAAGCACGCTCCATCGTTGAAATGGCTTCTTCGCGGGTTTGGGCCGTGGCAATTACCTTGGCAATCATCGAATCGTAGAAAGGCGGAATGCTGTAACCAGAGTAGATGTGCGTATCTACCCGTACACCATGGCCTCCGGGAATGTGCAAAGTGGTGATTTTACCCGGTGAAGGACGGAAATCGTTGTACACATCTTCGGCATTGATGCGGCACTCGATGGCGTGCATCTTGGGAATGTAATTTTTACCCGAAATAGGGATACCAGCCGCAACCTTGATTTGTTCTTTGATCAAATCGTAGTCGATTACCTCCTCGGTTACCGGGTGCTCTACCTGAATGCGGGTATTCATCTCCATGAAGTAGAAGTTGCGGTGTTTATCGACCAAAAACTCGATTGTGCCAGCACCTTCGTAGTTCACAGCCATGGCACCACGTACAGCCGCTTCACCCATGCGCTCGCGCAATTCGTCGGTCATGAAGGGTGAGGGCGACTCTTCGATGAGCTTCTGGTGACGACGCTGGATAGAGCAGTCGCGCTCGCTCAAGTGACAGGCCTTGCCGTATTGGTCGCCCACTACTTGAATCTCAATGTGGCGCGGCTCTTCGATGAATTTCTCCATGTACATGCCACCGTTGCCAAAGGCGGCTTCTGCCTCGCGCTGGGCCGATTCGAAGAGGGTATCGAGGTCTTCTTCTTTCCAAATGATGCGCATACCGCGACCACCGCCACCGGCCGTGGCCTTGATGATTACCGGATAACCAATTTCACCGGCCGTTTTCTTGGCTTCTTCAATACTTTCGAGCAAACCTTCAGAACCAGGTACCACCGGCACACCGGCGCGCTTCATGGTTTCTTTGGCCGTGGCTTTGTCGCCCATAGAGCGAATGGCCTCGGGCGCAGGCCCGATGAATTTGATGCCGTACTCGCGGCAAATTTCAGAGAACTTGGCATTTTCTGACAAAAAGCCGTAGCCGGGGTGAATGGCATCGGCATTGGTGATTTCGGCAGCTGCCAAGATGTTGGGGATGTTCAGATACGAATCGGCACTTTTGGGCGGACCAATACATACCGCCTCATCGGCAAAACGCACGTGCAGGCTATCGCGGTCGGCCGTAGAATATACAGCCACCGTTTTGATACCCATCTCGCGGCAGGTGCGGATGACCCGCAGGGCAATTTCTCCCCTGTTGGCAATGAGTATTTTTTTAAACACAGTAAAGTCTTTGGGTGAAAAATAGCTTAAGCTGGGTCAACCAAGAACAAAGGCTGGTCGTATTCTACCGGAGAGGCGTTCTCAACCAAAACCTTGGTTACTACACCCGAAACTTCCGATTCAATTTCATTAAACAACTTCATGGCTTCGATGATGCATACAACCTGACCTTTTTCTACGCGGTCGCCTACCTTTACAAAAGGCTCTTTGTCTGGACCGCTCGAACGGTAAAATGTACCAATCATGGGCGACTTGATGTTCACTCCGCCTTCAGCAGCAGGTGCAGCCGCAGGCGCAGCAGCAGGTGCAGGGGCAGCAGCCGAAACAGCAGCTGGTGCAGCGGCCACAGGGGCTGGCATCATGATTTGCTGAGGTACTACGGCATGGTATTCAGTTGTTGGGCGTTCGGCTTTGATGACAATTTTAAAGCCTTCGCGCTCTACTTCTACTTCAGTTACACCCGACTTAGAAACAAAGCGAATGAGGTCTTGTATTTCTTTCAAATCCATATCAATAGGTTTTAAGGTTTATTTTACGCGTTCAACATAATCGCCAGTGCGGGTATCGATGCGGATACGGTCGCCCTGGTTCACAAACAAAGGTACGTTTACGGTTGGGCCATTGTCAACCACTGCTGGCTTGAGTGCCGAGCCTGAAGCCGTGTCGCCACGCAAGCCTGGTTCGGTGTAAGTTACTTCCATTTCAACTGAATTGGGCAATTCAACACCCAAAATGGTTTCGTCTTCGGTGTTCACCAACGACAGGCAAATGGCACCTTCTTGTAAAAACTGAGGGGCGTTGATTTTATGCTCTTCGATGGCAAATTGCTCAAAGCTGTCGCTGTCCATGAAGTTGTAACCCATATCGTCTTTGTACAAGAACTGCAATTCGCGTGTTTCTACACGAACCGGGTCAATTTTAGCGCCTGCAGGAAAGGTGTTTTCGAGCACCTTGCCGTTGGTCATGCTTTTCAGTTTGGTGCGCACAAAAGCAGCGCCTTTACCGGGTTTTACATGTAAAAATTCAACAACCTGGTAGATGTCGTTGTTGAACCTGAGGCAAAGTCCGTTTCTGAATTCCGATGTACTGGCCATATCAAATGCAATTTAAGTCTTAAGGATTTAGGGTGGCAAAAATAACCGCAATTATTTAGGGTCGTATGCCCATTTGAGATAAAGGGCACCCCAAGTGAAACCGCCTCCAAAGGCAGCCCAAATGATGTTGTCGCCTTTGTGTAATTGGCTCTCCCATTCGTGCAAACAAAGGGGAATGGTGCCATTGGTGGTGTTGCCATAGCGCTGGATGTTCACCATGGTTTTGCTTTCATCGAGGCCCATGCGTTCGCGGGTGGCGTCGATGATGCGTTTATTCGCCTGGTGAGGCACCAACCATGCCACATCGTCGGCGGTCAAATGGTTACGCTCCATGATTTCGGCCGCAGTATCGGCCATATTGGTGACAGCAAATTTGAAAACCGTTTTGCCTTCCTGGTAAACAAAATGCTCCTTGTTTTGCACCGTTTCGATGCTCGCTGGTTTGAGCGAACCACCTGCCTTTTGGTGCAGGTAGTGCCTACCTGAGCCATCGCTGTGCATGATGCTGTCGATCACACCTAAACCTTCGGTGTTCGGTTCCAACAACACTGCACCACCTCCATCGCCAAAAATGATGGCGGTGGCACGGTCCTCTACATTGAGAATGCTGGTCATTTTATCAGCACCCACAATCACTACCTTTTTGTACATGCCAGCCTCAATGAATTTGGCACCTGTGGTTACCCCGAATAAAAAACCCGAGCAAGCCGCCGAAATATCGTAACCGGCAGCATTCACCGCCCCAATCTTATCACAAATGATATTCGCCGTAGCGGGAAAAGCCATATCGGGTGTAGCGGTACAGCAAATCAACAATTCTATTTCCTCGGGCTTCAGGCCGGTCTTAGCCATCAAGCCTTCCATGGCCTTTACACCAATGTCGGAAGTAGCCTGACCTTCTTCGTTGAGCCAGCGACGTTCTTTGATACCCGTACGTGTGGTAATCCACTCATCGTTGGTATCCATGTATTTTTCGAGGTCAAAATTGGTCACCACATTATCGGGCGCCCATGCGTGGATGCCGGTAATGGCAGCGGTAATTTTTGTCATGACAGCTTGTTATGTAAAAAGCCCGTTTCCATGGCACCTGCGTGCGGCAAACGGGCTGGCAAATTACTATTTTTTCAGCAGTGCAAAGCGCTTAATTAAAGGCTTCACGGATTCTTTCTGTAATGTCGTGTCGGGCCAACTCGGCAGCATGCATAACCATGTTCATGATGGCTACGTCGTTTGAAATGCCATGACCGATTACTACTGGCTTGTTCAAACCCAAAATTGGACTTCCACCGTAGTTCTCGTAATTGAAACGGTCAAAAAACGCATCCTTGATTTGGCGATGAACAATCAACTCGTACAACGATTCAGCCAACTTAATCATCACATTGCCGGTAAATCCGTCACACACCACCACGTCGGCCCGGTCGTTGAACAAATCACGGCCCTCTAAGTTGCCGATGAAATCAAACTGCCCGTTGTCCTTCAACAATTTATAAGCAGCTTGTGCCAGCAAATTGCCCTTTTCCTCCTCTTCACCTATGTTCATCAGACCTACACGTGGCTTGCCGATGCCCAAAATGTATTTGGCATACAGGTTACCCAAGATACCAAATTGAAGTAAGCTATCGGGACGGCAGTCGGCATTGGCACCCACATCAAGGATAATACCCATGCCACCAGTTTGCTTTGGCACCAAGGAAGCGATGCAAGGACGCACAACCCCGGGGATGGTTTTTACCGAATACATGCCACCTACCAGCATGGCTCCTGTATTGCCTGCACCGGCAAAAGCGTCAATTTGGCCTTGGCGCAAATGCTGAAACCCGACCACAATGCTGGAGTCGGGGTATTTAGGAATGGCTTTGGTAGGATGCTCGCCCATGGCAATCACTTGGGTAGTAGGTACCAAATGAATGCGCTTGCCCAACTGAGGATGACGACCGAAGGCATCTTCCAATACAGCTGCGTCACCAAACAAACTGAGGTGAACGTCCTCGGGCAGCTTCTCTAGAGCTAAAAGCACACCTCCTACCGCAGTAGCAGGTGCGTAATCGCCCCCCATGATGTCGACGCCTATCCGCATCGAGCTATTCAAATTAAGCAGTGGTGTCGATTACTACCTTGCCCTTGTAGTACATCTTACCTTCGAACCAGTGGGCACGGTGGTAGAGATGCGGCTGTCCGGTAGTAGGACAAGTGGCTACTGTAGGCGCTTCAGCCTTGTAGTGAGTTCTTCTTTTGTCCCTTCTGCTCCGCGAGTGGCGGTGTTTTGGATTTGGCATTTCAGTTTAACTTTAAATTCTTCAACTTTTCCCAACGGGGGTCGATGTCGCCATCTTCCTCCTCTTTTGCCGCTGAACCGTCATATTGTTGCATGAGTGCTTCAAAATCGGCTTGGCAGCTGTTACTATCTTCAGGCCTGCAAAGCACCCGCAAAGGCACCATCAGGCTGATGGTTTCATATAAAAATTGCCCCACATTGATTTCATACGCCGTTATGGGCAGAAACCAAAGGTTGTCGGTGCTTTCGCCTGGTTCAGCACTTAGCTTCACCACCAGCTCGGCATCGCCACTGACTGGCACCTGAATTTGCTTCAGGCAACGATCACATGGCAACTCCAACCAACCTGTGAGTTTGAATTGCAAAACCAGTCCGCTCGTCTTGCGTTCCAGTTCTAAAGCCACTTGGAGTACGGCATTTTTAACCAAACTTCCGTCAAATTGGTTGAAAAAATCGCTTCCTATTTCAAAATCGAAATAGTGAAAGCCGTTCTTCAAACCCGAGAAACGGATGTTGTATGCCTGTAATGCCTCCATCGTAGCCCCGCAAATCAGGACGGCAAAGGTAACATCTTTTTCTGATTCAGAAAAGCATGCTAGCAAATTCTCAAAACTGCTGCTTCATCAGACGAAGTTGACGTCGCACCCATTTGTTCATGCGGTAAACACCAAGTCCAAAAAGCACAGCTGTTCCAAAGGTAAAGCTGCCATAAATAACGGCTACCATGGCCATGGCGCTTGAACCCATCATGACTTGGGCCACGTAGATGGCCAAAGAACTGTTTTGAAGCCCCACTTCTATGGCGATGGTCATGCGGCTGGTGGGCCCCAAGCGGAACAAAAGCGCCAACAAATACCCCATGGCCATCCCCAGTAAGTTCAATTGAATGTTCGGCCAAATCAGTGCGCGGGCATCCTCCACCGAATGTTCTACACCACCACGTTCAAACAAAATAATGCCCGCAAAAGCCAGCAACAACAAGGCTGGCATGATGTAACGCAGTGGTTTTTCCATGCCCTTTGCCCAAGCTGGTTTGCGGTATCGTATGAAAACCCCCACCAAAGCAGGAAGCAAAGTCAACAAACCTATGTCGACAATGGTCTTGGCAAAGGGCAGCACGATGCGCGCACTCTGATCCAGGTATCGCTCTAAGGCCAAATTGACAACAAATGGAAGCGAAAAGAGGGTGAGCAGGCTATTAACCGAGGTGAGCGAAACCGATAGGGCTACATTGCCGCGTAAAAGATGATTGATCAAGCCAGCCGAGGCACCGCCCGGACAAGCAGCAATCAGCACAAGTCCTACCTTAAATTCGGGCGACATATCCAGCCTGTCGGCAACCCAAAAGGCTACCAATGGCAACAGCACCATTTGTGCAATCAAGCCTAAGATGATGGCTCGCGGATAAACGATGATGTTTCTGAAGCTTTGCAGTGTGAGCGACAAACCCACTCCAATCATGATTACCACCAAGGTTGCAGGCAAAAAATAACCCGAGAAAAAATTTTCTGTCATGCCTCCACCTCCAACTTTGGCATCAGAAAAAATTGGTTGTAACCTTGACCCAACTTGATGTCGAGCAATTGCAACTGCAGCAACTCCAGTATGGCAAGGAAGGTAAAAATGGCCTGCATGCGGTCCTTGAAGCCATCAAAGAGCTTCTCAAAAGGCAATTTGCCTGCCAACTTCACCTGTTCACTAACAAATTGCTTTTGTTCATCGATGGTATAGGGATAGCGCACCACCACATGGGTTGGCTGGTTTTCGCGCTCTTCCAAGCGTTGCATTACTTTACTAAAGGTGCGAAGCAGTTGATACAAATCAAGCTGTTCTAACTCTTGCTCCGCTCCCACTTGTTGTTGGATGAGACCCAACTCTTCTAACACATTGCCTCTACGTTCACGCCCCATTTGGTTTGCCTCCAAATCGGCCATGGCCCCCAGCACTTCCTTGTAACGTTTGTATTCAAGGAGTCGGTTAACCAAGTCGGTGCGCGGGTCAATCTCCTCACCTGCTTCGTTGAGCTCTTTGCGTGGCAACAACATCTTGGCTTTGATGCGCATGAGGGTGGCGGCTACCAGGATAAATTCACTGGCCACTTCCATATTCAGCTCTTGTAGCTGATGCAGGTAATCTAAAAAATCATTGGTGATGCGGCTGATCGGAATGTCGTAAATATCAAGCTCATCCCGCTCAATGAAGAACAGGAGCAGGTCGAATGGACCTTCGAATTGCTGCAACTTGATTTCAAACGACATGCGACATTCAACTGCCAGCCCGCACCACGACCAGCGAATCGGGCGCCAGATATTGCTGGGCCAACTCGAGCAGCTGCTGCGAACCTATGCTTTGGACAGTGCCAATATACGCATCATAATAATCGTAACCGAGCCCAAAAAAGTGAATATCTCTAAAACAGTCGGCCAGGGCAAATGCACCGTCGAAATTGCTCAGGTACACCCCCTGCAAATAGCTGCGTACCGTATCAAGTTCTTGAGCGGGAATGAGCTCTGTTCGAAGCTTTTCTATTTCTTTTATGATTTGTTCGATGGCGTCGTCAGAAACGCCAGCCCCTACCTCGGTGGCAATGGTGAAAAAGGCACCGCGTTCATACGACAAGATGGCCGAGCCTACGCCGTAGGTATATCCCTTGTCTTCTCGCAAATTCGACATCAAACGTGAGCCAAAATAACCACCCAATACGGTATTCAGCACTTTCAAGCCCATGTAATCGGCATGCAGCTTACCAACCATGGGTTTGCCCAAGCGCAGGGCATGTTGCAAGGCGCCTTCTTTGGGCACTTCGATACGTCCGGTTGTCACATGCGCAAAAGCATGCTCCACTGCCATCATTTCTGCAAAACTGGGCGTCAGTTCTTGCAAAGCTTTGTTTAATTGCTCCAAAGCCCTTTCTGCTTGCCAACCGGAAGCAATCACGGTGAGATTATCGGTCGTATAGTTTTTTTTATGAAAACGTGCCAATTGATCCGGTCGTAATGCTGCCAAATCAGCCTCATCGGCCTGGTAGCCATACGGATTTTTTGCGCCGAAGATGGCCTGCATAAAAGCACGCCTTGCCATGACCGATACCTTTTGTCGATCTACTGATAGTTGCTGCTGCTGGTTGCGCACCGTGGTTTCGAGCTCTGCCAAAGGAAAACCAGGCATAAAAATGAGTTCCAACACCGTTGGCAGTACCGCTGGCAAATGTTTGCATAAACTGTACAAACTAACACCCGACCGATCTACGCCTGCTTCATATTGGAGATAAGCGCCATAGGCATCCAAGGTTTCGGCCAATACGCGACCAGAACGAAAACGGCTTCCCTCCTGCAACATGCGGTTGGTAAGCCCTGCTGCCAAAGGCACTTCTTCGTTCCAACTTCCGCTGCCGAAAACAAAATCGATGCGAATTACTTCTTGCGACCCAGCGCTGATACTAAAGGCAGGGATGCCATGAACCAAGTCGTGTTTTTGCGCCTTGAGGATATCAAAAGGAACAAATGCGGGCAGGGCAGGCGCTTGGCTACGGTCAGGCTGTTGCATGGTATTCGAGGATAGCTGCATTTTGAGGAGTAAATAATTGAATGGCCTGGGCTTGTAAATCGCGAACGGTCACGGCTCGGTAGCGCTCAATCTCGTGATTGATGGCCGAAGTATCTCCGGTGAGCGTAAAGTAGCACAGGTTCATTGCCACATTCAGCCCCTGTGTTTCGGAAAACACCAAACTCGACTCTATTTGGTTCAAGTTCTTCTGCAGCTCCTGTTCGGCAACCAACTCTTCGCGCAAACGATGAAGTTCAACCCAGATGGCTTGTTCGGCATCTGACATGGATTTTCCCCTGACCAACTGACCTGTTAAAACAAACAAACCTGGATCCTGATCGCCCGTAACATACGCTTGCAACTGACTGAACATGCCTTGCTCTTTCACCAAGCGGCGGTACAAACGCGAAGATTTGCCACGTGACAATACATCGCTCAACAAATCAGCAGCATAAAAGCCGGGCTTACCTTTGCCGGGCATGTGGAATGCCATGTACAAAGCATCAACCGGAACTGCAGCTTGTATTTGCAAACGACGCTCGGCCAATTGTTTGGGCTCAGTAGGCAATTTCCGAGCAGGTCGGCCTGAGGCTGGAATGCCGCCAAACCACTTTTCTGCAAGAGCAAAAATGTGTTCAGGCGAATAAGGACCGCTAACTGCCAATACGGCGTTATCGGGTCGGTAATGCTTGTAGAAAAATGCTTCTACATCAGCCAGCGTGGCGTTTTCAATGTGGCTCACTTCTTTACCAATGGTTGCCCACTGGTAAGGGTGCTTTTTATATGCCAAAGGGCGCAATTTCAACCACACATCGCCGTAGGGCTGGTTGAGGTAACGCTGCTTGAACTCTTCGATGACCACCTGGCGTTGCACTTCGAGGCTCCGTTCACTGAAATCGAGCTGCAGCATGCGATCGCTCTCTAACCAAAAAGCGGTTTCAAGTTGGTTTGCTGGAAAAGTGAGGTAATAATTGGTAATGTCGTTGTTGGTAAATGCGTTGTTCTCGGCCCCCATCTGTTGGGCAACTGCATCGTAATCGGGTATATTGGCCGAACCACCAAACATGAGGTGCTCAAACAAATGCGCAAAACCGGTTTTATCGGGATGCTCATCGCGGGCACCAACATCATACATGAGGTTAAATGCACCCAATTGCGAATGCTCATTCGGGTGCGCAATCACCCGTAAGCCATTGGTTAAAGTGTGTATGTGATAATCAATCATGGGTAGCTTTCAAACAGCGTAAAGATAGCCGTTTGAACGCCGCAGCGGGGCGAATAGTTTCGCCATGCACGAAAGAGAAAATTGCATGCTGATAATCAACCACTTCGAAAATCACTTCTTTTTCAAAACCCTGCTAGCCTACCTGCTGCATGCAATTTCATGGGTACATTTGTCAGAAGTTGTAGCCTATTTTGCCAATAAAAACCGGGGTTAATTGCCCAAGGTTGAGCAAAAATTCATCTGAACCGCGCATGCTTCTTCCGTGGAATGTGCCAACTGGCCTTACATTGCGGTACACAATGCCATAGGCAGCTTCAATCACTACATTACCAGCAAATCCTTGTGCACCGGCCAACAATTCACCCCCAAATCCTGCGTAACGGTCCATTACTTCTGCATCACCATAGCGGATGACAGGCACACCCTCTTGCATTTGGGTTAACCACTGCTTTTGCGTGTACCATACCGAGGTCTCTTTGTAAAATCCAGCCATTTGAACGTACAAGCGACTCCCCAACACCTTATCGTAATAACGTCCACCAACGCCCAATCCCCAATGAGAGGCGCGGTTAAACCCCACATCACTTGATCCATACACCGCTTGCACTTGTCCAGCAAAAACCTGTCCCACCAAACTGTGCATGCTCCCAGCTTTCTGCCGCTCCATTTCAAGTTGCACCTGACCAAGGGTAAGCTGCGACAGATTCAAGCCCAAACGGTAATTGACTTTGCCTGGCAGCTGTTCAACCTGCGCTTTTGCACCAAGACCCACCAACATCAAAAAACATATACCGAGCAAAAAACGGATCATGGAATAGCAGTTGGGATTTTACTCAAAAACGCAAGGCGAACATCAGGCGTAAGCCTGTATTGCGACAGGCCATCGGTACCTATGACCATGGCCACGCTGTCGATTACCACCAAATCATGCGCATCCATGGGAATGAAATTGACAGGCGGTAAACTTAATGTAGAATCTACCGTAAAAACTTTGATGCCGCGATCGCAAACAAACAACAAGTCATTGTAAACTGCCAGACCTGCCGGCGATTCCATGTCTTTGGTTGTCAACAAGCGGGGAGCATACGGCTGTCGGATGTCAATCACATCCAAACGATCAACACCCCGCACTCGCCCGTTCTGTGAGAAGCTGCGAAGCGTTACAAAAGCCAGTTCACCATTGCTCACCACCGGATCGCGGGCAACTACATGTAAAAATTTGGCGTATTGCCTCGGGAATTCCGGATTGCGGATGTCGAACAAATACATGCCATCGGCAGCCCCCACAAACAGGATGCTGTCGTGTCTGAACAAGGTTTCGAGGCCATTGTCGAGGGGTAAAATCCGAATTTGCGCATTACTACCATCGCTATTCACCTTGTACACCTGTAGTTCCCTGTTGGTCACCACGTACAAAATATCATCAACCGCGCAAAAACGAGCCAGCGAGCCTCCTTGTCCATTGTCACCTCCTGGTGAAGGCGTTGCTGCATCTTTGCCACACGAGGCAAGTAGCATCAAGCCAAAAGCCCATAAAAATAAATTTTTCATGAATTGGCTCCTTTCTCCCAGGCTACAATCACGGTATTGGGTGGTCTATTCGCTTTTTGAAAAGGAAACGGCATGCGCCCATTGTCGGGCGGCGTAATTTCTGGAAATACCTCACGCTGACGACTTCTAACAATGGCTGTTCCGGGCTGCGAAGTCAAGTCAATCAACACCAAATCAACCGCATTATCAACAGCCAGTAAGCCATTCACAATGGCCATGTCAACACAACCATCTACCCGCACAAAACCTATGGCTACGGGATTCGTCGGATCGCTGTTGTTAAAAACGTGTACGCCTTTGTATTGCTCACTGATAAGCAAATAGGGCGGCAGCCAATAAATTTTGGCGGGCACACCCAGGGGGCGTGGTGGCAACCAACTGATGGCCGACTCGAGCACGGGCCGCTCCATCAAAACAGGCGTATAACTGGTTTCGGGCTCTTCTGTGTAACGCGGGCAAGCCCACAAGCCCAAAACCGGCACCAATAGCAAAAGACGTTTTAGCCATTTCATGCTGTAAATTACCAACGCTTGAATTAACAACAAATTAATTTTTAATCTGCCTTGCCGCTCAAACGCCGCTGCAATGCATTTCATGCAATGTTTTATAAGTTTTCTTTTGACAAAGGGTGAAGGCTTACAACATTTCGTTTTGCATTTCAAAACATTTGGGTTCATGCTGGTGCTGAAGCCTGAGTTCGACCCACACCGCTATTGGTGGTTGTAAATGCTTACAAACGGTACCCGAGGTTCATCCCGACAAATGGCATAAAAAAGTTCGTTTGCCTTATGAACCAAAACCTGCTCGGCGGCAAAGTGCTAGACAAATTACGTTCTGAACGCATTCTCCTGAATACACAACCCCAATTTGGCTCAAAAACCACCCTCTTCAATTCCAAGCGATATCCGCCCATCACTTCTATTAAAAATCCACTTTTCCGCTCTTCGTATCGCCGATGCGTCATGTATGCTGGAATGTAGCCTAATCCGCTTACCAGTACAGACCTGCTGTAATCCATTGTCAAATCTTTGTAGCCTGCAGAAATTTGTGTAAATAAACCCAGCCCTTCTTGATTTTCATAAACGCGCACCCCCAACGTAAATCCAATGTGACTAACCGAAAATAAGCTGTCTATTTCTTTGACATAACCGTTTGTGAGCAGTTTGTTGTAATTGCCGCCAAACAATTGTGCGGTAAATGCAATTTGATTCTTGATATTCCGCTGTTCGAAGTTCAATTGAAACTGACCTATAATAGACTGAAAGGTATTGGCACTAATGGTCCTGTGAATCACCGTTTCTTGGGCTTTGGCCGCGGAGAACAGTGAGCAAAAAACGATCAGGAGCAGTCGCATCATATTTTGGCAGAATTCACACACAAAGCAGACAAACATAATCAATTGTTCTGATTAGCCATCACGGGCATTGTCAAAAGCATCAGGCATTATTGCCCGCTTAACCTACGCTGCAATTCCTCCAATGTAATAGTCAGCAAGGTTTGTTGCCCATCAGGTGTATAGTACGGATTTTCACAGGCAAACAACTCATCGATGAGTTGCCGCATTTCGGGCTCTGCCAGGTTTTGGCCTCGGGCCATGCTGCCGTGTTTGGCCAGTCCACGCGCCAACTGTTCATGCAAGGCCTCGAGCTCGTGAACCTGGTGCTCGGCATATTGGGCAAGTAGGTTGCGGATCACTTTACCCGCATCGGTATTCACCAATTCGGCAGGAATGCCTTTCACTGTCCACGCCATATCAGTTGCGGGCTCCAGCAAAAAACCGGCGCGCAGCAATTCATCGCGCAACTCCAACAGCAAACCGGCTTCGGTTTTGTTAAGGTGCAGCTGCTCGGGAAAAAGCAGTTGTTGACTGGCGCCTTTGCCTTGTTGCAGCTGCTGCAGGTATTTTTCGTACAAAATGCGCTGATGAGCCGCCTGCTGGTCGACCACCAACAAGCCACTTTTGATCGACGAAACCAATAAATTGCGCTGCAATTGAAAAATCGGCTTGCGCTCTCCCCCCATTGCATCTGGTGTAAAATCGGGCGTCAAAGCCATTTGTTCCTGCTGTTCGGCGCGTTGTGCTACTTCGTACAATTGCTCCCAACCTGCCACCTGACTTTTCTTCGGTAGCATGTGCCGCGAAGCCGAACCTTCGGGTGCTTTGCCAGCCGGGTTGGAAAAGGGATTGTAATGCGGGTTAAACGCTATTTGCGGCTGCTTGACTTGATCAGCTGGCTTGAGACGCAGGTCGAGGCCATCGAGTCCCGTTTCCCTGTCAAAATCCAAGCTAGGGGCCACGCTGTACTGGCTCAAAGCCCTTTTCACAGCAGCTTGCAAAATGGCGTATATGGCCTGCTCTTCTTCAAACTTTACCTCCGTTTTGGTAGGATGCACATTAACATCCACTTTTTTGGGATCAAGTTCGAGGTATAAAAAGTAAGCGGGATGATACCCTTCTGGCAATAAGTTGTTGTAGGCGCTCATCACCGCATGGTGCAAATAGCCATCGCGGATGTAGCGGTTGTTCATAAAGAAGTATTGGCCACCACGCGCCTTACGGGCCGTATTGGGCTTACCAATAAAGCCCTTTACCCGCAACATGGCCGTATTTTCTTCAACAGGTACCAGGCTGCTGTTGTAGTTTTCACCCATAACAGCCACGATGCGTTGGCGCAAATTGGCTGGTCGCAACTGGTACAAAGCAGTACCGTTGTGCTCGAGGCGCAAACTCAACTCAGGCTGCGACAGGGCCAAACGCAAAAATTCATCGCTGATGTTGCGGAACTCGGTTTCGTCTTTTTTGAGAAAGTTGCGGCGAGCAGGCACATTGTAAAAAAGGTTTTTTACCAGCACCTGGGTACCTGTAGGTGCCTGCACGGGTTCTTGTCCGAGGTAATGGCCCCCATCTATCCGCAGCAAGGTACCTAGCTCATCCTGTTCTCGCCGGGTGCGCAGTTCTACTTGGGCAACTGCAGCAATCGATGCCATGGCTTCTCCCCTGAAACCGTAGCTACGCAGGGCGAACAGATCGTCGATTTGGCTGATTTTAGACGTAGCATGTCGTTCAAAGCACATCCGGGCATCGGTGGGCGACATGCCCTTGCCGTTATCGATGATTTGGATGAGGGTTTTACCGGCATCTTTCACGAGCAAGCGGATATCGGTGGCACCGGCATCTACCGCATTTTCGAGCAATTCTTTGACTGCCGAAGCAGGGCGTTGCACCACCTCACCAGCCGCTATTTGGTTGGCCAGTGCATCGGGCAACAAGCGAATGAGGTCGGCCATCAGCGCCCACCTCCGCGCAAACGCTCCAAGAGCCGCGCGAAAACGCCAGATCGCCAGGCAATGAGCGCAGCCAAGCACAACACCGCGGCTTGGATGCTGATGAGTGCATTAAAAATGAGAAAAAACAAACAGGCAATGAGAAATATGAGGAAAACGATGTTCCGATTTGCTTTCTTGCTTGCTTCCTGATAGCTTGGGTGTTGGCGGCGGAAACTGATTTTTCGTGTTCCTGCACCGGTTGCCGAGGCCTCGCCCCGCAACTTTTTCAAACGCTCAGCACGCTCTTCCTCTTCTGGATTGTAGTAGCGTGGTTCATAATTAAAACGCTGGTGACGTGGGGTTTTGAAAAACGAGAAAATCATCCCTGCAAAAATAGCATTTCAACCCGATTCACGAAGGCACAACCCGCATTTGCAAATCAACACGCAGCCGCCGAACAAAAACAAGGGTTTTAGACTTATAGCAACATACAACCGGTGTCATGCACCCTCAAAAAAATTATCTTTGCCCTTATGAGTTCACAATTTAGTCCCGGCCGCTTCGAGTTCCTGCCCGTGGTGGTGAAAAACATCATCATCATCAATGGACTGTTTTTCCTGGCCACCTTCGTGCTCGAAAACAGCTACGGCCTCGATTTGATCGATATGTTGGGACTCCATTTCCCGGGTTCTAATGCATTCAAAATTTGGCAACCCCTCACGCACCTCTTCATGCATGGCGGTTTCAACCACTTGCTGTTCAATATGTTTTCCTTTTGGATGTTTGGCAGCGTGCTCGAAAATATTTGGGGACCCAAACGCTTTTTGAATTTTTACGTGATAACCGGCTTAGGTGCCGCATTCTTGCATTACCTCATCGTATACCTCATCGATCTGCGCCCGGTTTTGCAACAACTCGACATTGAGCTCATCACGGCCAATGCCACCACCGTTACCTTCCTTGAATCGCAGCGCGAAAACTTCTTGAGTTTGCCGAATATCATTGGGGCTAGCGGTGCGGTGGCGGGGATTTGGATGGCATTTGCCTATCTTTTTCCCAACAGCACCCTGTACTTGTTTTTTGCTTTTCCGGTAAAAGCCAAGTATTTGGCAGCGGTTTATGTGATTGTAGAATTGTATCAGGCACTGAAGTTCGACCCGCAGGACAATGTGGCGCATTTTGCGCATTTGGGCGGGATGCTCTTCGGGTACCTGATCGTAAAATATTGGTACAACAGTGATCGTTTGAGGTTCTACTGATGCGCGGAAATTCTTTTCTCAACGATTTAAGGAACAACTTCACCCGGCAGGCCGACAGTCTGAACCAGCTGATCATTGTCAATGTGCTGGTTTTTGTGGTGCTGAACCTCATTGCTGTGGGTTTCGCCCTGGTGATGTTGCGCACCGGCTGGTACGATACCATCAGCCGCTGGCTGGCTGTGCCTGCTTACTTGCCGCGTTTGTTGCAAAAACCTTGGTCGCCACTCAGCTATATGTTTGTGCACAGCGGCTTTTTTCACATACTGTTCAACATGCTGTGGTTGTATTGGATGGGCCGCATTTTCCAGGAATACCTGGGCAATAAAAAATTGGTCGCACTGTACTTTCTGGGAGGCTTTGCGGGTGCTTTTACCTATATGCTGGCCTTCAATGTTTTTCCCCTGTTTGCCCGAGCACTTCCCACTGCCGATACCGTAGGAGCTTCGGCCTCGGTACTGGCCATTGTGGTTGGCACAGCCACCCTGCTGCCCGACTACTCCATCCGTCTCTTCCTTTTTGGCAATGTGCCGCTCAAGTATTTGGCTTTGGTAATGGTTGTGATTGACCTGCTTAGCTTGGCAGGCAACAATGCCGGAGGGCATTTTGCACACTTGGGGGGCG
>ERZ1066127.480-NODE-480-length-20860-cov-11.330401_pt1 | contig 20860 bp, 20 predicted proteins | sample MGYA00382774_ERZ1066127 | MGnify/ENA primary metagenome ERZ1066127 (study PRJEB33369, sample SAMEA5778357) | biofilm metagenome | biome: Industrial cooling water; feature: Water cooling tower basin; material: Biofilm | place: United Arab Emirates | collected... | reverse complement strand
GCATCCGGGTGAGTTTTCGCGTCTTGCGCCACTGTCCGCCATGCGCCCGCGTGAGGAGGCGTGCTCCCATTTCACGCAATACCATCCCTCCGTGCTTCTTCTCAAAGGAGCGCGGACCTTGGTGCAACAACGCGGCGCGCCACTCTATCACAACAGCACGGGTCATGCGGGAATGGCCACCGCCGGGATGGGGGATGTGCTGACGGGAGTGATCGCAGGGCTGCAAGCGCAGGGAATACCATCCATCGTGGCAGCATGCGCAGGAGCGTGGTTGTGTGGACGTGCTGCGGAAATTTCCATCATGCGGAAATGTTCGTCCATCCACTCGCTGACGGCACCGGATTTGCTGGAGTCACTCGGTTCCGCCATGCGAGAATGGCAGTCTGCTTGAATGAGCAATACAGTTTATCCTTGTTTCCAGCCTGAGCTTGCCGTTCACTGCGCCATGATGAATGCGACCGCATGGATGAGACTGCTGTATGTGCTACTCGTAGGGTCATCCTGCTGTCCCTGTGATGCGGCACCACGTCATGTCGTTTTCATCCTTGCCGATGACCTGGGCTGGGGCGAACTGGGCTGCTATGGACAGGAGAAAATTAAGACACCGCACATCGATCAACTCGCTCGCGAGGGCATGCGTTTCACCCAGCACTACTCGGGAGCGCCGGTGTGCGCGCCTTCGCGCTGCGTGCTGATGACTGGCAAGCATCTGGGTCATGCGGAAATCCGCGGCAACCGTCAGGCATCTGTGAGTTTTCCTGAGTTCAAGGAAGGCCAGCACCCGATTGCCGCCTCGACCTGGCTGCTCTCCCAGAGTTTTCAGGAAGCAGGTTATGCCACGGGTGCCTTCGGCAAATGGGGCCTGGGACCCGTTGGCTCCAGTGGTGATCCGAACCAGCACGGCTTCGATGTGTTCTACGGCTACAACTGTCAGGCGGTGGCTCATTCGTTCTATCCGAAATTTCTCTGGAGCAACGACAAGCAGGTTCTTCTGAACGAAACTCCCGTTCCCGGGCATGCGAAGTCAGTCACGGGTGAGGTGAAGGCGGAGACATGGATCGGGAAACATTACTCGTCCACTTCGATTTTGAACGAAGCCCTGCAATTCATCGAAACCCATCACAAGGACAAGTTTTTCCTGTATCTCCCATTCATCGAACCCCATGTGGCCATGCATCCACCCGCGGATTCGGTGAACCAATATCCGATCGAGTGGGACGAGAAACCCTATCGCGGACAGTCGGGCTATCTGCCTCATCCTCGACCGCGTGCGGCTTATGCAGCGATGATCAGCGACCTCGATCGCCACGTCGGCAAAGTTGTGGAAAAGCTGCGCGCAGTGGGGATTCTGGACGACACCTTGATCGTGTTCACATCCGATAACGGCACCACTCACTCGGGCAAGGATCCACAATTCGGCATCGGCGGTGTGGATGCCGCGTTTTTCCAATCCACGCGTGGTCTGAAAGGCTTCAAAGGCAGTGTCAATGAAGGCGGTTTGCGCGTGCCAATGTTGGTTCGTTACCCCAAGGCGGTGAAAGCTGGAACTGTGAGCGATGCACCCGGATACTTTGCCGACTGGTTTCCCACCTTGATCGAAGCCTGTGCCCTGAAACCTCGCGGGCACCTTGATGGCGAAAGCCTCTGGCCCATCATGACGACCCAATCCGCTCCCACATCCCGCAAACCCATGATCTGGGCCTTTCCGGAATACGGCGGTCAGGTGGCGGTGCGTATGGACCACTTCAAAATATTGCGTCGAGCACTCAACAGCAAGAAGCCAGGCGACTGGGAGGTGTACAACATCACCCAAGATCAGGGGGAAAGTCACAATCTCGCTTCTGAGCAAGCGGCTCTCGTCCAGCAGGCGGAAAAAATCCTCGCGGAAGAGATTTCAGAAAATCCGGTGTTTCCCGTTACGTGGAGATGAAGAAGATGGCCGCATCGCCGTCAGGAAACTCAGACGATGCACCATCGCGTTTCAGGCATTAAAACGGCACGTCGTCATCATCGAAGTCCGACTCGTTGCGCAGTTCCTCGGCGGACGGCTCGGCAGTGGAGGAGCGCCTCGCGGGCGCTGCACCAGATCGGCGTTCAGGGCGAGGGCCGGAGCCGCCTCCTTCTCCTTGCAGTTTCCAGCAGGCGAGATTGACGTAGTATTTGCCGTTGTATTCATTGCCACGGATGTCGAAGGAGACCGTGACTTCCGAGCCGACGGCGAACTCATCGAGCATGGCGCATTTGTCCTTCACAACCTCAAACTTGATGTCCTGAGGGTATTTGTCTTGCTGCGTGGTGACGACGAATTCACGTTTGCTGAATCCGCTGGGAAATGATTGCGTGTCGCCGATCCATTTGAGATTGCCTTTCGCTTCGTACATGGGCGCGGATTGTAAAGAACATCGGGAGCATGTCAAACTTTGTCGCGCAGACAGGCTCATCCGCCGTTGGGCTGGTAGGCGGCTTCCTTGTCGATGGTGAAATTCCATCGCACGGGAGAAACGGAAGTTTTTTTGTCGAGATGCTTCCAGCTCACGGAGATTTGGCACACATCGTCGCGCAGGCGGCGGTTGACCTGCCAGCTGAATTGTTTTGTCTCGGGATCGAGCACGGCCGGGACATCGCCGAAGCCGCCCACGCGCATGACCAGGGTTTGCGGGTCCATGTCGGTGACTTTGCTGAGGTCGATGGAGATCAGCGGCATGCGGGAATTGATGATGGATCCGGCATCGGGCGATACCGGGTAGGGGACAGTCTGCTTCGGGGCCGCGGCGATGGCGGCGGCACTGGCTTCGCGGAACTCGGTGGCGAGTTCAAAAATGCGATCGTAGGTGCCGAGAATCACGTAGCGGGGAAGCGTGCGGTCATCGGTGTCACGTTTGATTTTTCCGGGGAGAACGGTGAACATGTGGTCGTATTGATATTTCGCGCCCAAAACAAACATCTCATCCGTGTGGAAGCCGCCGGGGTAGCAGTAGGTATTGACCTTTTGGCCGAAGTTTTTTTCGAGAAACGCCTGGGATTGCCCCATCTCGCGTTCGAGAAACTCGGCATACAACTTGGGCCCCTTGCGCTGCTGGGTTTTGACCGTGCCGGGGTAGGGGTGGCTCATGCTGTGACTGCCGATGGTGGCCCCATGTTTCTGCATTTCCTTGATCATGGACAGACTCATCGAGCGACCTTGAACATCGATGTACTTGGTGTAGAGAAACACGGTGAAGGGGTAGCCGAACTCTTTAAGAATCGGAAAGGCATCGGTGTACACGGAGATCCAGCCGTCATCGATGGTGATGACCACGGAGCGGGCGGGGATGGACTTCTTGCCCTGTTTCCACGCGGTGAAATCTGCCATGCTGATCACCGAAAGCCCCTGATCCTTGAGATATTGCATCTGCGCGCGGAACTTGGCAGTATTGATGCGCATTTCGGTTTCCTTGAGCGTGGGGGAAAAATCATGATACCCCAGCACAGCCACGCGCACTCCATCATCGGGAATGGTCGTCACCTGCGGCACGCTCGTGGGCGGCGCAGACGCCTGATCCGCAGGTGCGGGCGCTTGCTGGCCCAGAGCAAGAGCGCAGCAACTGACAAGAAGGACAAACATGACTCGGATGTGGCGCATGGGCATCTGATAACACTGGTTGATGGCGGAGAAAAGGCGAAAAATCCGGTTCTCCGCGCAAACATGCTTTCCACCGGAGTTTTCCCAAGCAAAACATCCGGCCGGAGACGTTTTCTGCGCATGAAATATCCACATCTGTTGTCATCGTTGTGCCTTGCCATGGTCGCGCCAGCGTTCTCCGCCGAGTATCTGGCACTGGTCGAGAAATCCTGCTCGGCTGACCCCGCCTGGGAACAAGTGGGGCAGGCACTCGCCAAGAAGCATGCGGGCGACTACGCCACCTGGGATGGCACGGAAGCCGGTTTGTTACGAATCTTACAGGAGCGCCAACCGCGCTACCTGGCCCTGATTGCCAAGCCGGATGCCTTTTACGCCGCCACCGTGCGCGGAATCAATCGCGCGACGCGCTCGGTGGACGACGATCCCTGGACGGATTGCCGCTGGGGACTCATCACCGGACGCACGGCGGAGGACGTCATGAAAGTGGTGCAAACCAGTGAGCCTCTGATCATCGAACGCGCACTCTGCACCACCGGGATCGATCTCGACCAAGTGGACTCCGCATTGGTGCTCAGCGATGGTGGCAAAGGCGGTTTCACTACGAAAAAATCCGGGCAAGCCCCGCAAAAGGGCCAATGGACCCAGGAAAAAGATCCCGCTGGCACCGTGACGATGTTTGCGGACTATTGGAATCAGAACAATCCGCAGTTGGTGGTCACCAGTTCCCATGCCACCCAGTTCAATCTGGAAATGCCTTTCGGACTAGGATTGCTCGCCAGTCACGATGGACAGTTTCATGTGCTGACCCAACAACAGCGCAATACGTTTGCGAAATTTCTGGGCGGCGCCATGTTCACGGGCAAGGTCGAGGAGCTGGGGCAGTGGATCGATACCACCAAAGCACCGACCTTGCAGCAATCGGATGCCGCCTCACGGGTCTGGGTCGCGGCGGGAAACTGCCTCATCGGCGATGCCCGCGGCACTTCGGAATCGATGGTCGTCACCGCCCTGAGCGGCTGTGGATTCAAGCAATTCGTCGGTTACGTGGTGCCCACTTGGTTCGGCAATGGCGGCTGGGGAACTCTGCGGATGTGGCAGGGGAGTTGCGGCGGTTTGTCCTTGTCCGAAGCCTATTTCCTCAATCAGCAGGCCCTGATCGATGAAACGATGACGCGTTTTCCCGGGGCGGAAAAAGTCAATTTCGATAGCGAAGATATCGAGGAAGGCATGAAACGCGACCGCGGATTCATCACCGGAATGAACGCTCTGGCGGCCAAAGGCATGAAAATGGAAAAGGACGTGGTCGGCCTGGTGCATGACCGCGATGTCATCGCTTTCTGGGGCGATCCCTTGTGGGTGGCGCGCTTCGATGATAAGCGCAAACCTCACGCACTCGATTCCCGGTGGAGCGAGCGCGATGGCAAAGCGATCCTCACGATCAGCGCCCGGGCCGACTTCAGCGGCAGTTTTCCGCAATGGTTGCCAAAACGCCTGAAAGCTCCGTCATTCCGCAGCAACCGGGAAAAAGCCATCGATTCCACCGTGATCGCGGATGACTTTCTGCTGATTCGCAAGCTCACGCTGAAGAAGGGCGAGAGCATCGAATGCGAAATCACCGGAGCTTGATTCAGGCAAAACGGGCGAGCCCTGATCCGTCCGCCAGGCATGAGCAGGTAACTGATCCGCACCTTTTCATTCGATAATTAACCACGCATTACATATATTGTAACAAGTAACATGGAAATCTTCACAGGCGGGCCTTGTGCAGCAAATCCTTCATGTCCTGGAGATTGGGCGCTCCAGCCAGGGCTTCTTCAGCCGAACCCGCTCCCAACAAATTCTCGGCCATGCGAGCTTTCTCGGCCTGCAAGCGCATCACGCGTTCTTCCACGCTGCCGCGCGTCAGCATCCGATACACGTTCACGGTTTGCGTTTGTCCGATGCGATGCGCGCGATCCGTGGCCTGCTGCTCGGCGGCCGGATTCCACCACGGATCGAAATGCACCACCGTCGATGCCTGCGTCAAGTTCAGCCCGTAGCCGCCGGCCTTCAAGCTGATCAGAAATACCGATGGACCGTCGGCTTGCTGGAATTTCTCGATCAGTGCCCGGCGATCCCGGGTGGCGCCGTCCAGTCTCAGAGTCGCCGTTTGTCGCATCCGACACTCCTGCTCGATCAAGGCCAGCTGTGTGGCGAATTGACTGAACACCAGCATTTTGCGCCCGGACTCCTGCGCCCCCTGGATCAATTCAAACAACCGTTCCATTTTCCGCGAGCGCTGGGCAATCGTCCAGCTTTGCGCCAGCTCAGGATCGAGCAACGCGGCATCGCAGCAAATTTGCCGCAGGCGCAGCAACAAGGTCAGCACACTCATTTGAACAGCGCTGTCATTCTTGGCCAGTTGTTGCTCGATCTTCTCCATGCCCGCCTCCCACACGGACTGATACAAGCGCGCCTGGTCCGGCGACAAGTCACACCAATCATCAGTGATGATTTTCGAAGGCAAATCCTTGGCGACCTGCTCCTTGGTGCGACGCAACAGAAATGGCATCACACGGATGCGCAAGGACTGCATGGCCGGCGTGTTTGCCGTTTGCGCCCGCTCATAATGTTCGCGAAATGTTTCCCGCTCGCCCAGATAGCCCGGCTGGAGAAACTGGAAGATGGACCACAGATCGCGAACACTGTTTTCCAACGGCGTGCCGGTCAGCGCCAACTTGTAGCGCACCTTCATGCGAAAACAGCAGCGGGCCAATTCGGTGTCCGGATTGCGGATCGCGCTCGCCTCGTCCAAGACCATCAGGGAAAACTCCCTCTTCATGAACAGAGCACGGTCATTCATCAAAATGCCGTAACTTGTTACAATCACACTATGCGTTGCCTGGGCATGCAGTTCATCACGATCCGCGCCATGCAGCACGACTGTCGCCAAGTGCGGGGCGAAACGAGAAATTTCGCTCTGCCAGTTGTGCAAAAGTGAAGTCGGCACCACCACCAACGCAGGATTGGCTGGACTGGCCCACAGCGTCAGCAACGCAATGGTTTGCAGGGTTTTCCCCAATCCCATTTCATCGGCTAGCAGCGCAAACCCGTAAGATGTCAGCCGGTCATGGAGCCAGGAAGCCCCCCACGCCTGGTAGTCGCGCAAGTCCGCCTGCAAGAGCGGAAAATTCACCTTCGTTGATGATAGCAAATCATTGAAATGAAGTGTTTTATTGAAATATTTACGCAAATACTCAACAGCCAGAACTTCATGATTTTTGGCCAGATACTCGCCTTGTTTTTGCACCAGGTGCAAATCTGAGATGCTGCGCTGAAAGACTTCCCAAGATTGCTGAGGCAATACAAGAGAATTTCCATCGTTCGTTTGAATCAAACGCTTGCCGGATTGCAGCAAAGCTCGAATTTTCGCCGGATCAAGAGGTTTGCCCTGCTGGGTGGAAAATAACAATTGCAGGCTCGCCTCGCTCGTGCTCTTGGCGTGAATCAGCAAGTCCGGCTTTACGATCAGCGTGCGCTCCAGGATATGAGTCAACTGCGGCGACATGCTGAAATGCCCAGCCATGCTCTCCAGCTGAGCCCGCCCCTCACTGAGGAATGCCAGTATCTTCTCCTCCCCTTCCAAGCGCCATTCGTCGCGCTCCTCATGCCAACTCCACCCCGCATCACGGAGTTGAGCTTCCATCGTGATCTGGTCGCTGTGTGCCGCAAAGAAACATTTGTTTGAAATTTGACACAGAAAACCCAAGTTCTGCCCCGTGGCGCAGGACCATTGCCGATCTTCGACTTCGTAGCGCTTTTCAACCTTTAGTCGCATCTGACGCAACGAACCCTCCAGCGCAAAACCCCATGTGGGCCTGACAGGAATCGACCGCCATTGCTCCAAAGGATCACCCTCGCGACACGGAATCAAAATTCGCCTCAGAGTATCACTCAAAAGCCATTTCTCATGAGTGATTCTCGCATATTTTTCCGTAAATAATTGAAATAAGAATTCCGCCTCAAAACGATCCACGAATTCAAACAACTGTTCGTTTTTTCGCCACCATCGTGACAATTGGTTGCCGAGGAATTGCCCCGCATCGTCTTCCAGTCGAAACAACCATCCCTCGCGCTCGATCACACTGGCGACTCGAATTTTCGGCAATCCTTCATTACAAACAATCGTTTGTTTGCTTACCAAGATTTCACCATGACCTTGAATGGCAGAGAGAAATTCCTCCCAGTCCGCGCCACGCATCGAGAGCATCCATGGCAGTTGTTTGGCGGTCAGGCCGGAATGGTGCGCCCAAGCGTGCAGTGCCTCGTCCGCCTCATCGGGAAGTCGTTCGGATTTCTCGACCCGCACCGTGCCGCGATGGGAAGCCCACTCGCGCTCCCAGGAGGGAAACCAAAGAACACGATACGCCGGTGAGGGCGGCATGACCTTCAAAACCGGGCGCACCTGCTCTGGAGTGACGACGGGAGAATCCGATGGTCTGTCACGTGCCGCCAAAATGATGGCAACGGCATGTTCGCACATCGCACCACTGCGCTGGTTTTCCGGACAACCGCAAGAAGCCTCCGCAATGGTGGCACTCACTCGTCTCACTTTCACCCGCCGTGGTTTCTGCCCCCCTACCATCCCGGAGCACAGCTCGTCGTCGAAACGAGCGTTTGAGACAAGACCCCGGGCATGAATGGCACGCCCCTCCTTGACTGCTTTCCAACCCGCAGCCTGTTGCAACCAGGCGTCTGACCAATCATCGTTCATGTTTTTTCGGAGGCGGCACGGTTTTGATTGCCAAGCAGCAGGATTGCAAGGAAAGTCTGCCCGAGCATGAAAGTCATCGCGATCGGCAATCAAAAAGGAGGAGTTGGCAAAACCACCACGGCGATCAATTTAGCGGCGGCTCTTACCCGGCTGGGTCAGCGCGTGTTATTGATCGACCTCGATCCGCAGGCCAACACCACCAGCGGCATCGGCCTGGAAGCGGATGGCGAGGCCTCGCTCTACCCTGTCCTTCTCGGACACGCAGACATCCGGGAAAAAATCCAGCCCTCGCGTTTGGAGCGTCTCTCCGTCATCCCCTCCGCCATGGACCTGGCAGGCGTGGAAATCGAACTGGCGCGGGCTGACGATCACCTCACCCGCCTCCGCACCTTGTTGCAGGGCTTGAAGCCCAATGACCTTTTTGAATACTGCATCCTCGACACCCCGCCCTCGCTCGGTGTGCTCATGACCTCGGCTCTGGCCGCTGCCGATGAGGTGATCATCCCTCTTCAATGCGAATGGTTCGGTTTGGAAGGTTTGGCGAAAATCGTGCACGTGCTCGAGCAGATCCGCGAGTCTGGTGCCAGCCCGGACTTGAAACTGGAAGGCATCGTCATGACGATGTTTGACTCCCGCACCAATCTCGCACGCCAGGTGGTGGAGGAAGTCAGCCAGTATTTCCCGGACCAGATGTATAAAACCTACATCCCCCGCTCCATCAAACTGGGCGAGGCTCCCAGTCACGGCAAAACGATCTTTGAACACGATGTCCACGGCGTGGCCGCCCAGGCCTACCTTGCCCTGGGGCAGGAGTTTCTGAGCCGCCATCAAGTGGCGGTGCCTGCCACTATCTGAAGCTTCTCAGCTCAGGCGGCGCTTGTGATGTAAGCGCCACTCGTATGCCAGCAAGGCGATCAGCATCACTCCGGTGAGTGGTGCGACGAATTCAAACATGACTTTGCTGAACATCGGCAGCGCGTCGTGACTGGTGGCACCCAGAATCAGGTAGGTCGTGTAGGCTACGTAGTAGCTGACGAAAAACAGACCGTTCCAGCGGGTGATGGTGAATCCGCTGAAAAAGATCGGAAAACAGGCGATGGCCACCGCAAGCATGAACAGAACGTCGAAGTTCACCACGGAAGACGCGACATCAAGGCCTTTGGGGGCCAGAAGCGCGGAAAGCCCACCCACGGACAGGATATTGAAAATGTTGCTGCCCACCACATTTCCCACCGCGATGTCGCGTTCACCGCGGATACTGGCCATCACGGAGGTGGCCAACTCCGGCAGGGACGTGCCGGCGGCGATGATCGTCAGCCCGATGATTGTCTCGCTCATGCCCAGATTACGGGCGATTTCAATGGACGAATTGACCAGATATCGTGAGCCGAGCACAAGAAATGCCAATCCCACAGCGATCCACAGCAGATTGCCCCAGAGTGTGCCCACGGGCTCGGGCTTGGCCCCCTGCTCTGCCGCCGCTTTGCCATCGCGCCGGCTCATGCGGATCAACCACCAGGTATAGACAACCGCTGCGGCGAAAAGGATGGCACCATCGACAAGCCCCAGTTTTCCGTCCAGACACATCACCAGCATGGCGATCGATGCCACAATCATCACCGGCACATCGAGCCGGATCAACTGTTTATCCACAATCAAGGGTGCCACCAGGGCGGACAGTCCTAGAATGAGCAGCACATTGAAAATGTTACTCCCCACGATGTTGCCGATGGCCATCTCCGATTTCCCCTGCAGGCTGGACATCACGCTTACGGATAATTCCGGGGCGCTGGTGCCGTAGGCCACCACCGTCAGTCCCACGACCAACGAGGAAATGCCGAAGGAAAGTGCGAGGCGTGATGCCCCTTTGACCAACCAATCAGCTCCCAAAACCAGAAGAACCAAACCCAGTATCAACCATGCAATCGTCTCTATCATATCTGTCGTGTGCGGAAAAACGCGACGATAGGTAGAGCGGTTGAGACTGGCAATGAGAAATCGGATGCTATTTTCCAGCGGTGGCGAGCACTCGTTCTCTGGTCAATCGCGATTGCTCGGCTAAAAGTGCCAGTCTGTGCCCCGCGAGGCCGTCCAATCCCGGCTTGAGCGAACCCTCGGGTCCGAACAATTGGTCGAGAGAGTCCACGATGCCGAAATCCCCCCCACCATGCCCGGCGTATCCTGCTTCCTCCGGATGCTCGACGGGAATTTCCGTCGTCATGCCGGTGGCGTGGTCGCGCAAAGACAATTCGTAAGCATTCGATTCCTTCCACGCCGCCCCGCCTTTCAGCGAGCCCTTGGTGCCATAAATTTCGATCGAGCGGCCAAAGTCAAAAGCGGTCATGGTGAAATTGATCGTCACGCCGTTGTTCATCTCGCCGGAGATCACCTGGTGGTCCACCACGTCATTGTCACAGTGATACACGCAGCGCCCCCATGGCGATGTTTGAATGAAGCGGGAAATTTTCTCATCGCTGGCAGTCTCCGCGCCATCCAGTACCATTCGCAGCCAACTCCGTTTGTCGCCGAGGTAACGGTGGGCGTCATACATGCAATCCTGAGCATGCGGACAACCATCGCTGCAACGCAGGGGTGCGCCGGCAGGAGCGTTCTCCTTGCGGAACACATCCAATCGTCCGTAGCTCGAAAGTTGGCGGATTTCCGACTGACTGAACCAACACAGCAGGTCCGCATCGTGGCTGCACTTGGCCAGAATCATGGGCGTGGAGTCCGCACTTTTCGCCCAATGCCCCCGCACAAAGGAGTGCGCCTGATGGTAGGGCTCCACGCCTTCGCTGGCATGAATGGAAATGACACGGCCGATTCGACCGGAATCAATCACCGATTTAACCGTGCGATAGAACGGCGTGTAACGCAGCACGAAACACAAACCCACCTTCACCCCGGCGGCGCGCGCGCGTCGGTCGAGATCTTCACACTCTTCCAGGGTCTGCGCCGCGGGTTTTTCCAAAAGGATATCGTATCCCAATTCGATGGCACGCACCGCATGAGCATAATGATCCCGGTCTTGCGTGGCAATGATCACCAGATCCGCCAGTTTGCCCGCTGCGAAAAATTCCTCTTCGTCAAAAAAGATCGGAACCGTGCGTTCGGTGTTCAACTCAGCCACCTGCCGCGCCCGACACTCCACAAGATCGCATGCGGCGACAATTTCGTAGCGGTCCGGCAATGATGCCGCGAAGCGGGAGTAGGTGCGACCACGAGATCCGCAACCGAGAACAGCAATAGTGAGCATGAGGAAAAATGAGTAAGAAATTAAAATCAGTGGTAAAAGCGATGCCGCATCAAAACATTTTTGTCTATTTTATCAATACAAATCGTGAAAAAGAATCGTTACTACGGGCTGGATTTCATAGTGTGCTGATACAGAACTCCACGCGGGCGGGGCCGCCGCGTCCACCGGGCACCACACGGCGGTCGATTTTGGTGCCGAGCAACTGCTCCATCATGCGCCATTCCATCAGCACGGCTGCCGGATAGACCTCAAACAAGGCCCACAGCGGGTGGTGAAACTCCTCCATGCGAAATCCCTGTTTCACATCGTAGGAGCAGCGGGAAAAGCAGCCTTCCTTCTCGCGCAGCGCGGCCAGCACCGTGGCCTTTTCCACCAGTGATTTCGCGCGCTGGATGCGGTTCTGCCATTGCTCGTGAAGATCGTGGAAGTATTGATTCAGCAACTTTTCCGGCGCGTTGTTGCCGAAAAGCTGCTTCACCTGCTGCAGCATGCCCAAGGACAGAGCCACTCCGGCTTGGGGAAAAAGGGCATCCGCCTTGGGGGCGAGACGGTAGGAAATCTCCGGTCTTCCTACTTCACTGCGCGGCACACGGGTGCGCTCCAAATAGCCGAGTTGGTGCAGGGCTTCGCAATGCTGTTTCACCCCCATGTAGCTCATGTCCATCACGCGGGCCAGTTCCGGCACCGGCATGCTGCCGCGGATTTTCAACTCCTCCACAATCGCAACCCATTGCGGACGAACCAAATCACGAAATCCCGGCAAAAACATCGACTCGATTCTGGTGAAAATTCATGGGAAACGCAATCAGGAAGCCGGGGATTTTCGCCATGCTCCCACCATCATACCGATCCCCCCCAAAAAGAACAACGCGGGAAACCATAGCGAATATCCGGCGGCACGGGAATCCAACTTGAGCAACGCCACGTCAGGCTGCCGCGGATTGACCCAACAGCTCTGCCGGCTGCCTTGGGGAAATTGTTTCACCAGCTCCTCCGAGGCTGCTCTTTCGCTGCGCGGCATGCTGCCCCGCAAGCCCCACAAGTCACTTTCATAATCCTTGCCCTGGTAATGATACCGATAGAGAACCGCAAAGCGATAATCCGGTGCCACATTTTCGGCAATACGCCGCTCCTCGACTTCGGCTCGCAAGATCAAGCATGGCACCTGGGGCCAGGAAGTCATTTCCTTGGCACGCAGGTAACTGCGCGTCATCAACCACAAAAACACGCCGGATATGAGACAGAGAGCCAGCCCCACAGCTGTGAGATACCAGGAACCCGCTCGATTGTTTCCACTCATCTGCGGCATTCCCTAGCGCATCACATGGTGAATGCAAAGGATTTCCCATGCTTGTGGGGAAAAATCATGGTTGCGCCCGAAAAAAAATCCATTTTCATGCTTGCCATGACAGTGAGTGATCGGCAGATTGCGCTCCCACCCATGCACGGGTAGCTCAGCGGTAGAGCAACCGGTTTACACCCGGTCGGTCGGCGGTTCGATCCCGTCCCCGTGTACCATCCCTTTCCTCAAACGAACCAGTTCGCTCGGTTCGTTTTTTGTTGGAATCCTTTTTATGGACACTGTAACCCATGCCCTGCTGCCCGTGATCGTGACCGCCGTGGCACTGCGGGACAGCCGACCGGAGTGGTTGTGCGGGCGCGGTGGTTTGATCGTCATTGGCATCGCCGGGGCACTGCCCGATTTGCTCTCACCTCATCTGAGCATTGATTCGCGGTTAACCAGTTGGTCCCATGGCCTGCCGTTTTGGTTCTTGCTGAGTTTTTTGCTGCTGTTGCTCTGCCTCGTGATCCGCCACCGCTGGAACTGGCGGCTCGCCTTGGCATCATCCGCGGCCTATGGCTTGCATCTGTTCTGCGATGCCATTTCCGGCGGCATCAATCTGCTTTACCCTTATCGCACGCTGATCTGGGGCGATTACTGGGTGCCGCCGATGTACTGGATCCCGCTGGACATCGTCTGCGTGCTGACATGTTACTGGATGTTCCGGCTGAAACCGCTGTGGCAAAAGCGCCGTAAACAAAAAGCCGCCGCCCACCCTCAGGCGGACGACGGCAAGAATCGTTAGACTCTCGATCAGTAGTCGAGCTTGGTCCAGGCCGCGTTGTTTTTCGATGATTTCACGGCTGCCTCGATGAAGGCCATGCCAGTGACGCCGTCGTCCACGGTGGGAAAATCATAGCCATCAGCCGGAGCGGGATTGCCCAGAATCGCATCGGTGATCGCCTCAGCCGCCGCGCAGTAGATGTTGGCAAATGCCTCGATGAATGCCTCCGGATGGCCGAAAGGGGTGCGGGTGTTTTTCTGCGCCGCAGCACCATTGTAGCTATTGCCACGACGCCAGATTTGGCGCGGTTGATCGGCGAATTTCACGATCAATTCATTCGGATGCTCCTGATGCCACTCGATCGATGCCTCGGTGCCGTAAATGCGCACGTTGAGGTTGTTTTCGTCACCCGTGGAAATTTGCGACGCGTAGAGAACGCCGCGGGCACCGCCCTTGTAACGCAGCAGCATGCTGCCATCATCATCGAGCGGACGTCCGGGGATGAAGGTGTTGAGCTCGGCCGCGACTTCTTCAAGCTCCAGCCCGCTGATGTATTGCGCGAGGTTTTCGGCATGTGTGCCGATGTCGCCGATGCAGTTGGAAACGCCCGAAACGCTCGGGTCCATGCGCCAGTTCGAGATCGCGCCATCGGTGGCGTCTTTCAGTGCTGAAATGGCATAACCCTGCGGGTATTCCGCCACCACTTTGAGAATGCGGCCCAGCTTGCCTTCGCGCACCATGGCACGGGCTTCCTTGACCATCGGATAGCCAGTGTAGTTGTGGGTCAGGGCAAACACCAGCCCGCTTTTTTTCACGATCTCGCGCAGCTCTTTGCCCTCGGCGAGTGAAAATGCCAGCGGCTTCTCGCAAATCACGTGAATGCCCGCTTCCAAAAACGCTTTGGCCACTTTGTAGTGCAGGTCGTTGCGAGCGACGATGCTGACGAAGTCGATGCGTTCGCCCAGAGGCAAGGCGCTTTCCTTGGTCGCCATTTCCTCGTAGCTGGTGTAAACACGAGAGGGATCGAGGAACAGGTCTTGGCCGGAGAGTTTCGACTTTTCCGGATTGGAGGAAAAACAGCCGGCGACCAGTTCGATCTTGCCGTCGAGATTCGCCGCCATGCGATGAACCGCGCCGATGAATGCTCCGCGTCCGCCGCCGACCATTCCCATCTTGAGTTTGCGATTGAGTGACATATGTGTGTGAGAAGTGTCACACCAAAAACCACGGGACAGCGACCGATGTCGAGCAAAATCCTCGCGCTAGGCCCCGCTCTCTAACAGGTATTCCCGCCATACGGGAACATCCGCCGGAGCCCATTCCAGTTGGGAAAATTCCAGCACATCACACCAGCGCAGCTCGGCGTGTTCCAGTGGCCTGGGTTCGCCCGAAATGATGCGGCACACGTAGGGGTGGAGCCGCAGGCTGGTCTCACCATAGCGCCAGTCCACAGAAGGTCGTGGTTCCCGGACCTCGATCTCAATGGCCAGTTCCTCGCGCATCTCCCGCATCAGCGCCTGTGCCGGGGTTTCGCCGGCCTCCAGCTTGCCGCCGGGAAACTCCCACAGGCCCGCGAGACTTTTCCCCTCTCCTCGCTTGCAGACCAATACTTTTCCATCGGGCCGAACCGTGATTGCACACACCACCTGCATGAGTCGATCTTTCATCGGAAATGTCTGCCGTCAACCGTTGAATGCCGCCATCAAGCGTGGCCTTACATGTGTCCCGCCATCATGTCGCGCAGCAGTTGCCGCGCACGGTAAATGCGCAGTTCCACCGCCTTGTCCGTGCTGTTTTGGATTCTGGCGATTTCTCCGTGACTCAGTCCCTGGGTCGTGGCGAGCAACAGGGCTTCGCGGTGGGCATCGGGCAGTTGCTTGATCGCTTGATCCAACGCGTGCATGGTTTCCTGGCGGCTCAAGAGTTCGCGAGGATGATCCGATGTGCTCGCCGCCGGCAGTGCCGATAGCGTCTCCGGCTCATGCGACTCCTCCGGATGCCTCTGCTTCCAGCGATGGTGATTGCGCGCCAGATTCGTGGCAATCGTGAAGAGCCATGTGGAAAATTTTTGCTGGGGTCGGTAGTCAAGCTTGTGGCGATAGACCCGCACAAACGTTTCCTGCGCAAGATCCTCCCCCGTGGCTGTCGATGCCGTGAGTTTGGTGAGGTAGCCGATCAACGGGGCCGACCAATCCGCCATCAATCGATTCAGCGCATCATCTTGGCCCTGCGCCAGTGCCAGCATCAGAGTAGCGGCCCGTTGGTCGCGTTCCTCTGTCATTCCGGCACTTTGTCTGAAAGGGTTCGCTGATGTTCGATGCGTTGCTGATGGACACCGGCGGAAAAATCATCGAGGTACCTTTTTGCCTGATCCGGCGGCAACAAGGCGGCCACCTTCTGGAGATGAAGAAGTGTCACTTCTTCGAACTTGGCGCACAAGGCCTGGTCTTGCTGCAACAGCATTTGCCGCGTGCCGGCGGACATTTTCGTGCGGCCCCGCGAATGCAGCAAATGCCGGTTGACGTCATTGATTTTGGCCGACATCGCCTCGCAGTCAGCGAAATATTGTTGATGCAGGCGTTTCACCTGATCATAGGTTTCATCATTGAGTTGATACTCTTGGCGCATCCACTCCAGTCCGGCCTGCCGGGGACTGTATTTCGACATCAAATGCCTCCGCACTCCCGCGTAGGTGACATACGCCGCCAGAGCCAAAAGAAGAAAGTAACCGATCAATTTTCGCGCGGGAGTCATCGTGAGTGCGGCTCGAAATGATGGGGATCAAAAGGGCTGATTGAGATCAGATAAGCATCGTGGGGGCTGTGATCCGGCAGAGGCGGATGAGTGAAGGCCCAGACCAGGGCCAACAACACCACCACTGCCAGGACCACCGCCTCACGCATCGGACGCAAAAGCCACCAGGCCATGCGCTCGAGCAGGCTGTGCTTGCAGGGCCCCGCCAACTCCACCCGACGCCATACTTCCCGTTGAAAAGAGGATTTCGTTTCGACAGACTCCTGCCACTCGGCAAGCAGTTGATCGATTTCCTCATCCAGTTTTTCTTCAGGCGTATTCATAGCAGTGGGCGGAGATTAGCGGATCCATGGCACGGCGATCAAGGCTGTTCATACAAATCCACCCACTGTGCGCCCATTTTCGAGCCGGGAGGATTGAAGTATTTGCGACCCACATAAGTGCCTTCCCCTTTGTAGGAAGTGGGCATGGCGGCATGTGAGGAGCGGGTCAGCATAGGTTTGCCGTTCGTTGACTGCTGTGCACCGGCGATCCTGGAGGTGGAGCAGGACGAAAGAACTGTGAGGGTTCCCAGAAGGGCGATGATGGTGTAGTGTTTCATAGTATTGTCTGGAGTATTGTTTGTTTTGTTTCTTTCCACCGCTCATAGCGAAGCGGCTTCATCAGTGCATACCCCGGTCGCGATTCATCCCCTCAAAAAAAATGAAAAAAATCACAACCATCCCACAAAAGTAGCTGGAGAGATCCTGAATCCTTGATCGAATCAGGCCCGTGGTGCGTTGGTGCATGAGGGCGACAACGACTTTTTCTGGTGAGACTGAGTGCTCGCTCCATGGGCGCACCGGATTTTCCAAGCGCCGTCCAGCTAGTCAAGAAACAGCAAAAGAGCCGAATTCAAGAGAAAACCGTTTCTTCCCACTTTCCCTCCGCGCCATGACGTGATCAATAGCACCCGGATACGCCAAGCGAAGCCGCTGTCGTAGCGATGACGAAGTCAGGCAAATGAGCAGCATCCGTCAGGAAAAATGATACTTTCCCTCAAAAATCGCCCACTTGTTGGTCTAGCAGAAAATAAAAATGCTTAAATCCAAGGACCGACCCCATTCATTCATTGGATGCCTGAAATTAGTCTAACAGAAAATCAAAATGTTACAATGCGAGGACTGACCCCAGAGAAATACTCGTTTCCAAGGACTGACCCCACCGACGAAGGAGCCGGAGAAAAATGTGCAGTCCTCTACACCATCGTCGAGAACTGCCGCCGCCTCGGCATCAACCCCAAAGAATACTTGACCGACGTGCTCACCCGCCTGCCCAGCATGCTGGCCAAAGACGCCGCCGAACTCACGCCCGCCAACTGGCAAAAAGCCCGCAGCGGCAAACCCACCCGCGCCAGCGCCTAGCTTCATAAATGTCATAGATCACAAACTATGACATCTATGACCCCGCCCCAGCAACCCAACACCCAAGGCGCTTGGGACTACGCTTACCCGAATGACACTAACTTAAGAGAATTTGGGAAGTAGAATCTTAGCAAAATCAACGAATTTATGTACCATTGCATTCTTAAGTTAGCGCCATTCAGGACTGACCCCATTCATGACCCCATTCATTCACACACTCAAATCGTACCTCATCCGGCTTTTCGTTTAAGAAAATCAACGAAAATCGCCTTAATGCCGTGCCATTCAGGACTGACCCTATTTACTACCCTATTTACTAGATTCTCAGTTGAGCCGATTTATTTCACTGTCTGATCAAAGTTAAAAACTATTTCATTTGTCTTTGCCCAGAGACCGTTAATATTTAACTTAAATGAAAAATATATTAATTCATTATTAGGACTATGGCGTTCGGCTTCAAATGGAACAATTGATATAGCATTTTTAAAAACTACAGCTTTACCTGGTTTTATAGTAAATTTCACTTGAGAATCGACAAATCTAGTGGAAGATGAAATATTACTTACTTCTGCGAGTTCACCTTCAATTCTTCCATATTTTGTTCCTGTCATATCCCATGCCAATACCCGTCTACCTTTATCTTCGATAGACTCGACAATTAAATTAATTGTATCAGGCGATTCATTAATAATAATTACGTCCAAGTCTTGTTTTTCGCCCACGCCAGTGTTTACACTTTTTTGGCGTATTATAATGCGATGTTGAACATTAAGAGTTGTTAAATCAGCAGCCTGAGCGTGCGCGACTAGAAAACCAATAATTATTGTAATAAGATTTTGTATAATAGTATTCATGAAATATCAATGGCAAATGTTGGACGCGCATTCTTCGAAGAAATTCTTAAGATAACTTTCTAGAGCGCTATTGGCGATTTCAATGTTTATTGGACTTATTGCTGGAATGTCGTTTGCAGTATTTTGACCTATTGACTTATGAAAATCTTTATGCTCTTCATCTGCGTAGGAACGGTAAAGAGTACTCAAATATTGAATTATTTTCGATGATCTCCAAGCGCAGTCCCGTTCACAATAAGGTATCTCTTCATATACTCGGGCGATTTCTGCAAAACGATTCCACCAACTCTGATGGATTTCCGCATGATGCCTCTCATGCTCGGCAGTATTACGATTGTTTGACCCTACTCCGCCGTGACCAACTCCAGTAGCATGTGGGCCAACTGTCGTGTTGTAAAAAAGTTTCATGCTGAATTCCACTTTAGTTTCGACTTTGTAGCATTTTTTCCCGCTAGTTTGGACATCAACAATATCCGCCTTAACATTCCATGCCAATTCTGCATAACCTGCTTTACCGTCGTGAAACTTACTGTAAGGTTCAAGTGGTAAAATAGAAGTATCTATATATGACATGTCGATCAACATTCCCAGTATATCCAACCGATTAACTCCATCATTCCCCACAAAACCATACAGATTCAATCCGCCTTGTTCATCAATCGGATCGCGGGATGGCCAGCGGCCTGTCATTGGATCATACCATCTGTAGCCGTAGTAATACAACCCTGTCGTGGTATCTATAGGTTTCGTGGAGAAGCGGTGGGCGAAGTCGTTGGCTTTGGTGCCTGTGGAAACGGTTGTTTTGCCGAAGGGATCGTATTCGTAGTGGGCGACTACGGCTCCATTTGTATCGAGATATTCGCTGACATTTCCGTTGCCATCGTAAGTGGGGAAGTAGGTGCCGCTGCTGTCTGTTACGGCGATGAGGCCGCCTACTCCTCCGGCTCCTTGCATGCTTCCTGATAGGTCCATGCCCCAGTTGTAGGTTTTTGTGAGCGCGTAGCTTGTGTCATATTCTGCAATGGGGTTCCATGCATCATAGATGGTGATTTTAGTGGTGGTGCCTACGGTTTCGGCGATGCGGCGGGATTGGGCATCGTAGAGGAAATTTACGGTTCCTCCGCTGGTGACCTGGGCCTGGATGAGGCGGTTTTCGCAATCCCAAACGAAAGTCGAATTCGCACTCACATTCGCGGGTAATGGATAAGCGGTGGCGTTACCGTCCAAGTCATAGTCCGGGTTCAGTGTTCCAATGGCTTCGTATTGGTTGAGAGAACTTGGGGTGTAGGAGGTGGCGCCGGGGTCATTCGGATTGATGGTGCCTTCGGCGGATTTGAGGCGATTGCCAATGCCGTCATAAGCGTAGCCGCGATCTAGGCTGGCGGTGCTGTGATCTGCGCTGATGACTTGACCCAGAGAATCGTAGCCCCAATCGATGTCTCCGGCATTGTGGGTGAGTCCGCTGCCGAGATCGTAGGTGGTGGTCAACTCTTTGCGCTGTCCGAGTTCATTCACGATGTAACTATAACTGGAGCGTGTGACTGTGCCAGCTTTATTTTGAGTGCTCAGGAGGACGTTGCGCTTAGCCTCGTAGGTGCGAATGTTGAGTAATGTGGTGCTGGCATTGGTGGTGAGGGTGTAGGGCATGAAGTCTTGCTGTGTGCCGCTGGCATTTCCGATGCGGGCAGCGGCGGCATCGGCCTGGCTGTAGGCGTAGCCGTAGGCAAAGGAATGGGCGCCGTTGCTGATGGATGAGAGGCGACCAGCGTTATCATAGTCATAGGTGATTTGATTTTCTACAGTGGTGTCATTTTTCAGTTCCCACCCTTTGTCGCGTCCAAGTGAGAGTGCGCGGCGATCCAAGGTGCGGATCATCTCGGGGGTTCCGTCGGTGTCGAAATCGTAGCTGATGGTTTCGGCATCGAGGTCGAGGGTGAGGGCATCGTAGGTGTAAGTTGTTTTGGCGACGCCGTTGCTGAGGGTTTTTTGGCGACCGATGGCATCGTATTCGATGGTGACATCGGGGGTGGTGTCGCTGTAGTCGGTGGCGGTCATCAGCCCGTGGGTGTAGGTGTAGGTGGCGACTTTCGGATCAGCCAGGGTGGAGCGGGCCCAGGTGCGGGTTTCTAGGCGACCGGCATCGGTGTAGGTG
>ERZ1066127.479-NODE-479-length-20889-cov-11.502736_pt1 | contig 20889 bp, 20 predicted proteins | sample MGYA00382774_ERZ1066127 | MGnify/ENA primary metagenome ERZ1066127 (study PRJEB33369, sample SAMEA5778357) | biofilm metagenome | biome: Industrial cooling water; feature: Water cooling tower basin; material: Biofilm | place: United Arab Emirates | collected... | reverse complement strand
CCTAGTGTGGTGTCCCAAAAATAACTTGAACTAATTGTGGCGAGGTTTGTCTTTGTAGAGTACCTCACAGAGACTCTCGCGATGCGCAAGAAAGGGCGGCCGGTAAAGGGATTGATCGTGAGCGCGGCGGACCGCGAGGAGCTGATGCGTGTGCTTGCGAAACGCAAAGGCGTCGGTGATGAGCAGATGCGTTGTCGGGTGATATTGGCATTGGCCGACGGCGAATCTAGCAATGCCATTGCCGAGCGCTTGGGAACAACCTCGACGACGGTATCGAAGTGGCGGCGGCGTTTCGTAGATCATGGCATTGCAGGCCTTAGCGATGCGCCTCGCAGCGGTCGGCCACGCACGTTGTTAGACGATAAGATCCAGGACGTTCTCGACCGGGTGCGGCAAACCAAGCCTGCCGGCGCAACGCATTGGAGCGTGCGACTGATGAGCGAGGTTGTGGGCGTACCGAAGACGGCGATACAGAGGATCTGGAGTGCCTTTGGACTCAAGCCGCATTTGGAATCGACCTTCAAGCTGTCTACCGATCCGAATTTCATCGACAAGGTTCGAGGCGTTGTGGGGTTGTATATGAGCCCACCACAGCGAGCTCTGGTGCTGTGTGTGGATGAGAAGAGCCAGATCCAGGCGCTCAATCGCACCCAGCCTGGGCTACCGTTGGACTTCGGCTATACGGCGACGCGCACGCACGATTACAAGCGCAATGGCACCACTTCGCTGTTTGCCGCGTTGGATGTGGCAACGGGCAAGGTGATTGGTGCGCTTAAGCCACGCCACCGTGCGGAGGAGTTCATCAGTTTTCTCAACGCCATCGACAAAGCGGTGCCGGCTGATTTGGACGTTCATCTGATCATGGACAACTACGGCACCCACAAGACCGAAGCCGTACGAAACTGGTTCACCAAGCGTCCGCGCTACCACGTCCATTTCACCCCGACTTCTGCGTCCTGGCTGAATCTCGTGGAACGATTCTTTTCGGCGTTGACCGAGAACTGGATCAAGCGCGGCGCGCATGTCAGCACGTCTGATCTCAACCAATCAATCCGCCATTACTTGGACCAGCACAACGCCAATCCCAAGCCCTTCATCTGGCGCAAGAGCGCCGATGCGATCATCGAAGCGGTAGCTCGTGCGGCAGGGAAATTGATTACTATTTAATGGTAGTTATTTTTGGGGCCAACGGCAGGCCGACATAACCTAAACCGATGATGCCGATCGTCAGCTGCTCGATGTCGCTATGCATGCTCGACGGGCGTATCGGCGTTGCGTACAACTCAGCATCGTCGAGTAACGGCAGCACTTCGATATCGTCATCGGCGAACACGCCATGCAGAGTTTGAAGCGGCGGGCTGGCCGGACGTGGAACATACAAGTTGGGTCGCGTACGCATGGCTGTCGGCACCAGAGTTGGAAGCCGCCCGACGATAAATAAGCGCGCTATCCGGCTCTGTTCACTAGCGAACATGCGGCAGGCCGCGCGCTGTCGTGGCCCGGTGCATCGCGAAGCGTGACCGTGCGTGGCTCAGCGCACCGACCGGCGCCCGGCCATGCCCTAACGTCGCCGGTATCGATGACCATCCCGCAGGCACCCGCATGAAGGATCAACGCAAAGGCTCCAACGAGCGCGTACCAAGCGCTGGCGTCAGTCGCTTCGATCAGGCGTTCGGCAAACGCATCAAAGGCGCCGCACAAGTTGCGGGAGCGCCGCATCGGCGGCCTCTGGTGCACGAGAAAGAGAGCAACTTGCCCAACACCCTAGTTCCCAATCTGCGCGGCACCAAGCCGGTGATGCAGGCTGCTGCTGGCGACGACGATCTGATGAGCCAGCAACCGCCAGTCGCGGTCAAAAAACTCACTCCGAGCGCCCCTTAGTTGTGTCTAAAGACACGCCGCGCTCGGCCATCGGACCATCCCTGCCACTGAATTTCGGAGCACACTTCATGTACCAGACTTTTCGCCGTCTCACTCTCGCCGGCGCCATCGCGTCGGTTCTCGCCATCAGTCCCCTGGCTTTCGCCGCGAGCGCGAACGAACTTTCCGACGCGCGCCAGGAATCGCAAATCCAAACCACGTATCAGCTGAGCCCATATTTGCGCGCGCATGACATTAGCGTCGCTGTCGAAGACGGCACGGCAACGCTGAGCGGCAAGGTCGACGAAGACGTCAACAAAGACCTCGCCGAGCAGATCGCGCTCGGTGTCGCTGGCGTCGACAACGTCGTCAACAACATCGAAGTGCGGGCCGACTACGCGCCTGCGCCCCGCGGCGATAAACGCAGCTTCGGCGATGTTGTCGACGACGCCAGCATCACCGCAGCCATCAAGAACAAACTGATGTGGAGCAAGCATTCCAGTGCCCTGACCACCGACGTCGACACCCAATGGGGGCATGTGCAACTCAAGGGCACGGCAAGCAACGCCGCCGCTAAAACCTACGCCGGCAGCCTCGCCACGCACACGCGCGGTGTCAACTCGGTGGACAACCAGCTGATCGTCGACAGCGGCGGATCAGATCAAACCAGCGCGGCACAAGATGTGGCCGATGCCTGGATCACGACCAAGATCAAGTCGACCTTCATGTACTCCGATCAAGTCGATGGCTCCGACATCGAGGTCAAAACGGTCGATGGCCATGTCACGCTGAGCGGCAAGGTCGATAGCGGACCTGAGCAGGCGCTGGCCATCCAGTTCGCTGAAAACGTGCTGGGCGTGAAAGACGTTGATTCCGCCGCGCTGACTTACGCAGCGCTTTGAACTCACCCGTCGCCGCGTTGCGGCGACGCTTTTTGTGCGCACAACGAATCACCAAAGGAAAACCCCATGAACACACCGAATAACCCCAATACCGAGCCGATGCGCCCGATTCCGCAGACACTCAAACCCAACAACAACGGCAGCGCCGCCATCGTCGCACCGACGCCAATGAGCGACACGCTGCGACCGGTCAACGTTGTCGTTCCTGATCAAACCGAGCAAGACACTCACCCGATCGGCACTGCCGTTGGCGCCGCCGCTGGCGGTGTTGCTGGCGCGGCCGTCGGCGTGGCCGCAGCAGCAGCCACAGGACTGGCTGCCGGCATGGTGGCCGGACCGATCGGCGCTGCCGTTGGCCTCGTCGCAGGCGCCTTGATCGGCGGCATCGCTGGCAGCGAAGCTGCGGAAGCGGTCAATCCTACGGTAGAAGAGAATCATTGGAGCGGCGCTTTTACTGCGCAGCCCTACTACCTCAGCAGCTACACTTACGACGATTACCGCCCCGCGTATCGGGTCGGCTATGAAGGTTACAGCCGCTACAAGGGCAAGTCCTTCGACGAAGTGGAAGACGAGTTGCGCGATGAGTACATCCGCAATCGCGGCAATTCGCGCCTGGGCTGGATGGATGCCCGCCCGGCAACACGTTCGGCGTGGGATCGCGTCGGTAGTTCGCAATCCGCCCAAGCCGTTTAGCACTGTCAACAGCAAGTAAAAGAACGGGGCGCATCGCGCCCCGTTTCCGTTGCGGGCGACTTCTCTGGGCGCGCCAACGATGGCGCGGCAGCCGCTGCCGGAAAAGCAAAAAGCGTCGCGCCAAAGGCGCGACGCTCGTCGATCGTTCGGCAGATTGAGGCGGGTTCAGCGAAGCGGATAAACGTGACCGTTACGCACTTCTACCAACGATCCCTGGCGCAGGTCTTCGTGATCGTACTGCTGGTAGCTGTACATCCCGCCATTGTCCATCTGCACATCGATCCGATACGCAGAACGGCGTGCATCGTCGCGCGTGAGGTTGTTGGCGACTGCGCCGCCTGCGACCGCGCCAGCGACGGTTGCCGCACGACGTCCATCGCCGCTCCCGACAGTGTTGCCCAAGGCGCCGCCGACCACTGCGCCGAGGATGATCGACCCGGTGTTATTGCCTCTTTCGATAGTTACGCGGCTGATGCCGCGCACCACGCCACAGGTGTCGCACGCGGCCTCACGACGGTCGTTGTCGTAGCCGTCGTCGTAGCCCTGATCCTGCCGATAGTCGCGGCCCTGGTCGTAAACCGCTTCGCCGCGGCCATAGCGCTCATCGTAATCGCGATCGGATCGCGTATGCATTGGCGCGCAACCGGCGAGACTGGCAAACGCCAGCGCCCCAATCACGTTGAACTTTCGACTTGTCATGGCGGTTTGCCTTTTTGTGGGTGTGCCTCACAGTGCGCGCTCGCGGCGATGAAGTTCGGTGCGCCACCGTACCTCTGCCGCCTGCATTCAGTGGTCGGTTCAAAAGCCGGGCGCTGCGGCAACCGCAGCCTGTGGTCAGTGGCTTCGGCAAGCGCCCGCCGTGGCTTGAATCGACCAGAGCGATACAGCCGATCGAGATCAGCCAGGCATTCGCCCCGCGCCACGCAAGCTGCAGCGACCGAATGGACCGCGCCACTTTACGAGCCGGACGCAATCCCCGGCGCTGCATGGATACGCGGAAACTGCTGTTCGTAGTCCTGAACCCCGGCCGCAAAACACTCGCAACTTGTGGCGAGCAATCCGCTGCGCGAGAGGATCTCGATCTCGCCGCGGCGGTAGTGGATGAGGCGTCGCTTCTGCAACGCGCCAGCGGCAATCGTGACCGCGCTGCGCTGCACGCCCAGCATATTGGCGAGGTATTGGTGAGTGAGGTGAAAGCGATCGTTGTGCGCGCGGTCGTGGGTCATCAGCAACCATCGGGCGAGTCGCGGTTCGACCTCGTGGAAATGTGCGCACGCCGCCGATTGCGCGAGTTGCGCGATCAACACATACACGTAGCGGTCGACCGCCGCATGCAGCGCCGGACAGGACAGCAGCAGTTCGCGCAGCGCCGCCACCGGAATGCGCCAGGCGTTGCCGCCGCCCTGCACCACACACAGCAGCGGCGCCGCATCGACGCCCAGCGCGAGTGTGGCGCCGAGCATACCTTCGTTGCCAACGAGGCCCATCTCCAGCGGCGGGCGTTTGTCGACGCTGGCCAGCAGCGAGACAAATCCGGTGCGCGGAAAGTACGCAAATTCGTAAGGCGCATCGACGAAACACAGCACCGCGCCGAAATGCAGTTCCGTCGACTCGCACTGATCGAGTAAACGCTGCCGGTCGACGGGCGCCAACAAATCGATAAGTGCGTTGCCGGGCGCTTCGATCATCGAGGCAGGCATGAGTTTTTATTCCAAGCGGCACAATTCAGACCGAGGTCCGGCTCGGGGAGCGATGCCTGCGCGGACCCGATGCCGTAGTGTGGCGGAGCGCGGCAGGCATCTCTGTGCTATGACGAACGCTGAAGGCGAACTCGATCGTTGGCGCCCACCGATATGAGCAACGCACTACTGTCTCGCAGGCCGCAGGAAACTGCGAAAGGCCAGGGCACGCAGCTTCGATTTCTTTAGACGTTTGGCCGCGCGGTTTTGCCAACCTTTGGCAGCGTCACTCATGCGACCAGACGGCGATCACGCAACAGCGCGCTGATCCCAGTGCAATAACCGATCGGATTCGCGCTTGACCACCGCATAACACTCGCAGCTCAGCACCTCGAGGGCAGTACGATCAAGCACTCTGATGTGCCCACGGTTGTATTCGATGACACCGAGTTTCTGCAATTTGCCGGCGGCTTCGGTCACGCCTTCGCGGCGCACGCCGAGCATGTTGGCGATCAACTCCTGAGTCATCGTGAGGCGATTGTCCGGCAGGCGGTCGAGCGATAGCAGCAGCCAGCGACACAGCTGCTGATCGATCGAATGATGGCGGTTGCACACCGCCGTTTGCGCCATTTGCGTGATCAGCGACTGCGTGTAGCGCAGCATCAGGATCAACAATTCGCCATGGCGATTGAATTCTTCCTTGAGCCGTCGCCCCGGTAACCGAAACGCGGTGCCTGCGCTCTGCACCACCGCGCGACTGGGCGTGCTTTCGCCGCCCATAAATAGCGCGATGCCAACAATTCCCTCATTGCCGACCACCGAAATCTCGGCCGACGCGCCATCCTCCATCACATAGAGCAGGGAGACGATTGCGTCGGTCGGGAAATACACACTGCGAAGCGTGTCGCCCGATTCGTACAGCACCTTGCCGAGCGGCAGGAATACCAGCTCCAGGCCCGGCGTCAGGCGCTCCATGACATCGGCGGATAAGGCCGACAAAAGGCCGTTCTGCTTATAAGCTGGTTTAGTGGTCACGTTCAGACTCTCGGCCGCGAAGGCGCCCTGATTGACTCGACTATAGGGGCGTTAACCGGTGCGCTATGTGCGATACCGAACATTGCAAAGGATTTGTGAATTGTGGCGGTATCAGTGCGACCGAACAACCGTCAAATCCTGCCCATGAGCACCAGAACCAGCAAAATGACAACGACCAGACCCAGGCCGCCGCTCGGTCCGTAACCCCAACTGCGGCTGTGGTTCCATCGCGGCAAAACGCCGATGAGCATTAAGATCAGGATGATGAGCAACAGTGTGCCGATCGACATGGTGTTCTCCAGAAAATGCTTGAGTGGGCGGCAGCGCGGGCGGTGCCGCTTGCGTGTCTGGCGTTCAGGTCAGGCGGATGCCGGAGGCGCCAAAAATGCCGATCAACCCGATGACAATCAGGTAGATGGCGACGATGTAGTTGAGCAGCCGCGGCTGCGCCAGGATCAAGATCCCGGCCAGGAGGGCGATGATGGGCGCGAGCGTCAATTGCATATTCATGGTGGTTCCTTGGCACCCCGGCGCTGATCGGCGAAAGTCGGTCATTCGCTGCGGGGTTGAGCCAATGTGCGCTTCGCCACACACCGCAGTCGGTGCGTTACCACACGCATCCGGCGTTACGGCCCCAACAACCGCGCCACCGGATTCCATGCCGGTTTGCGCTGCGCGACAATGTGCAGGCAGGTCAGCAACGGTGTCGCCAGCAGCAGTCCCGCCGGGCCCCAGAGCCATCCGCAAAGCATCAGCGTGGGAAACACGATTGAGGGTTCGAGATTGAGCCGATGGCCCACGATCAGCGGGGTGAGGAATTCTTCGATGGCGTTCAGGACAATAAAAATCGACGGCACCGCCAGCGCGCCCAACAGTTGCTCGGAATGGCCGAATCCGACCAACGTCAGCAGCAGAATCATCAATGCCGGTCCAACGAAAGGCACGAAGTTCAATAGCGCCGCCAAGGCACCCCAAAGCAGCGGATCCGCTACGCCCAGCCACCATAGCGCCAGCGCCAGCAGGAGCCCGAGCATGCTGTTGATGGCAGCAATGGTGCCCACGTAAGCCGCCAGTTCGCGCTGCGCGTTGCGCGTGGCGAGAACGATGTCTTTCTTCAGATTCAACGCGGGCGCGAGTTCCACCAGCTTGCGCAGCAAGGTATCGCCGCGCAGCAGAAAAATAAACACCATGAACAGCGTGGCAGCGACGCTGCCGATCGCGCCCGGCGTGGCGTGGATCAGTTGCGACAATTGGCTGGGACCCGCCGACACGACGCGCTGCAGCCGGCTATCGGGGTCGAAGTCAGTGAGTTTTGCGATTTGCTCGCCAGCCTCGCCGGCATCGCGTAGCGGCGCGCGCAGGTGGCTGAGCGAAGCTTCCAACCTCGAAACCGCGATCGGCAGCCGGTCGATCCAATCGCCCGCGGGCGCAATCAGGCTATAGAACAACGAGCCAAGCGCCAGCAATGCGCTGGCCATCACCAGCGCCACCGCAATCGCGCGCGGCACGCGCCATTCGCAGAGCAGACGGACCAGGGGCGACAGCATCAGACCGAGCAGCAAAGCCGCCAGCAGCGGTACCACGATCGCCGCTGCGCTCGCGCATGCATACAGGCCGAGAAGCAGCAGAACGCCCGCCAGCAACCGATTGCGCGTCTTGTCGTCGCCGGCCACTTCGTCAGTCGTCTCGATGGGAAGGTCCACGGTTCATCGGCTGAGTCGCCCTCGGCGCAAGCCATTGAACAGGCGGGTGCTTCGAAGCGACGGGTTGTTTGCGGTCATGAACCGACCGCGCTGCCGCGACGCCGCCGAAACGTTACGCGGGCGCGCAGCGTTCAATCCGGAGTGTGCAGCGGCGCTGCTTGTCGGCGCGCGGAGTCGTGATGCTTGTTGCTCTGAGGCGAGGGCCCGCGGCGATTGGCTGCCGGACTCGCGGCCCGCGTCAACAACGCTGCGAGTGCAGCTGGGCCCAAGGGCGAGCGCAACAGCCGCATCCCACCGCGAAGCAGCAAAGACCCCAGACGCCGCCATTGCTGCGGAGACATTCGCGACAGCGCTATGCCGCCAGCGAGCGTAGCAACGAGGCATAAGGCCGCTTGCGCCGCTGGCGCCGAAGCGGCAACGACGGACACCGGTTCGGCGGTTGGCCGGTCAGCGCCATATTCGTTGCGTTGGGTCACGGTCGCTGATCCTTCTTCTTGCGCTGCTGCGGCTTGTCGTCGTCGCGGTCGTCTTTTTCTGCACTCTGATCGGACTCATCCGCTTGCAAGCGTGGGTCTTTGCGTTCTCGAGCTGCCGCCTCGTCGGCCAGCACCTGCGCCTGTTGCGACTGCTCCGCGTCGCGTTGCGTCGCCGCAGCCTGATCTGCCAGCGCCTGCTGCGCCAAATCGCCATCGCGCTGGCGCTGCGCTTCGCTGTCGCGTGCCGCTTGTTCAACCTGCGCCTGCTGCGCACGCTCCTGGTCGCGCTGGCCTTGCAGCTGGGCCTCGCTCTCGCGAGCTCGCTGCAACTCGATCTGTGCTTGCTGTGCTGCATCAGCGTCGCGTTCGCGCAGCGATTGTGCCTGGCGTTCGTCGGCGGCGGATTGCTCGGCTTGCGCCTGCTGCGCGCGCTCCTGGTCGCGCTGACCTTGCAGCTGGGCCTCGCTCTCACGAGCGCGCTCCGACTCGATCTGTGCTTGCTGTGCCGCATCGGCCTCGCGTTGGCGCTCCAACTGCGCCTGCCGATCGGTCCCGAATTGCGCGGGCTGATCGATATTCGCATCGCGCTGGCGCTGCTGTTGCAGTTCGCGCTCGGTTGCGGCGCGTTCGCCTTCGATCTGCGCCTGTTGCGCCTGATCGACATCGCGCTGGCGCTGCAGTTGCGCCTCGCGCTCTTTGGCAGCGGCGGCCGATTCCACCGCTTGCGCTTCTCGCGCCAGATCGATCGCCGCGTTTTGTTGCGGATACGCGGGCATCAGATCGCTGGCCAGTGGCTGGCGATCATCGAGCACCGGCAAACGTGCCACCTCACCGGCGGCGCTTTCGACCACCGCGTCGTCGCGCACCGACCCTGCGGCGCGCGCATCGCTGGCGCGGGCTTGTTCGTCCAGCAAGCGCACGTTCTGCAACGCCTGATCCGCACCGCTCCATGCCGCAGGCGCACGACCGGGTTCCTCCTGCAGTTGCGCTTGGCGCTCGGCGAACGGCAACGCCATCGGCGGCGGCTGATGTACGGCATACACGGTGCGATCGAATACCGCCTCTTCTGGCTTGCCACGGGTTGCCTGGGCGATTCCGATGACGCTGGCCGCGCTCGGTGCAATGGGCGCTAGGCTCAGAATTTCGCCGCTGGCGATCGCCTGCGAGTCGACGGCGATTGCGACCTGAGCGACCTGCCGCGCGTTGCCGAACGCTTCGGTGGGCACAGCGGTGATCGCACCCGCCAAGCCGCGATTGGCGTAATTCACCTGGGCAACGTTGATATCGCCGTTGGCGTAGTTGTTATAGATATTGTTGACCACCGTATTGTTGATGACGGTGTTGCTGGTGTTGACCTGCGTGAAGTACTCGCGGCTCGCCCGGTACGAAGGCAGATAGGCTTCGCGCGGCCCGAGCGGGAACCAGCCGATCCTGGGACGGCTGCCGACGTTCACCGAAAGGCTCCAGTTGTCGCCGCCAACGAAGGCCACGAGTGCGGGCGCATAGACCGATCGACTGGCGCGCGGCCCCGGCAGCCAGCCCCAGCGCCCGGACACTTGTACCCAGCGCCCATAATGCGAGGGCGCAAATCCCCACGGCGCATCATCGACCCACGTCCAACCCCACGGCTCTTGCCACACCCAATGACCGTCGCGATACGGCGCCCAGTTGGCGCGCACTTGCGTCGGGTACCAGACATGGCCGTAATTGCGCTCATTGCGCCAGCTACCGTAATCGTCCAGATCCGTGTACCCGACGATATCGTCCGAGACGTGGCGCAGCGCTGGAGAGCGCTCCAGACGCAGATCGCGCGCGTTGCTGTAACGATCGAAGGCATCGGGCTGTGGCAGCGCGTACATCCGGTAGTCGCGGATGTCGTCTGAGTGGAAGCGCACAACATCGCCGGCGCGCAGCGGAAAGTTGCCGTTTTCGCCGAGCGCGCGGCCACCGCCGGCCCAGACCACGATCGTCGTCTGAGCGCTCGCACCGTCGACATCGACATCGATGCGATAGCGCCCGGCGCGGTCGATCACGAAGGCAAGCGTTGGCGTTGCGATCTCGATCGATTGTCCGCGCAACAACCGGCGTACACCGATGTTGAGCGTACCTTGCGTCAACTCAAACTGCGCGATGCGATCGTCGAGCTCGAGAATGGTCATGCCGGTCTCAGCGCCGAGACGCACGGCGGCACTACCGATCTGCAATTCGGCGCGCGCCCCGCGGGCAGCCCAGAGCCGATCGCCGCGAGTCAGCGGCCGATTGCGTTGCATCGCAACCCATCGGTTCTCGCCGGCCGGCGAGTAGCCGATGTCGCCGCGATAGTCGCTCATGCGCGCCACGCGACTCGACGGATCGGACCAGGCGGCGAACGCGGGGTTGAGCCCGATGCCTGCCAAAAAGCTGCTCAGCAGGGCCAATCGTACGATCAGCGTTGTCATGACTCTCTCCAGAAGCGTGGTGGATCAGTCGCGAGGGCGCAGCGCCAGGAGCACGACGCCGACGATCACGAAGCCGGCCCCTGCCCAGACGGGAATGTTCACGGTCTTGCGGTCTTTGACCGACAAATTGATGGGCCCCAGCTGCGTGCTGTGGGTTTCTTCGGTGTACGTGAAGCTGCCGTAGGCCAACGCCAATGCACCGACGACAATCAACAGCAGCGCAACGAGTTTCAGACCCCGCATATCGTTATCTCCATGGCGAATCGAGTGAGTAGGCTGTCACGGACAAAACGGCACAGGTTTCGCGCCGGCGCATGCTCAAGGGAGCTGCAACTGTTCAGCGGCCAATACCAGCGCGCCTGGGTCGATTTGTCCGTCACAGTCCACTGGCTCGCGGTCGACGGCTGCCCATTACCCAGGTGCTGACGAACAGCACAATGAAGACGGCCAACAGAATCTTTGCGACGACGGCGGCGGAGCCGGCGATGCCACCAAAGCCCAGCGCGCCAGCGAACAGGGCGATCGCCAGGAACAACAGTGCGTAATTCAGCAAAGACGATCTCCTCGACGGTTTGTATCGCGTCGCTATTGGCGCGAATCTGATCGCAGCGTACGGCCGGCCTACCGTCGTGTCGGTTCGCCAGCGCACACGCCCTGGACGATCCGATCGTGCGCTATCGCACTGACATGCGTTGCGCGTCAGGCGCAGCTTTGGCGCACGCTGCAAACACCAGGAGTCGCTCCAATGAACACGAAACTGCTCACCGCCGCCGTCATGGCAACGCTGTTACTCGTCGCTTGCCAGGACACACCGCGAGACACCGCGAAAAACGTTGCGGACGCCAGACAAGAGGCCAGCAAGGACACGATGGCTGCCCGAAAGGACAAACAGGAATCGGATACCGAGGTTCGCCAGGAAGTGGCGGAGGCGCGTGACGAGTACGCCAACGATCAATCCGACGCCCGCGAGAAGTTGACGGAAACGCAAGCGGAAGCGATGGCCACATCGGCCAAGGCGGAATTCGAACTCGCGCGCACGCAAGCCGAAGGACGCGCCGAGGTTGCACGGCAGGCGTGCGGATCGCTGATGGATGCCGACAAGACCGCGTGCATCAGCCGCGCCGACGCCGCACTGGCGAACGATCTGGCGAAATACACGGTCACACGCGATCAGATACTTGCGCGAGCCGAGCACATCGACTGAGCGCAGTGACGCCGCTGCAATCTGCGCGGCGCACAAAAAGACAACGGCCGCAGCGAGAGCTGCGGCCGTTGGTGTTTACAGCGTAATGGTGCGTGCGATCAGAATTGCAGGCTCCACTTGTCGAGACGGCCAGTGTCGCCGACGGCGTTGTCGTTCACGCGCAGCTGCCACGTGCCGTTGGCGACCTCGCTGGAGGCGTTAACGGTATACGATCCGATGATGTTATCGGCGCTGCCGCCCGAACGGTTGTGCAGCACGTAAACCGAACCATCTGGCGCGATCAGGTCGACTTTGAGATCGCCACGATAGGTGTGGAAGATGGTCACGCTGACCGTCAGATTCGACGGGGCATTCCCGGTACGTCCGGTTACGCTGATCGGGCTGTTGATCGTGGTGTTATCGCCGATGTTGTAGTCGGTGGTGTTCTCGAAGAAGCTCGTCCCGCCGCCACCGCCACCGCCGCCGCCAAGCGCTGCAATCGTTGCTGCTGCGTTGATGATGCCGGTACCGCAGCCCGAGCATGTGGTCGGGAAAGCGCGGGCGTTGTTCTTGATCAAGGTCTCCAGCGCTGCCGGCGTTTGAGCGCCGCGGCTTAGCACCAGCGCTGCGAGACCCGCCACATGCGGCGTAGCCATCGAGGTGCCTTGATACCAGGCGTAAGACTGCGAACCTGGCGTGGTGGTGCCGCTATTGAGCGTCGACAGAATGCCATTGGTGGATGCGGAGCGGACGTCGCCACCGGGCGCGGCTACATCGACGATCGTGCCGAAGTTCGAATAGTAGGAGCGACCACCCGAGCGGTTGGTGGCGGCGACGGTCATGACATTCGAGCAATTCGCGGGCGTAGCGCCCGACGCATTGACGTTCGAATTGCCCGCAGCGACGATCACGATTGTTCCGCGGCCAACTGCACCGTTGATAGCGTTCTGATAGGTCGTGGCGCACGTGGAGCTGCTGCCGCCGAGGCTCATGTTGATTACTTTGGCTGGTGTCGCGTTGGCCGGAATTCCCGACACGGTGCCACCCGAGGACCACGTAATGGCGTCCGCGATATCCGAGAGCGTGCCACCGCAGGCAGCCAGAACGCGGACCGGCTGGATGCGCGCATTGAAGGCCACGCCGGCAACGCCGCTGGCGTTGTTGGTCACCGCAGCCACGGTACCCGCGACGTGCGTTCCGTGCCAACTGGAATTCGACGCTGGCGAGCCCGCATAGCATTGACCTGCCGTCACCCAATCGCCTTGGTCGGCGGGATTGGAATCGCGACCATTGCCATCGCGGGCGTTGGTAGCGCTGCTGACGAAATCGTATCCGGCGACGACGTTGGCGTTCAGGTCGGTGTGACTGACGATGCCGGTATCCAGCACCGCGACGGTGACGCCGGTTCCTGTAGCGGTGTCCCACGCGGTGGGCAGATTGGCGCCGCCGGTGGCCTCGAAGTAGTGCCATTGCTGGCTGTACGACGAGTCATTGGGTGTCAGGAAAGGCACCATGATCTGGTCGGGTTCGACATAGGCCACGTTCGGATCCGCAGCGAGCTGTTTCATCAACTCGATCAGCTCTTTGTCGTCCAGCGCGCGGTCCAGCTTGACGAGGTGCCCGCCCGTCGACAGCGTGCGCTCCAAGGAAAGGCTTCGCCCCGTTGCCGAGGCGACGCGATCCAAATGCTCGTATACGGCGCTCACATCCCCATGCGAACGGCCAGTGCTGTTGTAACCAATGATGAGTTGGTCGTATAGGAACGGATCGCTCAATGCAGCGGCATTGATCCGCGGGTCGACATCCCCTCGCGGCACTCCTCCCAAAGATTGTGCATGTGCAATTCCTGCCAGTGCCAAACCGGCGACTACTGCCAAACTCACCATCGACTTCCGTACGAGCTTTTGCATCTCAAATGACCCTCTCGTTGATGTTGGCTCACATTCCCACGCGCGATAACTCGCGACGTCCTCCCGGGAAACCGTTGCAGCCCAGACGAGCCACTTCTCCCCAGAAGTGCGCGTCGTATGTGCAAGCGGCGTGTGGAAAGTAGGGAGTGCCCAAAGAGGGGTCAATTGCGTCAGTTATCGACGCGCAACGTCATCATGCTGCGATGCAGCATTTTTCCGTCGTTACGAATACGAAATGTTCCTGAACGGCAGTTCAGCGACTGATTTAGCGACCGTTCAGCCATAGTATCTACGGAAACCATTTGCTGCAGTGCACAACAAGTAATGCACTGAATGACATACGAATAGAGCTTTTTTCACGTTCCGGCCGGCATCAGAAGTGCATTCGTATGTAAGAAAGACGACGGTCGAATGACGAATCGATGATCGATCGCACACTTATTGCGTCGAAAAAGTCGGCAGACTACGCAGCGGGGGGATTAGATGGAGAGTAGCGGATGGCCGAAGCGCAGCGTCAAGCAGCGAACGATCCGCATGTCGATCGAGCATATGAAGAGCTGCGCCAGCACGCCACGCAGTTAGTGCAGGCGTGGGAGCAGCTCAATGGCTCGCGCTGGAACAGCGCGCATGGCCGCGGGCTGCAGCTTGCGGCAAAACAACTGGTTCGCGCTTGCGAGCGCTTGCGCTTGTCGCTGACGCGCAAGGCTGGCGAACTGGAAACCTTCATCAAGGTGTTTGTCGATACCTCGCTGACGCCAAATGCCGATCAATTGCGCACGCTGTCGGCACTGGTAAGCACGCTGGCGAGCACGGCGCTGGCGCTCGACATGGTGGCGCGTTCGCCAGCACCAGCGGCGGCGCCGGCACCAAGCCCAAAACCAACGCCACCTGCGGTCAAATTGGCCCGCGTCAGCGACGAGGATTTGCTGGTTCTGATCGGTCAGCCGAGCGATTTCGGCGTCGACCTCGCTGCCGCTTTCTTGGAGCACGGCTACAGCGTCAAAGCTTTCGCCAGTGGCGAGCAAGCGCAAGCGCTGATTGCATCGACCTTGCCGCGCGCAATTGTCGTGAGCGCAAATCAAGCCAATGCCATCGGCCTGTTGCGGGGTTTGGTCGAGCCGCGAGCCGACTTGGGCGAATCGCACCGGCCGGTGGGCTTCGCGCTGGTCATGCAGCGGCCGGATCTCGGGCGGCGCCTGGTCGCCATGCGCCATGGCGTCAAGTACTTCGAGCCGCCGATCGATCCCTTGGCGCTACTGGTGGCGATGACCGGCGAGGCCGTCACTGCCGCCTCGCAAAGCCGCGTGATGATTCTCGACAACGACCGTACGCGCGGATTGACTGAGGCTTCGTGGCTCAAGGATGCCGGCTATACGGTTCGCCTGTGCACCAGCGCCGATGAAGCGATCGGCGCGATCGGCGACTTCAAACCGCAAATCGCGGTCGTCGATGCCGATTTGCGCGGCGCCGAATCAATGCGCACGGTGCATGCCTTGCGCGACGATCCGGGCACGCACGACGTGCCGGTGATCGTCGTCGCCAGTTCGCGCGAACTCGCTACCCGCGAGCAAGCCATCGCCGGCGGTGCCGACGAATATCTGCTCAAGCCGGTCAAACCGCGGCATTTGATCGGTGTGATCGAAGCGCGCTTGAAGCGCAGCAAACGGTTTGCGATTCGGCGCGCCTCGCCGCGCGACGACAGCGGCCTCTACCCACGCCGCGAGTTCATCGAGCGGGCCAGCTCCGCGCGCGGACAGAACGGCGCAGTGGTCATTTACGTGGCGCTCGACGAGCACGACACTCTGCGCAAGCAACTCGGAATCTCCGGCCAGGAGCGGCTCGATCAAACCATTGGTGCTGTGTTCAAGGAGCTGCTGCGACCCGAGGACGTGCCATCGACCTATCAGGATGGTCGATATCTGGTGCTCGTCCGCCGGCCGCAACGCAACGATGCAATGGGCACCGCGGAATCCTTGCGCGAGGCGCTGTCGCGACGATTGCTGAAAATCGCCGATCGCGAAGTTGCCCTCAAGGCCAGTTTTGGATTGGCGACGCTCGATGGCGACAGCGCCGACCTCGTTGTGCAAAACGCCGAGGCTGCCGCCTTGGCAGCCATGCATCTGGGCGGCGATCGCAGCATGTGGTTCGAGAACGCCAGCGCGGCGTTGGTGCCGGCCGAGCGTGAAGCGCAACTGCGTGGCATCGTGGAAAGCCGACGCTTCGGGTTGCATATGGAGGCTCGTGGCGCGCCCTTGATTCCTTTGCATGGTCGCGTTCCCGGCCAGTACGAATGGCAACTGCTTTGGCGCCTCGGCGGTCCCGGGCACACACCAGCTTCTCTTGCCGAGCTGCAACAGGCAGCACGCGAAGGCGGCGCCTCGGGCGACTTCGATCGCTTTGTAGTTGGCGAGGCGCTCAGCGTCCGCGCCAATATGTTGAAACGCGGCAAACAGTTGCGACTCGCCGTCGATTTATCGGCTCATGCGCTGGACGACGGCGGCCTGGTTGATTTCATCGACGCCAAGTTGAAAGAGCGACGCTTATCTGGCACCGGTCTGGCGCTGACGTTGCCCGCCTCCACGCTCGCCGATCGCATCGATGCTCTGGTTGCTTTTTGCCAACACGCCAAGCCGCTGGCATTGCGCGTGGGCCTGCGCGATATCGGCCGCGATATGACGCTGGTCCATCGCATGCGCGGAGTGCCGGTCGATTATTTGCGACTCAGTCCGGAACTCAGCGGCGCTGCGAGCGATCGCGCCGGAGAAATGCTGAGCGCGCTGGTTCGCCGCGCACATCAATCCGGCATGGTCGTCATCGCCAGTGGCGTCGACAGTCGCGAGCAAGCGACTTCGCTGCAAGCGATCGGCATCGATTACGCCGAGAGCCCTACGCTCGGGCCTGCCACCGCGGACTTTAATTTTGAGTTCTCGAAATGGCTGGGGCGGGTTGGTTGATGGTTGATGGTTGATGGTTGATGGTTGATGGTTGATGGTTGATGGTTGATGGTTTGGCGTTGTCGCATCGAATGACGTCCCGCGCGCTACATTTGACATTGCCGACTGGGAACACCAAAGCGCCCCGACGGGGCGCAATGTGGGAGCCCACATTGCGCCCCTTTGGGGCACTTTGCGAGGCCGCATCAGCGATATTGGCTCTCCACCAACTACCGACCACTACCCACCAAGAACCAAGAACCTAGCTCTTCGGCTGGAGCAAATCTTCCATGGTCTTCTTGAAGTTGGCCGCTTTCCAGCTGGGCAACTGGAAACTCCAGCCGCTGGCCAGCGTGTTCAGATCAGACACCTGCTTTTGAATCTCGGCAAGCTTGTCGCTGCGGGCTTTAGCGGCATCGAATGCCGGTTTGTCGGCGGGCTTGTCCTCCGGTTTTTCGCCCTCGGCGGGCGGCGCGGCCGCGGGCGCGGCAGCGGCGGCATCGGCCTTGGCTTTTTCGCTCGCCACCCAAGCATCGAGCTGCGCTTCGTCCACGCGCGCATTCCAGCGCGACCAGGTCTTGTCGGCCACGTCCCATAATTCCACGTCGACAATCAGACCATCGTGCGTAGCGAAGCTGGTGCGCCAGAACTTGTCGCCCTCCGGCTTTTGCGCATCGGCCTTCGCGACATCTTCCAGGTTGACACTCGACAACGCGCCGCCAATCTGGTTGCCGGCCGATTCCGAACTCAACTGCCGGCCCTTCGGTACGTCGAGCACAGCAAAGTTGAAAGCCGACGGATCGGTCTTTTCGATATTCAGCACTTTGCCTTCTGGATCGGTAATAGACGCGCGGCGGACACGATCGCTGGCCACATCGACTATCGACTTAGCCAACCAGTTACTCGGCTCCTTATCTGGAATGATCGATCCAGATACCAGAAAGCTCTTTTCTTCGCCCTCGCGGCGCACTAAGGTGCTGTCGCCGCTGGGGCCGGCAATACCGACGATCAGTTTCACGGGCGATTTGAGGCCCAGCAGCTCGACGCCCATTCCCTTGGCATCGGCGGCGGACAGATCTTCAACGCCGAGGCGCGCGTAGTTCTCTTTCTTGCTGGTCTTCTCTTCCCGCAGTTGCGCATTGCCGAGCTTGATCAAGAACTCGCGAATCTTCGCCACGTCAGCGGTGTAGCCGTCTTTCGCAGCAACCGTCCAGCGATCGCCCGCCTTGGCCAATTCGGCGATGACGGCACCACCAGCGCCGGTAATGCGGATCGCGGTGACGTCGTTGAGCTGCTGGTCAAGGCCTTCAATCAGTTTGCCGCTCACCCCGCCTTCATGCGCCTGCTGGCCGCGACTCAGGTACAGGCCAATGCCCAGCACGGCGGCTGTGATCAACAGTAGCGAAATCAGTCGTTTCTGCATCATGTTAGTTGGCTCCGGCAGTTTGTGCGCGGCGGCGACGGCCCATGCGCCAGAACAGCAGCGCGGCGAAGATCACAAGTAAGGGCACCAGCGCGATATTGATGAACTTGACGCGCGTGCCCAGCGCTTCGATGTCCTTATCAAGATTGCGGCGAACTTCGCGCAGGTCCTTGCGGATCTCCAGCTTCTCGTTCTGGAAACGCTCGATCTCCGCTTGCTGCTCGGGCGAGAGGATCATCGCGTTTTCAGCGGACTTGCCGGCCTGCAGCTCATTGAGCTTTTGTTCGGCTTCTTGCAGGCGCGTCTGCAGCGATTCCTCGGTGGCGCGGAACTTTTCATCGGCCGCGCGGCGCATGCCTTCGACCACCGTGAACGGCCTGGCGCTGGAGCTGCGACCGCGAATCGAAATCAGCGCGCTGCTGCCGGCGAGATTGTCGGCCGCATTGATGACGAGATCGCCGTTGTTGGCGAACGGATTGGCAATTTGCTGACCGAAGAAGTTCTGCACCTGCACCCAGAGGCGATTGGTCAGCAGATCGGTGTCGGCAAAGAGAATCGCGTTGACGTCTTCCTTGGATTCGGCGACGTGACCCTCGGTGGCGGCGCGATCTTCGAACGCGCTCTTGAACTTGCCGGTCAAGCGCCCGGCGATGATGTAGTTCTCGCCGCTCGGGGTGAAGTCCTTCAATAGCTCGCGCGGATCGGGCAGGAAGCGCGTGCGCTCGGTCGACACCACGGTCGCTTCACCGCTCGATTGCAGCAACGGTTCAAGTTTCGCACTGGAACCGTCCTTCAAGCGGAAGCGTCCGGCGGTATCGATATTGATCAGATCGAGCTTTGCGCTCACCAGGTCGTTGTTGTTGATTTGCGCCTGACGCAGGCCCAGGATCAGCGGATGCTGTACTGGCGGCTCGGACTGGCTGACCTGCACTTGCAAGCCCAAGGTGCGATCGACGACGACCTCATCGGCCTTGTACTCGACGCCCCAGGCGGCCAGCAATTTCTCGAGATTCGAGCTCTTGTCGGCAAACATCGCCGCACTCGGGTTATTCGGATCGTTTCCGCTGGTGTCGGTATTGGCGTTCGGATCCACGAACAGCAGCAAGCGCCCGCCCTTGAGCACGAACTGATCAATCGCATACAGCGTATTGTCGTTCAGAGCCTTGGGGTGCACTACCATCAGCACCTTGATCTTCGGATCGATCTCGGCGAAGTCGACGCCGAGCGGGCGAACCTCGAACAACTCGTTGAGCTGGGTGATCACGCTCCACGGCTCGCTCATCCGCTGCGTGGTCTGATCGAACCCGCCTTGCAACGGCAAAGCAGTCACGAGACCGATGACTGGCTTCTCCGGCTGCAACAAGGTCTGGATCAACTTGGCGACGTCGTACTCCAGAAAGAGCTCTTTGTCCGGCTGGAAGAACGGAATCGCCGCCTTGCCATTCAGCGCGTTGGTGCCGGCGAGGCCGAAAAACAGCTTGTCGCCCGTGCTGCCAACCGGCACCGATTGCAGACCGGCGGCGGTGGCTTCATCTTCTTCCTCGCTGAAGGGCTGCGGGTCGATCACGGACAAGCGCAACTTGCCGCCGCTGCGCGAGGCCATTTCTTCGAGCAGCTCGCGCACGCGCTGGGCGTAGGTGCGGATGGGCGCGAGTTCCCGCGATGCTTCGTCCGAGAAGTAGAAGTACAGGTTTACCGGCTCATCGATGCTCGACAGGATCTCCTTGGTGCCGTCGCTCAAGGTGTATTCCTTATTCGCGGTCAGATCCAGGCGCGCGCCACGAAAAAGCGCGTTGCTGATCACCGTGATGCCGACAAAGAGCAGTGCCAGCACCAGGAGCGTCAAACCGCCCGAGGCGCGTTTGTTGAATAGATTCATGAGTGCAGTCCTTTGCGCGTTAGTCGGCTTTCTTGAGATCGATCACGATCGAGGTCGCGTACAAGAACAAACCGATCAACAATCCGAAAAAGATCAGATCGCGTAAATCGATGACGCCTTTGGAAATCGAAGCGAAATGCGTGATAAAGCTCAAGCTCGCCACGCCGTCGACCAGCCATTGCGGCAGGATCGCCTTGGCGAAGCCGAGCACCAGCGGATGCCCAGCCAGCAGCAGCGCAAAGCAAATGACGACCGTGATGATGAAGGCGATGACCTGACTCTTGGTGGCCGCCGACACGGCGCTTCCGATGGCCAGGAAGCCGCCGGCCATCAACATGCTGCCGATGTAGCTGGCAACGATGACGCCATTGTCTGGATCGCCGAGGTAGTTGACTGTTATCCAGATCGGGAAGGTCAACGCCAGCGCGATGCCGATGAATGCCCATGCTGCGAGGAACTTCGCCACCACCGCATGCGCCTGGGTGACCGGCAAGGTCAGCAGCAGCTCAATCGAACCGGTGTTGCGCTCCTCGGCCCAAAGTCGCATCGCTACCGCCGGCACCAGGAACAAATACAGCCACGGATGGAAGTCGAAGAACGGCTTCAGATCGGCTTGGCCGCGTTCGTACAAACCGCCCAACTGGAATGCGAATGCACCCGACAGAACCAGAAAAATAACGATGAAGACGTAGGCGACGGGCGTTGCGAAATAGCTCGCCAGCTCGCGCCGGAACAGAGTATTGATCGGGCTCATGAGCGCACGCCTCCTTGCGTG
>ERZ1066127.472-NODE-472-length-21130-cov-11.942586_pt1 | contig 21130 bp, 18 predicted proteins | sample MGYA00382774_ERZ1066127 | MGnify/ENA primary metagenome ERZ1066127 (study PRJEB33369, sample SAMEA5778357) | biofilm metagenome | biome: Industrial cooling water; feature: Water cooling tower basin; material: Biofilm | place: United Arab Emirates | collected... | reverse complement strand
AACGGTGAAGCTCACCAATTCCACCTCGGCACCCGACCATGCGGCGATTTTCTGCCGTGTGCCCTCGCGGAACGTGCTGCTGTTGTAGTAAAACAGCATGCCTGTGGCCACGGCGAGGACGGCGGTGATGAGAAAAAACACCAGACCGAGCTGAAGGATGCGCAGGCGCTGGCTGCGTTTGGCCTCCTCCTTGTGCGGTTGCTTGCTGCGACGTTTTCGTTTTTTCACCTTGAGCGCCACCGTGCCATCCGCCCGGGTGACCAGTTCGCCTTCATCATGTCCACGCTCTTTCAAGCGCTCCATCATTTCTTCAAGCGAATAGTTTTCCGGCTCTTGCGAGGAATCTGGGTCCGTGGGCATGGATCAAGGATGGTGGGGAGGTGAGAGGGAAATCGATCTCAGCGGTCGCGATAGGGACGCCCGGAAGGGTCCTGCAATTCCACATGGACCATGATGATCACGTTTTTCCGCACGGGCTGGCGTGCCTTGCTTTGGAACAGGCGGCCGACAAATGGCATGCTGCCGAGGATGGGCACCTGGTCTTCCACATTCTGCACTTTTTCCTCCACCAAGCCGCCGAGCACCAAGGTGGATCCGTCCGCCACCGTGACGTTGGTATTGCTGCGAATGACACTGAACACAGGTTGCAAAATGCGGTTGGCGGTCAGCACTGTTCTGCCTGTACCACCGCCGACTCCAAGGCCTCCCCCCCCAATGGTGGCGGGCGCGGGACTGGTGATGGGCGTGCCGTAATTGACAAAGCCATCAAAGGTGATCATTTCCGGGCGGAGGGCCAATTCGACAAAGCGGCGATCCGCGCTGACCACGGGGCTGACTTCCAAGATCACACCCACATCGCGTTTATCAAATGCCGTGGGAGTGGCGGGAGTGATTGGAGTGTTGATCGCCTGTTGCGGCACCAAGCCACCGGTAGGGTCGATGAAAATGTTGTTGTTGCCCACTTGCTGAGGCAATTGAGGCGGCTCGTATTCCGTCGGGTAGATCAGTTCCTGGATGATCTCGATTTTGGAGGTTTGGCCACTGCGGGTCACCGTCGCCGGTCGCACCATGACGTCCGATCCTTTTTTCTGATCCAGACCGCGCATCATCATCATGACCTGACCATCGTCGATGTTGTCCGCGATGAGAGAGAGCACACCCGGCGCACGTTGCGGAGGTGGGGAGAATCCATTGGTGCTGCGCTGAATGAAGGAATCGATCCCATCGCCGCGGATAGCGGTGTCACCACTGCGGTTGCCGGAGGTGACAGGATTGGAATTGGACCCGGTGAGGGACATGTCCGTGATCGGGTCGCCACTGCCGGCCGTGCCGCCACCGAGAAAAGTGGCATCGCCGCCGGAAAATCCATTGCCACCCAGCCCGATGTTGCCGAACATCCAGTCAAAACCCAGTTCTTTGAGTTGGGTTTGCAAGACCTTGATCATGGTCACGCGGATCACCACTTGCACGGGCTCGGTTTGCGCCAGAGTGTCCACGATTTGCTGAATGAATTCGTGATTGGCCGTGGTGTTATAGACGAAAATGGAACTGCTGCCGGGATTGTAGGTGGCCTTGGCTCCCTCGGGGAAATTGACCCCCATGGAGCGGAGTTTTTCCAGTGCTGTGGCACGACGGGCGAGCAGTCCTTCCGCAGGGGCGTCATCAAAAGGATTAGCCGGGGCTGCGGGTGCGGCACCCACGGCATCAGCAGAGAGAAAGTCCGGTGGAACGCGATAGGTGCGCCCCACCAATTCCGCGCCTTCCGCGCCCAAGGGGCGGATCGTGATCGCAAAGTCATCAACGCTGTATTGCGTGCGCGTCTGGTCGCAGATGTATTTCAGCAACTGGTTGGCGGGAACGTTTTTGAGGCTCAGGTTGAAGCGAATGGCCCGAATTTTTTGGCCGATTTCCGACTGCTCGCTGCCAAGGTTCAGCACGATGTTGAGCCCTTTGGCGCGAGGATCGGTGGTGCTGGTGTCGAGCTGACGCGACTGTTGGCGCACGAAATCCACCGCTTCCTCGATGCCCACTCCCTCGAGATTCACCGAAGGGAATACGATGGTGTTCATCAATTCGTTGATGAAACGCGTGCCGGTCGGTGAGGCGGATTCCGTGGGATTCATCATCACGGAACCGGAAAAACTCGGCACCGGTGTTTCCCACAGGGCGTCCACTTGCTCCAGCATCTTGGCCCGTGTGTGGTCGAAAGCGGCTTTCGCATAGTCACTCTCATGGCTGGACATCTTTTCCAATCCGCGTCGCGCGGCTTTGTTGGTGGGATCGATGCGAAGCACTTCCTCATACATGGATTTTGCCATGTCGAATTTGCCCAGTTGCTCGAATCCTTGGGCTTCGTAAAGGGTGCGGCGCACTTCATCCACCTGCTGCGCATGCTCCTTGGTGAGTGCCGGATTGGTGCGGATCGGGTCGTTGAGTTGGTCCCGCATGGCCAAGGCTGCTGCATGAGCGGGGGCCACATCGGCAGTCAGCACCTGGTCGATCATTTTTTTCGCTCCCTCGACATCTCCCTTGCGTGACAGCGTGGCGGCTGCCTGCACGGTTGCGGTGGCGTAGCGTTCCGTGGCGGCTTCACGCAACTCACGGGTGGCGGGCGCATCCGGCAGCAAATTGCGAGCCTTCAGGAATTGCACCGAGGCTTCGGAATGTTTTCCCGCACTGTAGGCGACGTCGCCTTCCAGCAGCAGTTGTTGCGCCTCCGCCGTGCGCTGCATGCGCGCTTGCGTCTCTTTTTCCGCCATGCTCTGGCCGAAACACAGCGCCATCGACAATGAAGTCGCGACGAGAGTCTGCCTCCAGCCGAGTCGGTGAAAATGAATACCAAGGTTTTTGTGTGCCATGTGCTGACGATTAGTTACCAAAGCTCCCCCCCGACTGTAAGCGTAAAATCTGCAAAATCGCATTTTTTTTTCAGTCGAAGGGCAAATCCAGTTGCTCGAGTCGCGGACGGTGTCGCGGCAGGCGCGGATCACCCCACATGCTTCTCCGCCATCGGCGCAAGACTCGCAGGCCGCGCTCCAGGCGGTTTTTCCAGCGTTGGCTCATCAACCACATCCGTATTCTGAAAGTATTCATGCGAACACATGTTATCCTGAACAGCTTTCGCGGCAAGAAAAAATTGCCAAAGTTGGCGAAATTTAGCATGAATATCTCCTCGGTGGCGTTTTAGTACTTACTATGAAAATCATCCAATCCATCCGTGGGGTCTCAGCCGCCGTTCTGGCCCTGGGACTGAGCAGTTGCCTTGAAGTCCATGAGACCATCACTCTGAAGAAGGATGGTTCCGGCACGATTGTGGAAGAAACCATCCTGGGAGCGCAGGCCAGTGCCATGATGCAAATGGCGGCACTGCAAGGAGGCGGCGAGGCCCCCGACATGTTTGGTGAGGACTCCGCCAAGAAGCGCGCGGAAAAGTTCGGCAAGGGCGTGACCGTGGCCAAGGTGGAAAAAATCAACGAAAACGGCAAAACCGGTGCGCGTGTCACCTATCAATTCACCGACATCAATACTGTCACTCTCGACATGAGTGATGGAGCCTCATCCCTCAGTGCGATGTCCCCGGATGCCGCCGCTGCCGCTGATGAAAAAGCCGGCGACACCCAGCCTTTCCAATTTTCTTACAAGGACGGCCAATTGACCATCACCAATCCCAAGGCGAAAAAAGAAGATGCCGATGCCGCCAAAGAAGCCCTCAAGGATGCCGCCGCCAAGGCCGACACGCCTGCTGCGGAAGAGGATGCCGGCGCGGAAGCCGCTCAAATGCAAGCAATGGCCATGCAAATGATGAAAGACATGAAAATGTCCGCCAAAGTTGTCATCGAGCCGGGCATTGCGGAAACGGACGCCACCCATCATGAGGGCAACACGATCACTTTGATGGAAATGGACATGGGCAAACTCATGGCCAATCCGGAGGTCATGAAACAAATGCAAGGCCTCAACATCCAGGATCCTGAGGCTCTCGAGAAAAAGCTCAAAGGCATCGATGGTGTCAAAGGCGAGGAGAAGGAAAAAGTCACCGTCAAGGTGAAGTGATTTTCCTTGGTCTTGTGCCATTCAGCTAGCAGAACGCCGCCGGGAATGTCCGGCGGCGTTCTTGTGTTGAGCCGCCCCATCGCTTGCCTGCGGCGAGCCAGCGCGCTGCACCATCTGTCATGCGATGCCACGCTGATGGATCCCCCCCCCCTTGACAGCGCGCCTGTTTGATGGATAGGTCGTCGAGGAAAATAGCGGAACAACGCTGCCCCCGTGTTTCGCTCTCATGGTAAGCGATTTCACCTAACAACTTCTAGCCTATGAAACATTGGATTCTCTGCATGGTCTGGCTTTGCTCTCTCCCGCTCAAGGCACAGGAAATGCCTCCCGAGCTGGCGGGCTTGCTGGAATCACTGAAAAAAGATCAGGACGGTTCCTTGACGCGCATGGCGCAACTGATGCTCGGGCCGAACGGTGGCAACAAGTTGTTTTATTTTCCGACCAAGGATGCGCCCGGAACGCCTCAGGATCGCGGCATGGCCTACAAGGATGTGACATTTACCACGGCCGATGAAATCAAGCTGCACGGCTGGTTTTTGCCGGTGGCGAAAGGACAGGCCGTCAAGGGAACGGTGGTGTTTTCCCATGGCAATGCCGGTTCCATCGGGCACCACCTCGGCTTTGTCGATTGGTTGCCGCGTCATGGCTACCAATTGCTGATGTATGATTATCGCGGTTTCGGCAAATCCGCCGGTGTGCCCTCGCGCGAGGGTCTCATCCGCGATGTGGAGGCGGCCTTTGCCTACGCGGGCTCGCGCGATGATGTGGCGGGTGGGAAAATTTACTCGCTGGGGCACAGCCTGGGCGGAGCGAAATCGATCGTTGCCCTGACTCGCAAAAAAGTCCCCGGACTGCGCGCGGTGATGACCGATGGCACCTTCGCCTCGTATGAAGAAATGGCGGAGATCATGGCGGGAAACTTCGGCAAGAATCTGGTGTCGGATGAACTGGCCCCGCGCTCGGTGGTGGCGAAACTTCCCGCGCCGCTGTTGATCGTCCACGGCACCAACGACGAGGTGGTTCCTCTGTCGCAGGGCAAGTCCTTGTTCGCCGCGGCCCGGGAGCGTAAAACGTTTTTCGAAGTCAAGGGCGGCACGCACGGCGATTCGCTCTCACGCAACAACGGCGAGTATCGCAAGAAGATGCTCGTGTGGATGGAGCAGTATTGATCGAAGTGATGAGTGAGCAGTGATCAGTGATCAGTGATCAGTGATCAGTGATGAGGGTTTGAATGGTTGCCGATGGCATCATCCTGCGGCGTTTTGGGCGGCGGTGATGAGGGCGCGGGTGGATTTTTTCAGGCCTTTTTCGCGCCAGGCGAGGGCGACGTGGAAAGGTTCCAGCTCGGGGAAAACCGGGCGGTAGAGCAGGCGCGGACCACTGAAGCAGCTGAGGCTTTTCGAGACCAAGGCCACGCCGCGACCGCTTTCGATGGCAGTGATCAGGCTGGTCATGCTGTCGTATTCCTCGGCGAGCACGGCCTTTTTCCGGCCTATGGGTTCTAACGATTCGAGCCACTGGTGATACTCGGCATAGTCGCGGCGGTTGTAGCCGATGAGTCGGTGGGAAAAAATTTCGGCCAGGGTGATTTTGCGTTTTTTCGTCAGGGGATGATGGGCGGGCATGGCGACGCAGACCGGATGGCTTTGCAGCGGGAGGTAGCTCAAGCCATCGCGTGTGATCTTGCGGGGCAGGGCGAGGAACGCGGCTTGCAGGGTGCCCTCGCGCAGGCCCTGCTGCATTTCTCCGCTCGAGAGATCGTGCAAGCGCACGCGTACCAGCGGCTGCGATTGTTCGAACAGGCGCAGGATGGGCGGCAGGATTTCCACCGACAAGGAGGGCGCGTAGCCCACATCGATGGTCTGCTCGTGCTGATGGGAAAGGGCCTGCACGGCCTGCATCGCTTGCTCCGCACGCTCCAGCACGGCGCGGGCTTCGACGAGAAACACCTTGCCGGCCGCATTGAGTTGCAGCGATTTGCCGGTTCGATGGAACAGCGGCATGCCGAGCTCTTCCTCCAGGTCGTGGATCTGGCGGCTGAGAGGGGGCTGGGAGACGTGCAGACGCTCGGCGGCACGTGTGACGTTTTCCGCCTCCGCAACGGCGATGAAGTATCGCAAATGGCGCAGTTCCATAAGGAATTTGACCATACCTAAAAAGTATGCTAACACAAGCAAAATGGTATTTCCGCTTTTTCCCGCATCGCGCTAGTTTGAGGCGTTCACAGAAAATCAATCTTATGAAAACCACCATCCGTAAAGCAAACGAACGCGGCCACGCCAACCATGGCTGGCTCGATTCCTGGCATACCTTCAGCTTCGCCGACTACTACGATCCGCAGCACATGGGCTTCCGCTCGCTGCGCGTGATCAATCAGGACCGCATCGCGCCGGGTCGGGGATTCGGCACGCATCCGCACCGCAACATGGAAATTTTCAGCTTCCTGGTGGAAGGGCAGTTGGAGCACAAGGACAGCATGGGCAACGGCCGGGTGCTGTCGCCCGGGCAGATCCAGCTCATGAGCGCGGGCAGCGGTGTCACGCATAGCGAGTTCAATCCGAATGCCGACCAGGAGGCGCATCTGTTGCAAATCTGGATCCTGCCGCGCCAGGCGAATCTCACGCCCTCCTACACCGAGTGGCATCCCGATCCCGCGCGGGAAAACGAGGCCAAGGTGCTGGTGATCTCGCCCGATGGCCGCGATGGCTCGGCGACGATCCATCAGGATGCCGATGTCTATCGCCTGCGCCTGGAAGCCGGGCAAAGCGTGAATCACTTCCTGGGCGTGGACCGCGGCCTGTGGTTGCAGGTCATCCGTGGCAGCATCGAAGTGGATGGCAGGACCGTGGAAGCGGGCGATGCCATCAGCACGGAAACGGCGGGAGCCTGGACATTCCGCGCCAGCGCCGATAGCGAGGCGCTGTTGTTCGATCTACGATAAACCTAGTAATTTACATCACACTCTCATCATGAAAACACAAACCACTATCACCAACGTCGTTGCAGGCATTCTCGGTCTGCTGTTCCTTGTCTTCGGTCTGAACTTCTTCCTGCAGTTCATGCCCGTGCCACCGCCGCCCGAAGGCAGCCCTGCCGCCGCGTTTCTCGGCTCGATGTATGGCAGCGGCTACCTCGCTTTTGTCAAGGTGTTGGAGATCGCGGGCGGCATCGCCCTGGCGATTCCGTTTCTGCGCCGCCTCGGCCTCTTGCTGCTGGGTCCGGTCATCGTGAACATCCTCGCCTTCGGCGTGTTTTTCACCAACGGTGCCAGTCTTGTCACTGGTCCAGTCTTGCTAATCATGGCCACGACGTTGTATCTCCTCTGGGCTGAGCGCGTTGCGTTTCTTACTTTCCTCAAATCAAACTAACAAACAATCATGAGCACCACCCCGAAAATCCTAGCCCTGAGCGGCAGTCTGCGCCGCGCATCCTACAATCAAAAACTCGCCGCACTCCTCGCGGAAGGAGCCCGTGCCGCCGGTGCGGAAGTGACCGTCATTTCCCTGCGCGATTTCCCGATGCCTCTGTTTGATGAGGATCTGGAAGCCGCGGAAGGAAAACCCGAGGCTGCGAAACAACTGAAACAGCTTTTCGCCAGCCACCAGGGCCTGATCATCACCTCGCCGGAATACAACAGCAGTGTCTCGGCGGCATTAAAAAATGCCATCGACTGGGTATCGCGCGGGGATTCACCCGACGAGCCGTTCCTTTCCGCACTGGCAGGAAAAACCGCGCTCATCTCCGCGGCATCGCCCGGTGGGCTGGGGGGACTGCGCGGTCTGGTCCACCTGCGCGCCATTCTCGGCAACATCGGCATCACCGTGCTGCCGGATCAACTGGCGATCGGCTCGGCGCACACCGCCCTGACAGCGGACGGCACGCTGGCCGATGCCGCGATGGCACAGCGCGTCAGCAATCTCGGTGCCGGCCTAGCCCGTCATTTGCAAAAGCTGTTAGCCTGAGCCGCATTGTGTCATCACGGTCTCCGGTTGCGAGCGGAGGCCGTGTGTAAGGAATGGATTGCCAAGCGCTTGGGCATAGGGCATGGTTCACCGGTAAGGCGATGAATGAAGTAAGGAGCAGCCCATGAAGCCAACCAAAAGCGATGTAAAAAACTCGAGGACATGTTTCCGCGAAATGCCTCCGCAGATACGACAACGGCACAAACGTCTTCGTAGTGCTTGGATCCTCACCCACTCTGCGTGATATGGACCCGGATGAAAAATCGCTTGCCGCGTCGTTGGGGTTGAATTACCTTGTTCCACATGAAAGTGCTATCCGAAAGCAAAATGCCGATCTCTCCGGAGGATCTGCGCAAAGCGCGTTTGAAATCCTGGCAAGAGGGATTGAAAATGACGCAGGAAGAAGCGATAGCGCAAATGAGGCGCAATGGATCCATTCCGAGGCCGAATCCCTGGTATCGTGGGCAAAGCGTGCAGGATACCAAATCGACAATGTAAGTTGGCAGGCTCTTGTTGGCAGAGTTGAGCAGTTGGATGGGGCGACAGAACATCGTGTTTACAGAGTTGCCAGCGGTTCTATCGTAGTAAAGGCGACGATACCACCGCTCTTCGGGCTGCAGGGATCGGTGAAAAAATATGCTCAAAACGCCTTGGCGAGTAACGCCCTGTTTGCCGACAACATCCGCTTCCTTGGCGTTCTGGAGGAACAGGAAAGCGTATCGATTGTCATTGCACAGCCCTACTACGCGGGAAGATCACCGACTGATCGTGAAGTCACTGAATGGTTCACCTCACAGGGTTATGAAAGCGTTGGCTTCAATCGTTGGAAGCATCCGGTTACCAAAGTGGAAATCGCTGATGCCCATACTGGAAATTTCATCAAAAACATCGATGGCGAAATTTTCCCCATTGATCTGCAAGTGCTGAATTCAGGAGACAGCGCGTGGATGGCTCATTGCCCAAATCCATAACCCTCACCGCCCTCTGGCGTCACATGTCCTTGCCAGATCAACAAAAAACCGCACCGGTGACGGTGCGGTTTTTTTCGTGAACAGGAAACGGATCAGCGTTTCGAGAACTGGAAGCGCTTGCGGGCGCCGGGGCGGCCGGCTTTTTTGCGCTCCTTCATGCGACCGTCGCGGGTGAGCAGGCCGTGGGGCTTGATCAGCTTGCGGATCTCAGGGTTGAGCTGGGTAAGAGCACGGGAAATGCCGAGGCTGATCGCGCCGACTTGACCGTGGATGCCACCGCCTTTGGCCACGACTTTCACGTCGAACTTGTTGATCAAGTGACCGTGTTGGAAAGGCAGCAGAACGGAGTTTTGCAGCGGGATGGTGGGGAGGTATTCTTCAAACGTGCGACCGTTGATGATGATTTGGCCGGAACCCTCGGACAACCAGACGTGTGCGATGGCGTTCTTGCGGCGACCGGTGGCGGATGCTGTGGTGATTTCGCTCATGGAATTGGAGAAATGGTATGATTCGGAAAATTAAGCGATGACGCGCTCGACGGGTTGTTGTGCAGCGTGCGGATGATCAGCACCGGCGTAAACTTTCAGCTTTGTGTATTGCTGGCGGCCCAGGCTGCCTTTGGGAAGCATGCCCCAGACGGCGCGCTCAAGAAGGAGAACCGGACGACGCTTGCGCACCATGCGGGGAGTTTCCACTTTCTTACCACCGACGTAACCGGTGAAGCGGGTATAAATTTTGTCATTTTCCTTGGTGCCGCTGAGTTTGACCTGATCGGCATTGATGATCACAACGAAATCACCGGTATCGATGTGCGTGGTGAAAATCGGCTTGTGCTTGCCACGGAGCAACACGGCAGCTTCAACAGCCACGGCACCGAGGATCTTGTCCTTGGCGTCGATGATGTGCCATGTGCGTTGCACGTCCTGTGGCTTGGCGGAAAATGTTTTCATACAGACTGTGAGAGATAGCGATTGGTGTGAAGTTGGCTCGCAACCAGCGTTTAGGTAGCTGCGGGGGCGCGAAAACTAGAGGTCTGGGCTGGGGATGTCAATGCAAAATCTCAAAATATCCGCGATTTTTTTATTTTAGGATTGCCAAATGCTAAAAATTCGTAAGAGTTGCGTAGAGCACAGAAGACAAGCATGTTGGCTGTTGCTTTGACTCCACCACAACACTATGGCAAACTTCAACAGACCTGCTGGACGATCACAGTCCAGATCCGCTCGCCCTTCCGGACCTCGTCCCGATGCCGGACCGAAAATCCGCAAAGGCATCAAAGGCGGTGAGGATAAGGCGATTGAAGTGGAAGGCACGGTGTCAGCCGTTCTCGCCGGTACCATGTTCAAGGTGAAAATGACCAACGGCCATGAAGTGTTGGCCCACATCTCCGGCAAGATGCGCAAGCGTTTCATCCGCCTGGTGGTGGGTGATGTGGTGCGCATGGAAATGTCTCCCTATGATACCACCAAGGCGCGCATCGTGTTCCGTGTGGGGTGAGACTGAAATGCTGAAACACGGAGAAGCTGAAAAGCTGAAATATTAAAAAAGAAAAAAAGGCGGCTGATGGCCGCCTTTTTCTGTGGTGGGGTGGGTTACTCCTTCACGCGTTCGACGTGGGCGTGGAGTTGGAGGAGTTTTTCATCGATGTGCTCGTAGCCGCGGTCGATGTGATAGAGGCGCGAGATGGTGGTGGTGCCCTTGGCCGTCAGACCGGCCAGCACTAGGGCGGCGGAAGCGCGGAGGTCACTGGCCATGACGGGCGCGGCGGAGAGTTGTTTCACGCCCTTGATGATGGCGGTGCCGGCATCGACATTGATGTCCGCTCCCATGCGTTTCATTTCCGCACAGTGCATGAAGCGCTGCGGGAAAATGGTGTCTTTCACCACGGAGATGCCGGGCGTGGTGGCGAAGACGGCGGTCATCTGCGCCTGCATGTCGGTGGGGTAGCCGGGATACGGGGCGGTGATGATTTCCGCGCCCACGGGGTTTTCGCCGCGATGGATGGTCACGCTCTCGCCGGATTCGCTGAAGGCGAGTTTGTGGCCGCAGTCTTCGAAAATTTTCGTGATGGCCGTCATGTGGGCGCGGTTGATGCGATGCAAGGTCACGCCCTCGCCGGCAATGACCGCGGCGGCCATGAAAGTGCCGGCCTCGATGCGGTCGGGAATGACGGTGTGTTCGATGCCACCTAACGAAGTGACGCCCTGGATGGTGATGCGGCGAGTGCCCGCGCCTTCGATCTTCGCGCCGAGGCCGTTGAGGAAATTCGCCAGGTCTTCCACCTCGGGCTCGGCGGCGGCGGATTCGATCACGGTGGTGCCCTCGGCAAACACAGCGGCCATCATGACGTTATCGGTGCCGAGAACGGTGGGGCCGTGGGTGCCGCGCAGGTTGATTTCCGCGCCTTTCAGACCGCCCTTGGGTGCGGTGATGATGATGTTTCCAGAGTCGAACTCAGTCGTCGCGCCCAGCGCCTCGAGTCCGCGCAAGTGAAGGTCCACGGGGCGATCGCCAATGATGCAGCCGCCGGGCAGCGAGACCACGGCGCGGCCGGTGCGAGCCAGCAGCGGGCCCATCACGCAGATGGAGGCACGCATGCGGCGGACCAGATCGTAGGGTGCGGTATCGACGATGCTTTTGTTATGGATGCGCACGGTGCCGGAGCTGCGCTCGATTTCGCCGCCGAGGGCTGAAATGATTTGCACCATGTAGTTGGTATCCGAAACATCCGGCACACGGCGGATGATCACTTCTTCATCGGTGAGCAGCGAGGCTGCGAGGATGGGGAGGGAGGCGTTTTTTGATCCGGAAATGTTGATGCTGCCGCGCAAGGGGGAGCCGCCGTGTACGAGAAGTTTGTCCATAGGAGTGGGAAAATCATGAGGTCGCCCCCGTGGAGGAAGCGTTTGAGGAATGGGGGAGTTTGGCAAGGGGAAAACGCGCGATGCCTGAGATGTCTTTCATGACAGTCACTTCCGTGAGCCCCGCGGAGCAGAGAAGATCGCTCGTGATTTCCGCCTGATCGTGGCCGATCTCCATCGCGACCATGCCACCGGGGAGCAGGGAATGTTTCACCTGCGGGCAGAACTCGCGGATCAGATCGAGGCCGTCGTTTCCGGAAAAAAGGGCGAGCGCGGGGTCGTGCAGGACTTCCGGGCTGAGAGTGGTGCGCTCCGTCTCCGGGACGTAGGGGAGATTGGCAACGATGAGGGCATAGCGGGCATCGATCGCGGAAAAGAGCGAGCTTTCGCGGAAGCTGACGTTGGTGAGGCCGAGCAACTTGGCATTTTCGCGGGCGAGGCTGAGCGCGTCGGGAGAGACATCGGCGAGGGTGACGCTGGCATCCGGCCAGGCGGCGGCGAGGCTGAGGCCGATCACGCCCGAGCCGCAACCCATATCGAGCACGGTGGTGGGGGTGGGCTTGACATGCGCGATGAGCCACTCGACCAGTTCCTCGGTCTCCGGGCGGGGGATCAGCGCGCGGGCGTCCGTTTTGAACTCATGCTGATGAAATGCCACGGTGCCTAACAAATGCTGGAGCGGGATGCGTTCACCGCGTTTTTTGAGATCGACGCGCAGAGGGGCGAGCACTGTTTCCTCGAGCGGCTCGTCAAAGCGCAGGTAAAGGTCCATGCGGGTGCATTTCAGGTGGTGGGCCACCAGCAGTTGCATGTTACGCCGTGCGTCCTCGACTCCGCGTTTTTCCAGATAGGTCGTTCCGGCATTGATGCATTCTAACACGGTGGTCATTGCTGCGGTCAAGATGCAGGCATTGTCCGTGAGTGAAAAGAAAAATCGCTGCTGCGCGGACTGATCTCAGCGTGGTGCAGGGACGCGGATGTCATCGGCGGAGAAAATTTCACCATCGGGTCCCAGCGACATCACCTCCAGACGCTGGCTGCTGATGGGATGGAAGACGAACGGACGGCCCCAGGCATCGAGCAGGCGGCCTGCGGCATCGATGCGCGGGTGCGGGCGCGGGAAGATGGCAAGGCGCTGCGGGTTGTTGCCGGTGAGGGCGTTCATGATGTCGGCATTTTCCTGACCGGCGGGAAAGCTGCCGAATTCCTTGCGATAGAATTCGAGGATTTCTAACAAGATTGCCGGTTCTTTTGTGGCGAGCGCGGGATCGGCACCGAAGGAGACGGCCAGCGGGTGGCTGGGCTCGGGGGAGAGGGACGCAGTGGGAAGCGCCGTGGTGGCGATGGCTCCGGCGGGAGGAGGTGTGGAAGTTTTCGTTGCGGGTGAAGGTGTAGGCGGAGTAGTGTGGGGGCGCTGGGGCAACCAAAAAGCGAGGAAGGGGAGGGCGAGTAGGAGGGCTGTGGTTGCGAAGCGGACTGAAGTCCGCGCTCCATGGGAGGCAGCGAGGAACTGTTTCATAACTGCATGAAGCCGAGATCGGTGCGGGCGAAGCGGCCGATGTTCGGCAGCACCAAGGGCAGGTCCGTGGAGCTCACGCCGAACCAGCGCGCGAGCGTGGCGGACATTTCATCGGTGGAAACCTTGGGGATCCAACTGCCGCGTGTGCCGGTGTCATCGGGACCCTGGATTTGCAGGATGGGCATCTCGCCATAAAGGCGTCCGCCATTCACCGCACCGCCGACGATGAGGTGGTGCCCACCCCAAGCGTGGTCGGAGCCTTTGCCGTTCGAGTTGTAGGTGCGGTTGAAATCGGATGCGGTGAACAGCGTGACCTTGTCGGCAATGCCGAGCTGCGTGGTGTGGGTGTGGAAGTCGGCGATGGCGCTGGAGAGTTCTAACAACAAAGCCGCATGATCATCGAGCTGGGCGTCGTGGGTATCGAAGCCACCGAGTGCCGCGAAGAAGATCTGCCGTTTCATGTTCAGCCCCTGCCGCGCATGGATCATCCGCAGGATCATCCGCAACTGTGCCGCGACGCGATTCGGCTGGCCTTGCGCGTTGAGACTGTTCGGAAAGGTGCCGACGCCGGTGGGCAGTGGATTGGCCGCGAGTTGGGCTTTCAACAACGCATCGTTGCCGATGCCGCGTTTCATGATGTTCGCGTATTCCTGCTCGAAGGCGTGACCGTAGCTGCGGTTGAGCATCTGCGTGTTTTGCGGAAACATTTCCTGCCATGGCGACCAGTTCCACGTCGTGCCATTGAGGCCGATGCTGCCTTGCGGCGTGACGTGATATTGCAACACCTGATCGCCGACTTGGAAAAAGTTCGAGCCCGCGATGGAAACGTTCATCGATATATCGGAACCGGCATTGAGCCCTTGCAAAAGATCGGCGATGCGTCCGCCCCAGCCGACTTTTTTCGGCGAATCCGGCACCGAGGTTTGCCACTGCACCTGCTGGTCGTTGTGGGAAAACAGATGCGGGGGAATCGCCGCGCCGCCGGAAAGATATTCCGCCTTGGTGATCGGTGCCACCAGCGTGCCGACGTTGCAAAGGATGGCCATGTCGCCCGCGTCGTAGACTGGCAACAGCGGAGCCATCGCCGGGTGCAGGCCGAACTCACGACCGTCCCCGCCGGGGTTGGAAATGGGCAACAGCACATCACGCGACAAGGCGAGGATGCCGCGATCGTTTTGGTAGGCGGTGTAGGAGGGCAGATCGCGCGGAACCAGCGTGTTATTGGAATCATTGCCACCGAAGAGGAAAAGACAGATGAGAGCCTTTGAATCATCCTCCGGCACGCCCTGGGCGGAGAGGGTGGCATTGAACAAACGCAGTGTGCCGAGGGTGGAGAGCAGGCCGGTGAGGCCCAGCCCCGAACACGCGGACTGGCCGATGAAGCGGCGGCGGGACATCGATTGGGGTGCGTGTTTCATATCATTTCTGCACGAAAAATTCCGGGGAGTTCAGGACAAGATAGAGGGCCACTTGGGCACGACCGGCTTGACGTTCGTTGGTAAAGTCGAACCATGAGGGTAAGGCGGCGAAGGTGGCGGTGATGTTGTTGCGCAGCTCCGGGCTCATTTGGCCGAAGAGGAATCGTTCGTCGAGGTAGTCGATCAATTTCGCCTGCCGTTGCAGGGTGGTGAGGCCGGGCGTATTGAGAATGGTGACCAATGGATCGTAGTTTACCGAGTAACGGTAGTTTTGCATGGTGTCGGGAATGGGCTCCGGCGACCAGATGCCCCACGAGAGCATCGAGAGATTGAAGTTCGCCTGACGCAGTGCATTTGTCTCGGCAAAGATCTGGAACTCGGGTGAGAGCAGTCCGGCGCGGGCGATGGCGCCGGGATTGGAATAACCCGGTTGATAAAAGTTGAAGACGGAGGGTGAGAGCAGCGGAGCCTGCTCGGGCAGATCCCATTGGAGATTCATGTAGTAATGGGGATCAGCGGGCTTGGGCAAATTTCCGGGTAGCACCCGCAATGCTCGCGCGATGCGCAGCAAGGGCTCGCTGGGTTTGCCGGAGCTGTAGGATTGACGCGGTGCCAAAGCTCGGGCCTCGTAGTCTAACAATACCGCCTTGATCGTTGCTCCCAGATCACCACGCACCCCGGAGCCATTGTTGTTGAAAACCGATGCCACCCGTGCGACGTAGCCGGGGCTGGGATTGCTGGTGATGAATTTCTGGATCAGCTGCTTCGCGATGAAAGGGCCCGTGTTCGGATGTTGAAAAAGCGCATCGAGCGCCTGCCGCATGCGGTCCACACCATCGCTGCTCGCGGGGATGACATGGCCGCCGAGAATCACGCGTTGGTTAATGTCGTGGAAATTCTGATAGAAACTCATGGGCCTCAGGCTGTCGTAGCCGTAGCGGAACCAATCGTTGCGCGGCGCGACGGTGTTGTTGCTCCAGCGCGGTGGATCGGCATCGTCATAGTGCGGTCCCCAGCCGGTGAAAATGTGCGCCAGTCCCACGGTCTCGTCCTGCGTGTAGGTGGGGATGGGCATGCCTTCCGCATCGAGCATGAGGGTGCCATCGAGATGGGTTCTGCTGAGGCCCACGGAAAAAAGCTGCATCACCTCGCGGGCGTAGTTTTCATCCGGTTCGTGACCGGTGAGCGGATCGGGCTTGCGATTGCGCATCATGCTCAGGTAGGTGCCCATCATCGGGCTCAAGGTCACGTCCTCCAACAAATCGCGGTAGTTGCCAAAGGCGTTTTCCAGCAACATGTCGTAGTAGATCGTCACGCCCTCGTGCTCGCCATCGAGCGCACCGAATTGCGAGATGACAAAGATCTGGCTCAAGGCAAAAGCCATGCGCTGGCGCAGTTGATCGGGCGCGGTGAGCGAGCGCTGCCACCACGTTTCATTGCGCGGACCTTGCCAACCGCCGCTGGTATCGCCACGGGCACGCCATTGATCGGCACGTGCGACCATGGCCGCGCGATGATAGCTGGGCGGCAGGGCGATTTGCTGGTCGATCCAGGTCGCATAGGCATTACCGTTCAGACTCGTGAGCTCGCTTTCGGTGGGGCCGAAGGTCGCCTGCGTGAGAAAACGCGCCGCCTCGGCGATGCTGCTGGCATGGGTGGGCGAGGGTGGTGGCGGCTCCAGCGGTGGCATCGTTTGCCATGCGGGTGTGGCAAGCAATTGGCCGATAATCTCCGCGCCCGCCGACGCGGCGGAGTTGACGCGCACCCACAATTTTCCGTCCGCGAGCGCTTGCAAGATCTCCGCGCGACTCATGCCGCCCGCAGCCGCGAAGTCCCAGGACAAGCCCGGCACTTGCCCGAGCGGAAACGGGAACAGCACCGTGCCGCCGCTGCCTTGAGTGTTCGAAAAATAAATTTCCGCCCCCGTCTGCGCCGCACTGAGGCCGCCGAAACTCAGCGAGAGTTGACTGGTGAGCGAGTTGCCCGATTTGCGCAAGGCCGCCACGCCACGACCGGCGGATTGCATGCCCGCCACGCTGCGCAGTTGCGCGATGTAGAGCACATCGGCAGCGTCATCGATGGTCACCGATGCCTCGACGGGATTGCCGAGGATGTAGCCGCTGCCACTTTGCAAGGTCAGTGTCACGCGTTCCTGCGCTTCGATCAAACCATCAGCGATGGGCTGCACGGGGATTGGCACCGCTCGGGCACCGGCAGGAAAATGCACAGTGCCGGAGAGCGGCTGATAGTCGGCACCCGCGGTCGCCGATCCGGAAATTTGATAGGGCACGGTGATGGGACTGATGCCACCAGAGCGGAACGCCACAAAACGTGCCTGGGCACTAGCCTCCTCATAGCCACGCGGCACCGCGACACCGAGCGTGACGGTGCTGGCACTGGACACCGTGCGCCGCGCGGCGGTGCCATCGGCCACACGCGGAGTGGTGGTGGCATTGAGCGGATCAAGACCTAACAGATGCTCCTCATAGTCACTGACGCCATCGCCATCGGAATCGACGTGTTGCATGTCCAGGCGGAAAAACAAGCGGATGCCGCCTGCCATGATCTCGCCCAGATTCTGCCCCGATGATGCCAGTGCGTTTGCCGCAATGACCTCGCGCGTTCCCGTCGCCATGCCCGGTCGCGTCCACGCCACTGTCACATGATCACCGCCTCCGCCTTCGTGATGGAAGAGGTCAAAATAATACGCCCGCCCCGCCGTGAGCGCGATGGCCACCGATTGCTGCGTGGGATATTTCGTCCACTCCTGGGCATTGGTCCAGCCATTGACGGAACAACGCAATACTTTTCCTGTGGGGGTGGCATCGGTGGACAACCAGAATTCCGAGTAGTCATCGCTGGCGATCCAGAAGGTATAAACCCCCGTCTCCGGCGCGACGATCCAGCCGCGCACCCATTGGGTGAAATTGTCCTCATTCGGGCTGCTCTGCGGGATCTGGAGTTGGGAAATCGTGTCGTCGATGAGGGGCGTGGGCGGACTGGCCATGGCGGCGTAGTTTTTCACGGTCGTGAGTCCCCAGTTCGTCGTGGCCCAGCGGCTGCGCCGCACGGTGCCACCGGCAATCACCGAGCTGGTATCCAGTGTGTGCTCGTGCATTTCCCCGCTGCCGATGATGGCTGGCCCCACGGGGCGCCACTCGCTCAAATCCGTGGATACCATCGTCTGGTAGCGAATGCCCGCCACCGACTGCCAGTCGAGCTTGAAGCGTTGGGAGGCATCGCGCTCGATTTTCCGCACCCGTGGAAAGGAATGGCCATCGCGCGGATCCGTGCCCGCCGCCTCCTCGCTGCGCTGCGAGAAACCATCGCCATCTTCATCGTCGGCAGGTGCCAGACCCGGCCCTACAGCCGCCTCCCACACATCGCTGAGCTGGTTGCCGTTTTCATCAATGCGTCCATGCGTCATGTCCGTAGCGATGATTCCCATCAACAGCATCGACACCAGGCCACGAAAGCTCACATGGATCATACGATTCATCAAGTGATGAAATACTGCGGATGTAGCCGGACGTCAATCATGCTCTCTCTGGCGTAAAAAATGGTTCGACTCAGAGGAAAATCATGTTCATCACTCTCCGCGCACCATGGTAGCCAAAAGAATCGTATTTGCCGGCAAAGTTCAGGGAGTCGGATTTCGCTATGCGACCAAAGACATCGCACGCTCCTATGACGTTTGCGGCTGGGTGAAAAACATGCCGGACGGCACCGTGGAGCTCCAAGTCATGGCCGAGTCCGGTGCCGAGTTGGAGAGTTTTCTCAACGAACTGACGGAGGAGTCTTCCGTGGCCCATCACATCCAGTCGATGCATACCCAGGTGATCCCGCCATTGGAGGGCGTGAAAGGCTTTCGCATCGAACGCTGACATCATGGGAATCGCCGGGATTCTGGCACGGGTCATGCTTGAAATCTCGCATCCCTTATGCCCATCCACGTCTCCCTGCACCACGTGACCCACTATCGCTACGAGCGGGAAATTTCGTTAGGCCCTCAAACGATCCGCTTGCGCCCCGCTCCGCACTCACGCACCAAGGTGCTTTCTTACTCGCTGCGTGTCACGCCGCAAGAGCATTTCCTCAACTGGCAGCAGGACCCGCAATCGAACTACCTCGCGCGTCTGGTATTTCCCGAAAAAACCAAGGAGTTTCGCGTGGAAGTGGATCTCGTGGCGGAAATGGCGGTGCTCAATCCCTTCGACTTTTTCCTCGAACCCGAGGCCGAGCATGTGCCCTTCTGCTATGATTCCGCGCTCGACCATGAGCTGGAGCCCTTTCGCAGGAAAATTCCTCTCACACCGGCAGTCGCGCCCTATCTGAAAGAGATCGCGGATGAAATCGCCGACCACAAGGATGACTACCGCACCATCGATTTCCTCGTCTCGCTCAACACCCGGCTCAACCGCGACATCGCCTACTGCATCCGCCTCGAGCCCGGCGTGCAGACGCCCGAGGAGACACTCGCGAAACGCAGTGGCTCCTGCCGTGATTCGGCTTGGCTGATGTGCCAGCTCTTGCGTCATCTCGGCTATGCGGCGCGCTTTGTCAGCGGCTATCTGATCCAGCTCAAGGCGGATCAGAAATCGCTCGATGGTCCCAGCGGACCGGAGGAGGATTTCACCGACCTGCACGCCTGGTGCGAGGTCTATCTGCCCGGTGCCGGATGGGTCGGGCTGGATCCCACGTCCGGACTGTTTGCCAGTGAGGGCCACATCCCGCTCGCCGCCACGCCGGACCCTTCCAGTGCCGCGCCCATCACCGGCATGCTGGAACCGAGTGAAACGGAATTTTCCTTCGACATGAGCGTCGAGCGCGTGCTCGAAACACCGCGTGTCACCCTGCCCTACAGCGAGGAGCAATGGCAGGCCATCGATGCCCTCGGCCACCACATCGATGAAGAATTGCGCCAAGGCGATGTGCGCCTCACCATGGGAGGCGAGCCGACTTTTGTCAGCATCGATGACCCCGATGGCGCGGAGTGGAATACCGATGCGATGGGCCCGACGAAACGCCTGATCTCCGGTGACTTGGTCAAACGCCTGCGTCATCAATTCGGTCCGGGCGGTTGCCTGCACTATGGTCAGGGCAAATGGTATCCGGGCGAGTCCTTGCCGCGCTGGGCGCTGGGCTGCTGGTGGCGCAAGGATGGCGTCCCGATCTGGCATGACGATACCCTCATCGCCGATGAAAGTCGCGACTACGGTCATGGCGAAGCCGAGGCCAAACGTTTCGCGGAGCGCTTGGCGGACAGGCTCGCCGTGCCCGCGAGTTGCCTGATGCCCGCGTATGAGGATATCTATTATTACCTCTGGCGCGAGAAACGGCTGCCGGGCAATGTGGACCCTTTGCAAAACAATCTCAAGGACCCCCTGGAGCGCGAGCGTCTGGCGCGAATCTTTCACGAGGGACTGGGCAGCTGTGTCGGTTACACCCTGCCCTTGTTAGGCTCGTATGAGAAAGGCACTGTCACCTGGAAAAGCGGGCGCTGGTTTCTCCGTGATGAGCATTTGTTCCTCGTGCCGGGGGATTCGCCCATGGGCTACCGGCTGCCGCTCGATTCCCTGCCGTGGGTGAAAGAGGATGAGTTTCCCTACGTGGTTCCTGCGGATCCGCACCAACCCCGTCCGCCCTTGGCGCAAAAAATCTATCAAAAATCTCCTCTGCGTGCGGCAGATGCGAATGCCGCAGCACCCGTACCCACGTCACGTCGTCCGCGTGCCGGGGAGTCGGCCTCATGGATCGTGCGTCGCGCGATTTGCTTTGAGCCGCGCCACGGACGTCTTCATCTGTTCCTGCCGCCGCTGCAAACGATCGAGGAATTTCTTGCATTGGTTGAGGCCATCGAGACGGTGGCTGCCGAGCTGGAAATGCCCGTCATCCTTGAAGGGGAAGCCCCGCCGTTTGATCCGCGTTTGCTGCATTTCAAAGTCACACCCGACCCCGGCGTGATCGAGGTGAACCTCCAACCCGCCGCCTCATGGCGGGATCTGGTTCACAACACGGGCACCCTTTACCACGAGGCGCGCCTCTGCCGCCTGGGCACGGAGAAATTTATGTTAGACGGTCGTCACGTAGGCACCGGTGGCGGCAATCACATTGTGCTCGGCGGCGAGACACCCGCGGATTCGCCCTTCTTGCGTCGCCCGGATGTCTTGCGTTCGTTGTTAGGATTTTGGCACAATCACCCGTCGCTCAGTTACCTTTTCAGCGGGCTGTTCATCGGTCCCACCAGTCAGCATCCGCGGGTCGATGAGGCGCGTGACGATGCCCTGTATGAACTGGAAATCGCCTTCTCACAAATCCCTGATCACAGCCCCGTGCCGCCCTGGTT
>ERZ1066127.469-NODE-469-length-21230-cov-49.216434_pt1 | contig 21230 bp, 15 predicted proteins | sample MGYA00382774_ERZ1066127 | MGnify/ENA primary metagenome ERZ1066127 (study PRJEB33369, sample SAMEA5778357) | biofilm metagenome | biome: Industrial cooling water; feature: Water cooling tower basin; material: Biofilm | place: United Arab Emirates | collected... | reverse complement strand
AACTGTCCACTGTCAACTGTCCACTGTCAACTGTCCACTGTCAACTGTCCACTGTTGAATTCTAATTTACGTCAATCCAGATGCTTCCTTCTTCTATGCGAGTCGGAAAAACTGAAAGTGGCTTTTCTTGTGATACCATACCCATTACCTTTCCCATCACTGGAGGCCAGGAAATCCACTCTTTCGCCGCACCAGTGGATAAGTCAAAAGCACTGCGATGCCAAGGACAAACTATTGCTCCTCCGACAATTTTGCCTTTTTTTAGGGACAATTTCAGGTGGGGACAAGCGTTATCTACCGCATACATCTGACCTTCGTGGTTTAACAGCAGGATTTTGCGATCGCCTACTTTTACCACTTCTCTCGCACCTGGGGCAAGTGCGTCAGCTGACAAAACTTTCGTCCAACTCATATAATTCTCCTCTCTGGGTCAACCTGTTTTATCAGTTTGCCGCAATTGGGTAACTTGCGATCGCTTAGATCTCGCACCAATTGCCCCATCACCCGACGGGGAATAAATTCCCCGTCTCATAGCGCCAGTCGGATTTATCCGACTGAAAAAGCTTTAGTCCACTTGAGTGGACTTCAGCTATTAGCCAGCGATTTTAATCGCTGGCGGGGTGCAAGCGCAGGTGCGAGAGCCAAATTTCCGCCTATTACCGTCCCGATTTCCGAGTCGATTTATCGGTGGAAAGTCGCTGGCGATAGCGAATGAGAATGCTCATCATCAAATCCGAATTTGGCACCGGCATTATCGGACTCCACTCATCCACCTCAGCAAATCCCTCGGCGTAAAAAGTTTGGATTTGTTCGTTTACGCCTTCGGAAGAACTAACAATCATAATCCGGATCGGTTCCCGTTCCGGCATTTGTGAGGCAGAATTTGGACGCGCAGATCCGCCAGAGCCTGACAAAAACTCCTGTATCATCAGATTTTCTCCTGTTTTTTTTGGTTTCAAACCAAAAAATCTAGCCACCCCGCAAGGCAACGCAAAGCAGGGTGGCTACGTAGAATGTTAAAATTCTCTGTTAGCCTCCCGGACTGCGCGAACAGTTTGGGGGGTTATGCTGTCCATTGCTGCTCTAACAGCTTTGGGCAGCGTAACTAGATTTTTCGTAACCGGCTGCTGCCTGGGCAAGGAATGCAACCGTTAAATCAAGAGCATACCCCATAGTGGCGCAACCGTCAAGTATGGGTGGGAGTGAAATTGATTAAATTTTTGTAGCGATCGCGTTATTTTCTCTGGTATCAAAGCTACGATAATAGTTGCCAAAACTTTAATTTAAAGTGCGAGCCAGCAGAACTATTAGATCGATTCAATCCAGGTTTTTATGAATTAAAAAACGGATGTATTTGCCAGGTTAGCCAGAGTCTTGAATTCCTCAACCAAACGGTGAGGTGAAAAAATGAAAAATACTCAAACAGCCTCAGCTAATATCGGTCATCGTTGGTTTAGTATTACAGAAGTTTTACTAATTGTTAGTTCTCTTGGTAGCTCGGTAGCCGCTGTCATATTGCAACAACCTCTGCTGGCAACCCTAACATCGGTGCCGCTCTCGCTTGCTTTAGGGATAAATTCATGGGAAAAAAACCGTCTATCTCAAGCTTATCAACAGAGTCAGGCCAAAATTATTAGATTAGAGGAGCAACTACAAAGTTGGCAATCTTCAAATACCATTTCCAACTTAATTGCAGCTGAATCTCACCACGAAAGCTCAATCGAAGAGCTTTCAAAGTACGTGCAAATTTTGCAAAATAAAATCTATTGGTTGGATCAAAATATGCAGCATAGACAACCAATAGAAGCCTTGAAAAATACAGTGACCCGTAACGATATCAAAGAATTACAAGGAGAAATAAAAGAAGTAGATATCCGCATTGATAACTTCCGGATTCCCGACATTAAACAAAGACTGTGTCAGATAGAGAGGGAAATTCAGAGCTTACATTTTCAATTAAAAAATGATAGTCTTGCCATGCAAGAAAACCTAGAAACAAGAATTCATAATGCCATAGGGGAATTAAGAAGTCAATATACTATTATGGCAAGGCGAGTTGAAGAAATCCAGGCAGAAATCAACATTATACCCGCTAATATGTCCAGATATGTTAATCAAACCACTCATAAAACTGTTAAGCGGCATGATTGATATCATGTCCTTAAGCTTGCATTGCCTGATGGGCTTGCCACAAGCTGGCATTAGCCCTAATGGGCAGCAGTGGGCGACTTATGACACTTTGATCGAGTAAAATTGGACACTCGGAAGTATGGGCAACATACGTATGAGAAGCTATTTATCTTTCGTGTAAAAAAAATACCATATTTATTAAGTAGGCAAAAGCCGAAATTTGTCATCGCCCTTGACAACAACAAAAACTTAGAAATTACAACGGCGCATAATTCTAGCAGTTGTTATTTGGGCAGCAAAAATGGGAATACTTGTGGGGAGATTTGCTGAAAAAATTTCAGCACTACTGTGAAATGCATGAAGCTGAGCCAAAGACTTAATTCCCCAAGTTGGAGCCTATCAATCTTGAAACCTCGGGTTTGTTTTAGTTTCTCAATCGGTGTAGCGATCGTTTTATTTGCCCTGGTTGGCTGCGTTAAAGAACCGCCGCCACCGTTGCGCGTCGGTACTAATGTTTGGCCTGGATACGAAACTTTGTATCTCGCTCGCAGTTTAGGCTATTACGATCGCACTCCGATTCGATTGGTCGATTATCCTTCGGGTACAGAACAAGTACGAGCTTACCGGAATGGGGAAATTGAAGCCGCGGGTATCTCCCTAGATCAAGCATTAGTATTGGCAGCCACCGAACCAGATGTTCGCATTGTAACCGTGATGGATTTTTCTGCCGGTGGCGATGCAATTTTAGGAAAACCAAATATTAAGAACCTGCTAGATTTAAAAGGGCGGCGGGTAGGAGTTGAATCAACGGCGTTGGGGGCATTTGTGATTACCCGTGCCTTGGGAAAAGTTGGTTTGTCGCCCAAAGACGTGCAAATTGTGCCGTTACAAGTTTCGGAACACGAACGAGCGTTTAAACAAGGCAAAATCGATGCAGTCGTAACATTTGGGCCACCGATGACCAAACTATTGGCAACGGGGGCTAAAATACTGTTTGATAGCAGGCAAATTCCAGGGGAAATTGTGGATGTTTTGATCGTGCGCTCCAGCGCGATCCAAAATCAACCAGATACCGTGCAAGCTTTGATTAACGGTCGGTTTCGCGCCTTAGATTACTTGCAAAGCCATCCCCAAGATGCGGCTAGTAGAATTGCTCCCCGCACGGGTGTAACGCCCTCACAGTTCCTACAATCTTTAGCAGGTCTGAGCCAGCCAAACTTGCAAGAGAACCAAAGATTGCTGAGTAAAGACGACCCCACGTTGCTTAATAGCATAAACCTGCTGGCTAAGGTGATGTTAGAAAACAATTTGTTACCAAAACCAGTGGACACTACCCCCTTACTGGACGATCGGTTCGTCAAGCAAGCTAAGTGGTGAAGCAAAATAGGGTAATTAGATCGGATTTGGTAGCGCTGCTCATGAAACGTTTTTCATTGTCTCTGCGTTTCTCGATTCCAACAATTTTGGTATTGTTCAGCATCTTGCTGGGCGTATTTTCTTTTCAAAGAGAAGTAAATCTGTCCAACTCCCGTGAAGAAGAAGAAGCAATCCACGATCTCCGGTTGGTGGGCAGTCAAACTTCAGGGATATTGGAATATTTATACAGAAGGGAAGATATAGAGCAAGCAGAAATCGTTATCAGCAAGATGGGAAGCGACCCAAAGTTAGCTTTGGTTTTATTGTGCGATGAAAACAACCGCGTCATCCTATCCACCCGTTACGAACTGCGGCACCTTCCAGTGGGCGAAACCCCTGCGGCTAAAAGCTTGGGTGCAATTTCTAATGTGCGCGAAAAAATGTCAGCGCAGCTTTTGGTTTCTGAAAATAAACGCAAGATCTGGGGAATTTATCCAGTGCTGTTGGGGGCTAAAGTTGGCGAACTGCGTCCGACGAGAATCGGCATTTTATTGGTAGAATATGACATTTCAGGCGAAAAATATGCGGCTTATGCAGATGCTTTACAGCGATCGCTCGAATCAATCGCTGTAATTGCCTCTGCTTGCGTTGCGGTTTGGTTGCTGTTTGACAAAATCTTGACGCAGCGGGCATCGAAGTTAGTTGCAGCCAGCAATAGTTTAGCCCAAGGACAGCTAGATGTGCGCGCCCGGTTGCAAGGATGCGATGAACTAACGCAAATATCGGCAGCATTTGACCGCATGGCGGATCGAATTCAGACGGATACCCTGGCGTTGCAGGAAAGCGAAGCCAGATTTCGGTCTTTAGTTGCCAACATTTCGGGGGTAATTTACCGCTGTGCTTGCGATCGCGACTGGACAATGGAGTTTATTAGCGATGCGATCGCTCAAATTTCTGGCTATCCGCCATCTGATTTTATTAACAATCAAGTGCGGAGTTTTGCCAGTATTATCCATCACGAAGATCGGCAGATGGTGGACATTGCGATCGATAGCGCCATCCAAGAGCAACAGCCTTATACAATCGAATATCGCATCGTTCGTGCCGATAACAGCATCCGATGGGTTTACGAAAAAGGCCAAGGCATCCGCAAGTCAAACGGAGAGATTCTCTGGCTCGATGGCGCAATTTTTGATATTACCGAACTCAAACAGGTAGAAACCAAACTGCAACAAGCCAAAGAAGCTGCCGAAGCAGCTAACCGAGCTAAAAGCGAATTTCTCGCTAACATGAGTCACGAACTCAGAACTCCACTCAATGCCATTTTGGGTTTTGCTCAAGTGATGCAACGAGATCCTGCAATTAGTTTAGAGCATCAAGCCCATCTAGATATTATTCACCACAACGGTCAACACTTGCTGGGTTTAATTAATAACGTTCTGGAATTGTCAAAAATCGAAGCCGGTACCGCCCAGCTGGATGAAATTAACTTTGATTTGTACCAACTGCTAAATGGACTGCAAGAGATGATGCACCTGAAAGCATGTGACAAGCAAATTAACTTGATATTTGAGCGATCGCCCGAAGTTCCCCAGCACATTAAAACCGACGAAAAAAAGTTGCGGCAAGTCTTAGTTAACCTACTTGACAATGCTATAAAATTTACCGATGCCGGTACGGTAACATTACGGGTTTCGGTAAAATCATCAATTACCAATTACCGCCTAATTTTTGAAGTCATCGACACGGGTTATGGGCTGACAGATGAAGCCGCAGCAAATTTATTTAAACCATTTGCACAAACTAAAGCCGGGGAAGGATGGCAAGCCGGAATGGGTCTAGGATTAGCCATTAGTCGGAAGTTTATCAACTTGATGAATGGGGATATTACTGCGATCGCTAATCCAGAAACGGGAACCACATTTAAGTTTGATATCCCAGTTCATTTAGCAAGCACAACCGATTTTACACAGCCACAACAAGCTAATCGGATCGTCCGTTTAGCACCCAACCAAGCGCCAGTTCGATTATTAATAGTTGAAGATCAACCGGAAAACCGTTGGCTGCTGTCAAAGCTGCTGACATCGGTTGGTTTTGAAGTCAAGGAAGCTAAAAACGGGCAAGAAGGCTTGACCATGTGGGAACAATGGGAACCGCATCTGATTTTTATGGATCTGCGAATGCCAGTGATGAACGGTTATGAAACCACAGAGAAAATCAAAAGTACTCCTAAAGGACAAGCCACCGCAATTGTTGCTGTCACTGGTTTTGCTTTTGAAGAAAATCGCGCCGCTATTTTTGCCGCCGGATGTGACGATTTTATTAGTAAACCGTTTCAAGCTAATGTCATCTTTGCCAAAATAGCCGATCTTCTCGGCGTGGGTTACATTTATGAAGCGCCTGCCCAAAGTTGCGAAGTTTCCCCATTCCCTGTTTTAAATTTGACTCATACCGCTTTGAATGTAATGCCTGATGATTGGATCGCTAAACTCCATCAGGCTGCGGTTGACTGCGATGATAGCTGGATTTTTCAACTGCTCAAAGATATTCCAGCAGAATATATCAGCCTCGCAACTGCTCTCACTGAGCTAGTTCGCGAGTTCCGCTTTGGAGAAATTATCGATCTGACCCATCGAGAAAGTTATAGCGGCTAGGGGACAGATGAACTTTTGATGATATTAATGGCGACCTTTTTAATATGTAATAATTCAATCTTTCCTGGATAGAAAATATATTAACCTTAAAATTGGATGCAATCCAATGGTAAAATTTGCGAGAATTGTGAGCATAAAGTCTAACGCGATCGCCCCGGTCGGGCATAGACGGGGTTGGTGCGAACTGCTCTATAAGTCAACAAAAATTTGCATAAATTTTAGTAAGAAGGGGTTAAAATAATAATTGGGTGAATATAATTGATAATTAAATTAATCTCCAGTAGATGGACTAGACCCAACCAGCGGGAGGATTAAACAATGGTAGAAAATTTATTTGCCAAGCAAATTGAACAAGCCGTAGCACTGCTTTTGTGGGATGGGGATTTGAGAGACTTGAGCGCGACAAGTTAAAAAAACAACAACACAGCCGCTCCACGCAAGGGAGGAAAAAAAATGAGGCGATTTCGCAACCGAACTGAAGCGGGACAACAGCTGGCGAAAAAGCTAAGCGCTTACGCCAATCGCGCCGACTTACTGGTGTTGGGGCTACCCCGTGGGGGCGTACCCGTGGCGTATGAAGTGGCTGTGGAACTCAATGTGCCGTTAGATATTTGTCTGGTGCGGAAGCTGGGGGCACCCGGAAACAAAGAATTGGCGATGGGTGCGATCGGCATGGGAGGGGTGATGGTACTCAACCACGATGTAGTGGAATCGCTGCAAGTTTCGCAGGAAGCGATCGCCAGGGTGGTAGCGTTGGAAGAGAAAGAATTAGAAAGACGCGATCGCGCGTACCGAGGCGATCGACCTTTCCCCAACTTGCAAGAGCGAGCGATCGTTTTGGTGGATGATGGAATAGCTACGGGAGCAACTTTGCGGGCAGCGATCGCTACCTTAAAACAGCAAAAACCTGCCAGCATTATCGTCGCCGTACCAGTAGCGCCCCTCTCCAGCTACAACGAATTGAAAGCAGAAGTAGACGAAGTTGTATCTCTGGTGACACCAGAACGCTTTTATTCAATTAGCGTCTGGTACGATCAATTCGAGCAAACCACCGATGAAGAAGTCCGTCACCTGCTGCAAGAACGCGCATCGGCGATCGCTTCTTGACATCCTCCCTACCCGAAATCATCGATCTAGGGGCAGGGCAACCCAAATATTGTGAGATAAATCCTCATATTAATCATCCCGTGCCCTACAATTTGTAACCGATCTTGCGTAAAAATTCCTGGCGTGCCTTTACATCATCGGCACTTTCCACACCTTTTGGCGAAAACCCATCCACAACCCCCAAAATGCCCCGCCCTTGCTCTGTTTCGGCAACAATTACCTGCACCGGATTGGCTGTCGCGCAATGAATTGTACAAACTTCCGGACACTGCTTAATCCCATTCAAAAAGTTAATCGGGAAAGCCTCTTTTAACAGAATTACAAAACTATGTCCGGCAGCAAGTGCTTGTGCATTTTTAGTCGCCACTGCTTGCAAAGATGCATCGTTCCCCACCACTCGGATCAAGCATGGCCCAGATGCTTCGCAAAAGGCAATGCCAAATTTTACCTGTGGCGAAGTTCCCACCATAATCTCGTACAAATCCTCGACGGTTTTAATAAAGTGGCTGTGACCAATAATAATGTTACTGCCTTCAGGAATTTCCATTGCCACTGACTTGAGTTCCATAATGTGCCTCCTATTTTCACTTGGAACAATTAGCAATTAGCAATTAGCAATTACCAATTACCAATTACCAAAGACTAATTTACAATTTCATTGCGAGATGTTTTAATTTTACCTTCTGGAGTTAACTCAGCAGGTGATGAAGACACCCCTCCCCACTGTTGCACAAAACTTTTTAACAGCACCTCTTGTTCGGCGCGGAATCTCTCTAAATCTCCCCCAGAATTGAGAACGGCAAACCAAACAATTCCTTGCTGCTGAGTTGGTAATGCGCCTGCTAAAGCGCTCACCCGATTTAAACTTCCCGATTTAACAACGGATAGGGGCGGAATTTGACGCTGTTCTAAAATGCCTTCATCTTGTCCGACGACGGCAAAAACATCAGCAATTGTCATATTTTTAGGTTCCAGATATTGCTGAATTGCTAAAAACATGGCGATGACGGCGCGGGGAGAAATTTTATTTTCTTCTCCCAATCCGGAACCATTAATTAGTTGAATTTCGTTTTCTGGGACTCCTGCTGCTTTGGCTGCTTTTTCTGCTACGACTTCTGCACCCCCAACGGAATCGGCTATAATTTGGGCCATTTTGTTGTTGCTGTAGCTATTCATTTTTTTCAGCAATTCCGTCAGTGGGTATGAATAATGACGCAGTATCGGCGTTACCTGACTGGGAGTGATGGGCGAAAGCTGTACCGAGCCATCAATTTTGACTTGGGGGCGCGGGGTTCCTGGAGGTAAAGTTTGATACTGGTTGGCGATGGGTGCAGTCCAAAGACGAGAATTCAATGCTTGTTTGAGCAGATTGCCAGATTTGAGAGCGCTTTGCTCGTAGTTCATGTAAAACTTGCCGACGATGACTAAATTACCAGTAACGCGCTTGATGCCCCGCTGATTTAAAGTATTGCCTAGAGCGATCGCTTCCTCCCAAACAAAAAACGGATCTTCCGCCCCCTGAATCACCAAATCTCCCTGCAAGACGCCGTTTTGAATCGGCCCAGTTGCCCCAATTTCTGTGATAAATTGCCGATCGGCACCATAGGTAGAAAGCGCTGCGAGGCTGGTTGCCACCTTGGTTAGGGAAGCCGCAGGTAAGGGGACTGTTCCTTGGTGATTCGCTAACAGCGTATTCCCCGATTGAATCCATACCCCTTGAGCTTTCGCCGTAAATCCTTTAGCCGCCAGTTGTTTAACGTATTGTTGCGTTTTCTGCTGAATGGCTGGATCTGGATTGCTTGGCGGAGAGGTTACCAGCTTACTTGCTTGGGCTGCGGGGGATTCTGATTTCACTTCTTGTGTCTCTTTTTTTACTGGGTTAGTTTCTGGGGCGGAAGTCTTATTTTCAGAATTACCAGTACATCCAGCACCCATAGCTAGTAGCATTACGGATAAGCTAACAATTAAACGTTTTATTTTTAGCATTAGGTTAATCGGAGAAGTTTTGCAGGAAAATCTATGCTTGATTTACAACAGTCGGGGCAAGATAGTCAATAGGTTTGATTTGGGCGATCGCCCGCGAAAAAGAACCCGGGTTTGGCTCAAAAACTGGGTTTCTGGGGTTTTACGCCAAGCGATCGCGCTCCTTACCGTCCTCCGATCCGGGATCGGCGATAATTTAACATAGGCTCACATCTTGCACCAAGCCTAGAAATAAATTTCTGGCTGAAAGCTAAAACCCGTTAAAACGGGTTAATACCCGATTGTAGTTAGCTTTAGCTAACTTAAGCTTTCAGCCCCAAATTTATTTGGAGGCTGTTTATCTCTTAGGTGCAAGATGTGAATAGGGATAATGTGGCTGCGCTGTGGTTAAGCCACCATATTATCCCTAACTTCAAAGCGATAGTTTTGTGCTAAACACAGTTTATCTAATGGATAATATTGTCAAAAATTTACCCAACAATAACCCTTTAATTGAGGCAATCCACACCGCTGTCAAAGGCAGAGCTAGATATAAGGTCTGTGGGCTTCATCATTCAAAATCTCTCAAAAAATACCTGGAATTTAGATTGGCACAGTCACCAATAATCCAGCAAGTTCAAGCTAACCCTATCACCGGAAATGTTCTAATTATTTTCCAGGTAGACCAAAGCCACAAGGTCATTGCTAAGCTCGTCGAACGTATTGTCTTAGATTACAGAGAAAAATCCAGAGAACTCGCTGCAAGTACAGTTTATGTTAGTTCAGTATCAGATGCAACTAAACACTTACATGCATCCGGAATAAATCCTCCCTCGCCAACTCGCGAGATGCAAAATCCAAATATTTTCCTCCCACGTGTAGAGTCAGTAAATGTGGGAGTGACCCAGTTTAATACAAGATCCGGAGCAAGTTTTCTTTGGGCCGATCGTTCCACGCCCACTCTGTTGCTCAAACAGTTCAAATCCTTACCAGTTGAGCTGGTAACGGTCGCCGCTGGGCTATCGATTGCGACAGGGGGACTAGCTGATGCTTTGGTAATTATTGGCGTTTTTGCTGTCAAAGCTGCCATTAATTACAACCAAAAAAGCCAACCCAAAAAGATTATTAACCAGAGTTTATTTAAGCGATCGCCTCTGGAGAAGAGATATAGTCAATTGCAACTTTTTAGTAGGGTTGACCCAGCCTTACTACCATCAACACCCAAGCAGAAACAATTAAGCTTAACAGACAGTCAAATTGTTCGGCTATGGGAGGCTGTTGGTACGCTTGTCCTTGGCGCTCTCCTGCTCCACGCCTACGAGCTTGACAAAAGCATTTTACTAGCAATCCAAAAGCTACACACACCAGTTTTAGATCGCATCATGTTGGGTATCACTTTTCTCGGTGAACCAATTGCGTTGGTGTTGATTTGTTTGGCATGGGGAATGGGGCTGCTGCACTATAATCGTCGCACCGAAGCAACAACTTTAGGTATCATCGCAGTCGGTGCGATCGCTTTAAATTATCTGCTCAAAGTCCAATTTAGTAGAACACGTCCGGCACTATGGGATTGGATTGTTAACGTGCATCACTACAGCTTTCCTAGCGGTCACGCAATGGTATCTCTTGCGATCTACGGTTTCTTAGGTTACATTCTGGCAGAGCAATTTCCTCAGCAACGGGAACGCATTCTTGCCTTGACTGCTGGGTTAATTGCTGCCATCGGTTTGAGTCGGCTTTATTTGGGCGTACACTGGCCTACTGATGTGATAGCTGGCTATGCAGTTGGTTTAGCTTGGTTAATTGCTGTACTATCCTTCCGCACTCGCGGAAAGCCGTTATTAAACATAATAAAAAAACTTCACTCTGTACTTACGCGCGTCAGTCCTGAGTTTCTTGGATCTCATATCAGTTGAGGGGGCGCAATGTAGGTTTGATATTGAAAGCCTAGATTTTTGGTTAAGAAACAAGGGTTTCAAGGCTTGTTGAGAATGATGCAAGATGTGAGGAGACTCACATCTTGCACCTTGAGGCGGAGCCTCAGTATTCTCGTTCCCAGGTTCAACCTGGGAACGAGATCCGGGAGGTTCTACCTCCCGTGATGCAAGATGTGAGGAGACAGACAAGGAAAGGAGACTTCGCAACAGATTGTAATCGTCTTGGTTTAACGACCGTTTGATTGCAAATCTGGCAGCGTTTAGTACTTTATCTGATAACTATCAGGTTGTACTGCCTAACTAAGTATTTGATGGCGATGGCGATTGCCCCATTCTGTTTCAATCCCTGATAGGGATTTGAATTAGTTGCAACACCCAAAGATCCAGACATTCAACAGCTATCCAATCTTGTTTCAATCCCTGATAGGGATTTGAATTAGTTGCAACCCGCGACCGTGCGACCATAGCGATCGCGTTCGATTTCATTGTTTCAATCCCTGATAGGGATTTGAATTAGTTGCAACCTGCTGCTGCAACCCACAGGGGAATAACTGTAAAGGTTTCAATCCCTGATAGGGATTTGAATTAGTTGCAACCTAACAAACAATTCAGAACAATTCAGAGACAATCTAGAGTTTCAATCCCTGATAGGGATTTGAATTAGTTGCAACACTTGGGTCAAAGTTGGTCAATTAAAAGCTACATGTTTCAATCCCTGATAGGGATTTGAATTAGTTGCAACTTTGACGATGTATTTTTAGAATGGGGAGGAAAAAAAGTTTCAATCCCTGATAGGGATTTGAATTAGTTGCAACTTTAGTTGCCCTTGGAATCAAAAAGTACGAAACTCGGTTTCAATCCCTGATAGGGATTTGAATTAGTTGCAACCCCCGATTCAGGCGATAACGATCCGCCAGATCGGGTTTCAATCCCTGATAGGGATTTGAATTAGTTGCAACTTTAGTCGAACAACATGAACGAAGCGCAGGAACTATGTTTCAATCCCTGATAGGGATTTGAATTAGTTGCAACTTTCAATAGGACAGCCGGAGTTAATCAGCGCTAAAGGTTTCAATCCCTGATAGGGATTTGAATTAGTTGCAACGCAAGTCTTCCGACTCAATTAAAACCGAGCTGCACTGTTTCAATCCCTGATAGGGATTTGAATTAGTTGCAACACCGGGGAGCGAAAATTACAATTTATATAATTTTAAAGTTTCAATCCCTGATAGGGATTTGAATTAGTTGCAACATACATTTTGTTGTATCTATCGTCAATTTTTTCTTGCTGTTTCAATCCCTGATAGGGATTTGAATTAGTTGCAACCCAACGTTATTTGCAGGGGATAATTTTAGATATCTTTTGTTTCAATCCCTGATAGGGATTTGAATTAGTTGCAACAGAACTGCGGACAGCATATAAGTTCCGTAACAAAAGCGTTTCAATCCCTGATAGGGATTTGAATTAGTTGCAACCTTGTTAGCCATTGCCAGCGGTGTCGCAGATGAAGTGTTTCAATCCCTGATAGGGATTTGAATTAGTTGCAACTCTTTGCTGTTTTCTGCCCCAAATACACAGATTTTAATTTGTTTCAATCCCTGATAGGGATTTGAATTAGTTGCAACTTCTTAATGCCTTGCGGTAACGATTGGGTGCTATCCTGTTTCAATCCCTGATAGGGATTTGAATTAGTTGCAACTCAAGTGATGCCAATTTTAATAATGCGGTTAATTTAAACGTTTCAATCCCTGATAGGGATTTGAATTAGTTGCAACTTGATGTCCTCCGCAGCATCCGGTTTGGCGATCGCAGTTTCAATCCCTGATAGGGATTTGAATTAGTTGCAACCAAGGAAGATGGATATATCACCAACTTTCAAGGGTTGTTTCAATCCCTGATAGGGATTTGAATTAGTTGCAACCTGCCCCTAACTTCTGCTTGTTGGCTCTTAAGGCGTGTTTCAATCCCTGATAGGGATTTGAATTAGTTGCAACCAGGCCAGCACTCACCCAAGCGCTAAAGCTAAAGGAGTGTTTCAATCCCTGATAGGGATTTGAATTAGTTGCAACTTGCGGATGGGTCTTCATCAAACAAAATCCTCCAAACGTTTCAATCCCTGATAGGGATTTGAATTAGTTGCAACTTTCAGGATAATAGCATGGTATTTTGGAAAAGGTTTCAATCCCTGATAGGGATTTGAATTAGTTGCAACTTTAAAATCGAATCCGGACGCCTCATATTTACTTGTTTCAATCCCTGATAGGGATTTGAATTAGTTGCAACTTCAACCGCGGAGTTAGGATCTGGAATTAAATTTTTTGGGTTTCAATCCCTGATAGGGATTTGAATTAGTTGCAACTGCTGCTGTTGGCGAACAAGGCGAGAAATATCTCTACGTTTCAATCCCTGATAGGGATTTGAATTAGTTGCAACATCCAATTTCTTTGCATAATCTTTAGAATTTCTCCGGTTTCAATCCCTGATAGGGATTTGAATTAGTTGCAACTTGCTGGATCATCGCCCCAAGAGTCAAACCAAAAATCGTTTCAATCCCTGATAGGGATTTGAATTAGTTGCAACGCAAGCAGCAGTCAAAAACAAATATCCTTCAAGATTGTTTCAATCCCTGATAGGGATTTGAATTAGTTGCAACAGCCGGGTTCTAGAAAGCTTACTGTATTTAGTTTTCGAGGTGCGATTTCGTCTACCGATCCTAAAAGTACCGTTTCAGCGATCGCCTTGTCAATAGGTAGCCGATCGAAATCGCCTCAAAAGCTTTTCCCGCAAGCATTTCAGCATTTTCGTCAACCTCATTGGAAGCCAAACAGCAGTCAAACCCTTACCAGATAAGAGATACAGCCGAAAAATTTGACCCGTTGAAAAAAACAGCTACAGGTTGACGAAAAACTGGGCAAAGAACCCTCGAAACAAGAGCGTTCTTTGCGGCTGATGGGATCAATTGTACTTCCGCAAGTCCATCAGTTAAGTAGGCAAGGCGCGATTAAATCTATGGCTTCAACCAAGATTTGCCTAATTTCTCTAACTCACTTTCAAATGAGCGAACCGTAAGTCTCAAAGAAAGCGTTTGAATCGCAAAACCAAGCGATCGCAGATTAAGACTATGCGCGGGAAAGTGGCTGATGAATGAGATACAGCTTTGGGCTAACAGCAACTAACCAACCTCGCTTTTACAACCGGCATCTCGCACCTTTTACTATATTTGATTACATAAAAAAAGTAGGTCGGGTTAAGGATGTCAACCCAACCTACATAATTGTAGTTATGTCCTTTTTTCTTGAAATCGGGTTAAAAAATATATTAATCGATTTAGTTAATTTTGTTAAGCGTAAAAATTTTCTTCCGACTTTTCCGACTTTTCCGACTTTTCAGGTATGACGCTGCGGCACCCCATATGGTGCAATGATGGGTGAGCGCGATCGCTAACTACAGATAAATGGCACTTACCGATCTTTTATTTTGCTGAGAAGCTCCAACTTCAAAGCCAGCTAAGTATCGGCATCGCGCGGGGGCGGGTTTATCAACACAATTCCCTTGAGATCTGATTTTTGTCATGAAAAAATGTAAGTTGGGTCGAGGAACTAGACCCAACTTACAGGATTCTACAAAAGTCCCTTTTTTGTTGGAATCGGGTTAAAAGCTATAGTAGCCGATCTAATTTTATTTTCCAAGCAACAAAAGTATTTTCCCTACTTTTCCGACCTTTCCGACTTTTCCGACTTTTCCGACTTTGCTGGATTCTCTGGCTTTTTATTTTGTCGGCTAAGGAGAATCTTACCGAAACTTTAGTCAGCTTCATCAAATCTTTATATACAAGCCAGGTTTGCAGGTGTTAAATTAATGAAATCTAAGGATATTTACTGAAAAACCATTTAGGTAGAGAATTCAAGCCGGTTTAGCTTGTTTAGGTACTTTTTAAACCTATCTTAGATTAGCTGGGTTAGCAGTTATCCGTAACGAGCCGAAACTGAGAAAATTTATGGGAGCGATCGCCAACAGATAGAAGGGTTCATCGGGTGCATCTAGTTTCAGATCGAGTCAATCGCAAATAATAGGTACAATCATGGCACTAGATTTGACAGATCCCAGCTCGCAGAGTAACGGATTGCTGGAAGAAACATTGGCAGGCGCGGATGCATTTGATTTTTCATTAGCCGATTTATCTCTAACTCAAGCAGTATCTAAAAGTGCTGTATTGGTAGGAGATTCAATTACATTTACCATCACATTAAATAACAGCGGGCCAGCCAATGCAACGGGCGTACAAGTTCAAAATTTGCTGCCTTCTGGGATTAACTTTACCAATGTTACACCTAGCATTGGGACTTATAACAGCGACACTGGCATTTGGAGTGTTGACGCTTTAGCATCGGGAAGTAATGCAACGCTAACCCTTACGGGTACAATTCTGGATGCAGAAAGCGCTGACGCCTACACCAACGTCGCAGAAATTATTGCTGGCGACCAGTTAGATCCAGATTTAATTGTAACAAATGGTAATTTCAGATGGAATGAATCTACCAGTATCGTTGCTCCTGTGGTAAACCTCGATTTAACTAAAAAGTTTACTAGCGTAAAAAAAACATTTGATACCGACCAAAATGGCACGCCGGATAAATTTGTTGCCAGTCCAGGGGATAATGTCTCTTTCGAGATTACGGTAACCAATAATGGCGTTGTTGATGCTACAGATGTCACGATCGAAGACGATCTGACCAAGATTTTGCCCGTGGGATTAAAAGTGCAAAGTCTCGGTTTGGACGGTGGCATTAACCTGGATACTGCTGGTGGCGGAGATGGCAATGCTCAAACCGTTGAGGTGAAGTTTAACACCATTGCTCCGGGCGCATCGAAGACGATTACGGTCAATGCTAAAGTCAGCGATGATTACATTACACCGATTAATTTTTCGGCAACGCTAGGATTTTCAAATCCTGGCACGACTGGCGTCAATACAGCCCTGCCTGAATATTTTGAAACCAGGGCAGATGGCACATTTTTTGTCAACTACAATGTCAAAAAAGAGGCAGGCAACAAAGATGCAAATTTCGGGTTTTTAGATGTTACGAATGCTGCCGAAGTTGTGGCGGCGAATGGAGTTAGTCTTAACCCTGGAGCGGTGACGGCGAGTGCCAGATTAGATGTGGCTACCTATGAAATCAACGCCTCGTTAAATAATGGAGAAAAATTTTTTAGTTTCGGCGTTAATCTAGACGATCCAAACAACCCCAACCTGCTATCATTTTTCTTGAGTCCAAACCCAGGTGGTGGCACTAGAACTAGCGGCGATGCTGGAAACCACTCAGCATTTTTACCACCTGGTACGAGAGGTTTGTTTGATTTTTTAACCTCCTTTGTTAAAAGTAACAATCCGCAATACTTAGCCGATCTGGCAGCTTGGATGGATTTGTCCTCTGATGGAGATTTGTCCAATACGCAAGATGAAAAAGCGATCTTCGATGCCCTGGCTGATTTTGTGAAAGACGGCGTTTTTCGCAGTAGCAGATATGATAGCGGTTCATTTACGTTAAATAACCGGAATCAGACCCAAAATTTGAACATTGACAGACTTGAATTGGCACCAAAAGCGACCAAGAGTGTCAATGTTTTAGTGAATGATAGAGGGGCATTTGTCAGCAATGGTAACGGGATTCAAATGGGTTCGTTTGCGAATTTGCAAGCAGCATTAGACTCGTTTTGCTTTGCCGATCCTACTGATGTCAATGTGACGATTCAAGATTCGAGTGGAGATGGTGCAGTTCAAACGAGATTGCAAGAACTTGGTGGTTTTAACTTCGATAAGAATTGGTCAGTTAAAAATATTACTGTCGATAGTAATGTTTCTAGAGTGACTTTTTTATCTGGTAACGGCTCTGCTGATGTTGATTTATCGCTACCAAATTTAGCGATTTTGGGCGCTACTCCTGCTTTTAACCTGCTCGGTAATAATGCTAAAGATGACATTATTGGTACTCGCTTTGCTGACAACATTCAAGGAGCGAATGGCAATGATGTTTTGTCTGGGTTGGGTGGCAACGATACGATTAATGGCGGTAACGGTAAGGATACAATCAGCGGCGGCAGGGGCGATGATAGTTTAGCGGGTGGATTGGCAAACGATACATTTGTCTTTGGCGCCATTTTTGGTAACGATGTCGTTAGCGATTTTTCCGCTCAAGACAAGCTCGATTTCAGCCAACTTGGTATCAGTAAGAGTGCTTTGGATAGTAATGGTGATGGTATTATCAATGCCATCGATAACCTCGCCGATTTGATCGGTAACAGTCTAAAGCTGGATTTGACTTCTTTAAGTGGTGGTACAATCTCGCTCACAGGAGTCACTTCTGTCAGTATGGCTGCTGCGATCGTGTAGAGATTTTTGGTTTCGCGGCTCCAAATCGAGGCAATCAAGCCAATAGAGGAAAATTATGGTGCGTTACCAGTGGATGGGAATCTTTGCAACCTGTGGAGCGATCGCTTACACCCTCAGTTTAACCACAACTGCGCTGGCACAGATTATCCCAGATAACAGTTTGGGTGCAGAAGGTTCGATCGTGACTCCGAATGTACCCCTTCAAGGTGGTTTAAGCGATCGCATTGATGGCGGCGCCATTCGCGGTAACAATTTATTCCACAGTTTCCAAGATTTCAACGTCGGCAATCTGCAACGGGTATATTTTGCCAACCCTACTGGTATTGAAAATATCCTGGGACGAGTCACGGGCAATCGCGCTTCTCAAATTCTGGGGACTTTGGGAGTGCTGGGTAGTGCCAATTTATACTTAATAAATCCCAACGGCATTATCTTCGGTCAAAATGCCCGACTCGATATCTCAGGTTCTTTTTTCGCCAGTACGGCTAGAAACCTGGTGCTGGAGAATGGTTATCAGTTCGGGACAGACAATCCCGGTGCGCCTCCCTTGCTAACCGTCAATGTGCGTCCGGGTTTAGGGGATTGGTTGCCCGATTCTGGAGCGATCGCTAACTCCGGCAACTTGTCTGTAGGGAAAAACCTCACTTTAGTTAGTAACAATCTTGACTTACAAGGTCAGTTACAAGCTGGGGGTAACTTGACTTTGCAAGCTGCCAATCATCTCAGAGTGCGAGACAGCATTAGCAATCCATTCATCGCTGCCGCCGGACAACAATTATTAGTCCAAGGGAATAAGATCGATATCTTTGCCTTAAATCATCCCTCAAGTGGCTTCTTTTCCGGGCAAAATATGACCTTCCGTTCCGCCAATCCCATCGGCGGAAATGCCCATTTCTACAGCGGCGGCAATTTTACCCTGGAAAATATCAATGGTAATCGAGGAGATCTATCCAGCACCGACGACCCAATTATTCGCGCCAGCGGCGACGTTAGTTTTAACAGCTATACAGGCGCTTCCCTGCATATTTTTGCCGGGGGAAGTGTCAATATTGACAGCATCGAAATTACCGGGACAGAGCCAAACAATTTTATCAATGAAACAGTTACTCTTTCTGATGGAGTAACTAGAGTTGCTATTAATGGCAACCTCGAACCAACTGTCGATATCAGAGCCGGAACAACTAATTTTAATCCGACCGGCATTACAGGGAATGGGACAGGTTTTTCTCCCACTCCTACCAGTGGAACTGCTACGAGTGCAGATATCAACATCAATCGCATTATCGCTCCTGGCGGACTGGTATTTTTAACCAATCAGTATCAACCAAATCCTGCTTTATCGGGGAACATTTCTGTTAACTCAATTCAGACAGCTAACCTTATCGGCGGCGGTGATGTGGTAATTGATTCGCGGGGTAGAATTACCTCCCGCAATATGGATGTTTCTGGGGGAAATAGTGTTGATTTGACCTTTAACGGCAGGGGGGGAGATATTACACTGATCTCCACTAGCGATATTTTCATACCCTATCCTTCCCGGATTGTTTCCTACGGTTTAGGTGGGGGAAACATTACGCTTAAAAGTAACTCGGCAATTATTCAAGAACCACCTCCTAGTGGCAGTTCTGACTCTAGCTTGCTTGAAAGTGCAGTTTTTAATTCAGGCACAGCCGGTGATGTTACCCTGGAAGCACCTTCGATGTTATTTGGTGGTTTTATCCAAAGTAGTATTTATGGATCGGGTCAAGGTGGAAAGCTAATAATTACCGCCAATTCCTTGTCAACAGACCAAGGTTTTTTATTAAATTATAGTGAGGGGGGTAACACTGGCCCGGTAATCGTCAATGCTCAAGAAATCTCTCTGAATAATTCTGTTTTAGGCACGGAAACAGACAGTTCAAGCGGGGGTAACGCCGGAGATGTAGAAATAAATACTAATACCTTGGTCGCCACAAATGGGGCGCAGGTATCCTCGATCACCACAGGCATCGGTAATGCTGGTAATGTGACAGTTAATGCCGATGCAATTACCCTTACAGGCGTAATTGAAGACGGAGGAATTTTTAGTGGTATTACTAGCAACGTACAACGTAATGCCCAAGGCAATGGCGGCACGATTAAACTTCAAACTCGTACTCTTTCCATGCAAGATGGGGCGCAAATCAGAACCAGTATTAGGGGGAGGGGCAATGCAGGTAATATTGAGATTAGAGCTGAAGAATCAATTGCGATCGCAGGATCAGTTTTAGCTACTGTGTCTGGCAGAATCGTGCCCATTCCTTCTGCTATTCTCAGCGAAGTTAGACCGGGTGCTGAAGGTGAAGGCGGTGTAATTGAGGTCGCAACCCGTCGGCTTTCCGTCAGCAATGGTGCTTTTATTAGTGCCAGTACTCAGTCAAGAGGCAACGCCGGAAGTATTACGATTAATGTCAGTGAATCAGCCTCCTTCGATGGCAATCCGGGCGCGCCTTTTTTCCCCAGCGGTGCATATGTGGGAACTTTGGTGGGAGCAAGCGGGAAAGGCGGTACTCTAACTATTAATACCCCCTCTTTGTCAGTCACCAATGGCGCACAGTTAGAAGCTTTAACCGAAAGTGTAGGAGACGCGGGCAATATAATAATTAATGCCAGAGAAGTCTCGCTCAGAGGTGCAAATACAGGTTTATTTTCTAATACCACTCCAGGTTCTACAGGTAATGGTGGCAATATCTCCATCCGTTCCCCACAAATCGAAATTAGAGATAGTGCGGCAATTTCAGTTGATAGCAAAGGCAGCGGTAGCGGCGGCAATATCGCAGCTCAAGCTAACAGATTGACTCTCGAAAATAGCGCCGCAATTTCTGGGCAAACAGCCAGTACTGACGGCGGTAATATTACCCTGGCATTGCCAGATTTATTAGTATTGCGCCGAGGCAGTTTTATTTCTACTACTGCCGGAAATGCAGGTGCAGGCGGCAATGGCGGCAACATCAGGATAGACACAGGGTTTTTGGTTGCTTTTGCCCAAGAAAATACCGATATTACAGCTAATGCTTTCCTCGGTCGAGGTGGGAATGTTGCTATAAATGCTACCAGTATTTTCGGTCTGGCATTTCAACCGCAACTTACACCCTTGAGCGATATTACTGCTAGTTCTCAGTTTGGGGTTTCTGGCACTGTATCCCTCAACACTCCGGAAGTCGATCCCGGTTCGGGTTTGTTGCCATTACCCGCACAAGTTAGCGATCCAAGCGACCAAGTAATTGTAGGTTGTGCCGCAGCACAAGGCAATTCGTTTACGATTACTGGACGGGGTGGCTTACCAGAAAACCCTACCGCACCGATTACCGTCGCTAGAAGTCAGACTGTCTGGCGAGATCTGCGAGATTTTTCCTCTGCCAACGAACCGGCAAATACTTCCTCTCAAGATCGGCGATCTTCGATTTCTCAGCCTAGAGTTCAAATTGTCGAAGCTACCGGCTGGGAAGTGAATGAAAAAGGGCAAGTAGAATTAGTATCGCGCCTGCCGAACGGTACAACTGTGCGTCCTGGGTATCAATTTCCTCATTGCAACGATTGACAGTGGACAGTGGACAGTGGACAGTGGACAGTGGACAGTGGATAGTGGACAGTGGACAGTGGATAGTGGACAGTGGATAGTGGACAGTGGACAGTGGACAGTGGACAGTGGATAGTGGACAGTGGACAGTGGA
>ERZ1066127.468-NODE-468-length-21273-cov-14.537044_pt1 | contig 21273 bp, 4 predicted proteins | sample MGYA00382774_ERZ1066127 | MGnify/ENA primary metagenome ERZ1066127 (study PRJEB33369, sample SAMEA5778357) | biofilm metagenome | biome: Industrial cooling water; feature: Water cooling tower basin; material: Biofilm | place: United Arab Emirates | collected... | reverse complement strand
CCTTACAAGCAGAGGGTCCGCGGTTCGAATCCGTGTGCGCCCACACCCAAAACCCCTCGCGAAAGCGAGGGGTTTTTGCATTTTAAAAATGCCAAGCCCCAGCTTGAGCATTTTTCTTAAAATGCAAAAACCTAGGCCACGGCCAAGCGGCCGGTTTTGGGTGTGTTTTTAGCTAGAGTTGTGGCGGATGCGCGCCCCCCAGGCGCGAATCCGCGTGCCAATCTCCCAGCTTGAGCATTTTTTAAAATGCAAAAACCGAAGCCGCGGCCAAACGACCGGTTTTGGGTGTGTTTTTAGACAGCGCTGTGTCGGAATCGCGCCTTGTGTCAGCCCTCGCCGAGCTAGCCTTACGCCTTACACCCTCTTTTTTATTTTGCATGTTTTAATTTTTACGCCAAAAGGTATCTTATTTTATCCAAATGAATTTCAGCCTTCCGATTTCGGGTGTTGTCTGTTGGTTTTTCTGATTTTTAGATAAAATACCCTGTATTAGGTATTTTTTAGTTTCACATGATTGTCGTAATTGCTGATTGATTGTGAGAACCCTCGTTCTGCGGTCAGCCAAACTTAACCTTATGAAAAAGCAATTGACGGTCAGCGTGTTGGCATTATGTCTTACTTGGGCAGGTGTTTCAACGGTGGTAGGGCAATCGGCTGCCCCTGCTCAAAGGCAGGTAGCTCCACTTGCGGATTATTCCGAAAACCAAATTCCCGAAGCCGCTCTGCGGCAAGCAAATACACCGGTTTTGCAGCAAGTACAGCAGCAAACCGGTTTTTTATTGCCCACGGCAGGTAAACTAACTGCAGCCCGACAAAAATTGGATGAACAGCCTACACAACGGATGGCCCTTGAAGCGTTTGCTGCCCAGCTCGATTTGGAGTATCGCGGACAGCAAGCCTTGCTGAAACAGCGACCTGAATTGCCCTTGGTAGGTCGAACGGAAAACATACATGGTACAGCGGAATTCAAGCGGCTTGTGCCTGGCCGTGCGCCTGAATATTACCGCACCCACAATGCGCAAGGGGCGGCAACTATTTCAACCGATAAGGTTTGGCCAAATGGTATTTTGGGTTTCAACTTGGCAGGTCAACAAATGATTGTTGGGGAATGGGATGGCGGCGCCGTTCGTACAACCCACGAAGCATTCGGTGGACGAGCGACAGTCATGGATGGTTCAACTACCATCAGTGATCATGCCACACACGTAGGTGCAACCATGGTGGGTGGTACAACCAATGCACAAGCCAAGGGTATGGCATATATGGCCAATCTAAATTCATACGACTGGAACAACGATGACGCTGAAATGGCCTTGGCGGCGGCCAACGGTTTGCTTGTATCGAACCATTCGTATGGCATGATTACCGGTTGGGCATTTGGCGATTTTGGTGGTTTTGGCACCAATGAGTGGTACTGGTTTGGCGAACAAGTTGATACAAAAGACCGCTCATTTGGCAGATATGCCTTACAAAGTAGCAGGTGGGATTCCATTGCTCGTTTAGCGCCCAATTACTTGATTGTGAAATCAGCGGGAAATGACCGTGGTAATGGACCTGCCGCTGGTACTTCACACAGGGTTTGGAATGGTTCTGCATGGATCATATCCACCACAACCAGGGAGGTTGCTGGCGGAACGACTGGTTATGATTGCATTTCGCATGGAGGCGTTGCTAAAAATGTGCTTACAGTTGGTGCAGTCGACGGAATTACAGGTGGCTACCTGCAGCCTTCGCAAGTTGTGGCAAGCAGTTTTCATGGATGGGGTCCCACTGACGATGGACGTATCAAACCTGATATTGTTGCAAAGGGAGTTGCTGTTTTTTCGGCAACCTCGGCAGGCAACAACACGTATGGCAACAAAAATGGCACATCGATGGCGTCGCCAATGGTTGCTGGTTCGCTTACCTTACTTCAGCAACTTTACCGGCAACAAAATGGTGGCACGCCATTAAAAGCAGCTACCTTAAAGGCTTTGGTTATACATACAGCCGATGAGGCCGGGCCACAGCCTGGTCCCGATTACACATTCGGCTGGGGATTGATGAACACTGGAAAAGCTGCAGAAGTTATTGCCAATGCAGGTAATAGCCACCAATTGGTGGAAGCAAGTCTGAATCAGGGTGCTACCTATACCTTGCAGGTAAACAGCAACGGTTCGCAACCTTTGCGCGTAACCATTGCATGGACAGATCGTGCAGCACCGGAAAGCCCTTATGTTCTAAACGGCAGCACCAAGGCATTGATAAATGACCTTGATGTTCGTGTAATTCGAAACCTGGACTCCACCCAAACTCTCCCATGGACGTTGGGTGGATTAACTAATCCAAGCGCTGCTGCCATTAGGGCCGATAACGACCGCGACAATGTAGAGCAGGTATTGGTGAACAATCCAACCCCAGGAAGTTACACCATCCGTGTAACCCACAAAGGAAGCTTGAGTGGTGGTGCACAAGCGTTTGGCATGGCCATCAGTGGTGTAAGTCCCCAACAAGTAATGCGTCAGGTAACTTTCAAGGTCGATATGACGGGCCAAACGGTTTCTCCACTGGGTGTACGCATTGCGGGGAACTTTCAAGGGTGGGACCCAGCTGCTACCGCCATGACCAATGCTGGAGGTAATATTTGGGAATACACCACCAACCTTCCCGAAGGTGATACCATCCAATACAAGTTCGTGAATGGCAATGCTTGGGGTTCGGATGAAGGCAGTTTGCCAGCCAGTTGTGTTTTCCCGGGTACTACCAACCGTTGGCTTGTAGTACCAGCGAGCAATACGGTGCTTCCAGCTTATTTATACAACCAATGTGTACCTGCTTCTACAGGTCCCGTTGCCGTTACTTTCAGGGTTGACATGACGGGCTTGAGCGTTTCTGGCTCGGGCGTGCACATAGCAGGTAGTTTCCAAGGTTGGAATCCTGCCGGAACGCCCATGACACCAGTGGCCAACAACATTTGGGAGTACACAACGAATTTACTACCCGGTACCACCGTTGAATATAAATTTGTAAATGGCAATGATTGGTCGGGTGGAGAGAATGCCATTCCCAGCTCTTGTAGCGTATTGCCTTCGGGTAACAGGAGCTTTACAGTTCCAGGGCTTGCAACTGTATTACCCGCTGTATTATTCAATCAATGTAGCACTTCAGCGCCTGCTACCATTGCCATGACCTTTAGGGTTGACATGCGTGCTCAAGTTATTCGGCCGCAAGGAGTTCACATTGCTGGTAATTTCCAGGGATGGAATCCCGTTCCGATGCAAGCAGATCCTTTGAATCCGGGATACTTCACTTTCACTTCGAATGTGACGGTAGGTGACTCTATTGAGTGGAAATTCATCAATGGGGATTCGTGGGGCTTTTTCGACACCATTAGTCAAACTTTTGTTGATTACAGTGAATCTGTACCATTGGCTTGCCAAGCTTCTGGAGGTCCTAACCGATTCGTGATCGCACCGAATACGGCTACCGTACTGCCAGTCTACATTTTCGGAAGCTGCAACACGGCTAACAACATGCCCTTTGTAGAGACATTTGCCAACGGCATCCCTGCTGGTTGGACGCAAAATGGTGGTACCTATGTGAGCGGCAGCTTAATTCCAGATCCTGATGCGCGATTTGAATACAGAGGTGCAGCAACTACGCCTAATCTAACGGTTGGATCACGAGGCGCTTACGCGGGCGCCAGTTTGCCTATTCAATCACCAACCCGTTTGAATGGCTTTGTAATTTTCGATAGTGATTTCCTCGACAACAATGGGGTGGCAGGTGCATTTGGTACGGGTTCTTCCGCTTCACCACATTACGCTGAACTGGTAAGTCCTGTGATGAACCTTTCGGCCATTTCCTTTCCCATTCTGCGATTTAATCAGTTCCACAGGAAATTTGCGGGAATTGACGGCAGACCAACAGCAACCTATGTGGTATTTAGTAGGGATGGTGGTACAACCTGGCCCGATAGCATTGCGTTGAATCCTCAACTTCTGCAAAATGGCCAAACACCTGCTAATGAACAGGTAAGTTTGTATTTGAGTGCACAATTGGGTGGTGCGGCACAAGCGCGTATGAAGTTCCTTTTCTGGGGCGATTATTACTTCTGGATGTTGGATGACATCCACATTGAATCGGCACCAGCAACGGATGTGTCAGCATTTAATCCGATTGTTCGTACGAACCAGATTTCTGGCACCCAATATCCCATGGTGCCAGTCCATATGCAACAAGGCGCCACCTTCTCGGTAAACATCCGCAACCAAGGCGGCAATACTTTGAGCAGCGTGCAGGCAGTAGCTGATGTTCGATATAACGGCAATTCTGTATTCAACCAAGCCGCCTCCATACAAGGCCCATTGGCTTTCGGTCAATTTGGTACTGCCAACCTCAATGATCCTTTTGCATCTAACCAAACCGGCTTGTACCTGGTACGTATGGGTGCTGCACCATTGGCAGGCGATGCTTATCCGGCTAACGATTTGGTAGACGCGCCACTCTTCATCACCGATTCTGTTTACGCGCTCGACCGCGGCTCTTTTGCCAATTACGGATTCTTAGGCACAAATAGTTTCACCAACAATGGCAGTCGCGATGGCATGCAATTCGGCAATCGTTTTGACGTGCCATTACCTGCCATTCGTGCTAGCTCGGCGACCATCTTACTAGCACCTGGCACATCAGCTGGTGCAGAGGTATTGGTTTATCTGTATCCAGCAAACGACTTGTTTTCGCCATTGGCCATGTCGAATCCTTATACCATTACCGCAGCTGACGTTCAAAATGGCCAAGTAACGATAGGAATTCCACCTATAGTACTCCCGCAAGGCAGTTATTATTTGGTGGTTGAAAGTTATACGAACAATGGGGCAAGCACCTTGAATATCCGTGATGATTTAGGTATACCCCAGCCGACTGATGCCAGCATGATCTATTTGCCAAATCCAGGTAATTGGTTCAGCAATGGCAATGCTTTTGCTATCCGGTTGAATGGCGTTTCACCAGCCAGTCAACAACCCATGGTGAATGTAACCTTCAGGGTAAATATGACGCGTTATCCTGTTGACTCTGTAGGTGTGCACTTGGCAGGTAGTTTCCAAGGTTGGATGCCTAACTCAACAACCATGAGCCAGATTTCACCGGGCATTTGGCAAATCCAAACACAGGTTCCCGCAAATGATACCATTGAATATAAATTTATCAATGGCAACAGTTGGGGCAGAGATGAGCAAAACTGGCTGAAGGGTTGTGGAACAGGCAATGGTTTTGGCTCCGAAAACCGCATGGCGATTATTGGAAGCACCGATACCATTTTGCCTTTGGTTTTCTTCAATAGTTGTGCTACAACTTTGCAAGAGCTTACGGTTGCCGACTTGCAAGTAGTTCCCGAATACCTTTACAATACCCCCCAGAATCCAAGCCGTACCTCACGGTATAACGGACAGGTGGTTACTGTAGAAGGCGTAGTTGCAGGCGGCTTTCAGCAATCGGTACTTAGCAGCACATTCAAATCGGCTTATTTGCAAATGCAAGTGCCATTTGGCCCGTGGTTCCAGTATCATGCTCCTCGCAATACAGGCATCAACGTCCGATTGCTTGCGGGAGGCTTGGTCGACAGCAACTTGCTTGTGCCTGGCAACCGGGTACGAATTACTGGTTTGGTGAGTGAATTCCCGACCAATAATGTGGTGAATTCCGAAACCCAGCTCGATATCAGTACTGCCGGTAATGTTGTATTACTTTCGGCAAATGACACCTTTAGGGCGTACAAATCGAATTTTTGGGAATTCACTTATTTGAACAATAACCTTCCAGAACAGAATGCCTACGGCGAGAATTACGAAGGAAGTTATTTGCTTTTTGAAAACTTGGTTGTCACACAAGTAAATCAGTTTTCGGCGGGTCGTTTTGAGTTAACCTTGCGTGATGAATTCAACAATGTACTCAAAACCCGCGACGCAAGCCGTGTATTGCGTGCTCCATTGTTTTCACCAACCGATAGCACAGCCGCTGTTCACGTGAAAGTTGGTGATACCTTGAACCTGCAAGGATTTATGCAGGAAGTAATCACAGCTGGTGTGCCCGAATTCCGCATTGCGCCTTGGTATGTTTCTGACTTCTTGCCAGCAACTGGTTTCAGCAATAATTGTTCGGCTAATTTGCAAGCATTAGGAAGTACCAACATTTGCATGAATGAGCAAGTGGAATTGGAGGTTAATAGCATTACTGCCATCCAAGATGTGCGTTGGACCATTGATGGAATTCCATATCCCGAGGCAAACGGCTCATTGAGCATTTTTGCACGTGTATCGGGCCTTTACCAGGCTGAGGTAACTTTTGTGGGTGGCTGTGTGAGCAACACCAACCCCATCGACATTGAAGTAACGGTTCCACACCAAGCCTTTGTACAGGTAAATGGTCCGTTACACTTTGCCCAAGGCCAAAACGTAGCTACTTCCTTTGCTGCTGTACCGCAATTGCAGTTGCGTGCAACCGATGGCAGTGGCGGAACCTTGGCAAATTTTGCTTTCAGGCCCATGCTCGCCTCCGATGGTTGGAACAATGTGCCACAAGGGGCTGCTGCTGTTTTCAACGGATTAGTGCATATGCCAGCTGATTCACTGGCTTGCGGACCATTACCTGCTGGAAGTTTGCAGGGTAAGGTGGCTTTGCTCTTTAGAGGAACTTGTGCCATTAGCGACAAAGCGCTGAATGCACAAAGAGCAGGAGCCATTGCTGTATTGGTGGTAAACAACCTGCGAAATGCTTTTGTCCCCAATTTTATTACCAATCCACTTACCGGTGATTCGGTGAATATTCCCGTGATGAGTATCAGCTGGGAAGATGGTCGCAAATTGCGTGAGCGATTTGTGAATGGGGTAGCTACCACCGTAGAACACGCTCCAGCGCCCAATGCCCAATACGCTTATCAATGGTTCCGCAATGAGCAGCCAGAAATTGGCGCTACAAGTCCTACATTCACGGCAACTCAAACGGGTGATTACCAATTGCAAGTAACCACAGGAGGTAACTGTGCCTTTAGATCGGCCTATTACCCTGTATCGCAAAGCAATTTTGCTCAAAGTCCGTGGGTACTCCAGAACCTCAACCAACCCATTGCCGATATAACCGTCAGAAACATAGAACCTATTGATGCCAATACGGCATGGACATTAGAAGAACGTGGAGAGGGGATTTCGTTTAACATCTGGTATTACAGAACCACCAATGGTGGTATGAATTGGCAGGCAGGTCAGATTCCAAATACAGGTGGCATGGGAACTTCTCACATCATGGCTTTGGATGCACAGACTGCTTTTGTAACCCTCTACGGCGATTCGCTTCGTCAAGGTGTTTATAAAACGGCTGATGGTGGTCAGAGTTGGCTGCGCTTGCCTGTGTTCCAGAATGGAGGTTTCCCCAACTTTACCCACTTTTGGGATACCAACACGGGCATAGCCGCCGGTGACCCCATGAATGGTATTTGGCAGCTTTACCGCACTACCAATGGTGGCAATAGCTGGTCGCTCGTCTCGACACTACCTGCTCCCATGCAAAATGAGTTCGGAACCACTGCTGAGCTTAGCGTTAACCAGGCCGGTGAATTGGTTTGGGCAAGTTCAACAGGCCGATTCTTCAGAACTAGCGACCAAGGCTTATCATGGCAAGCTTATAGCTTGCCAGAAAGTGGGCAGGCACGCATGGCGTGGGGAGAAAGTGGTCTAGGCGTCGTTTATTTTGCAGCCACAGCAAGGCTCTATTACACCGAGAACCATGGCAATACTTGGTTGCCGATGGAACGTGCCTATGGTGGAATGCGCACCATCACCTCTATGACCATGGTTCCTGGGGCCCAGCCTCAAACCTTGGTAGTTTCAGGTCCTCTTGGTACTGCATATGCCATCCACAATCAGGGTTGGGGCAATATCGATGGGATATTCCACAGCGCTGTGAAGTTTGTAAGTCCAACCGTCGGTTGGTCGGGTGGCATAAGCGGCAATGCTGGATTGGGTGGTGTGTTTAAATGGAACAGTAACTTCTTTGGCTCCGCACCTGCTTTTGGTAGTATCAGTGGTCAATTGCTTTATTCGAATGTAGCGCAGTCGCCCATGTCGAATAGCTTTGTAGCCATTTACGATGCACAGAGTGGTAATTTAGTCCGTCTTGAGGCCACCAATGCAGCGGGTGAATTTAACAGTCAGCAACTGCCTGTTGGAGATTATGTACTCAGAGGAGCAACCAACAAACAGCCTGGTGGTGTGAATGCCACAGATGCGCTACGTGCAGCACGTCATTTTACAGGCCTTTCTCCGCTCAGTGGTATGTGGTTGGAGGCAGCCGATGTAAACGATAATGGCATCGTGAACAGTACCGATGCCTTACAAATTGCGCAGCGCTTTGCAGGCCTACTTAACAACCCAATGGCATTGCGCATCTATTTTGATGCGTTGCTCGGTGGAAATTTGGCAAATGCATCTTCTATACACATGCATTCAGGTGCTTCGGTCGACCCCAATCAAGTATGGCAATATGTAGTTGGAAACTGGGGTGACCCCACATCTCCTGGTTTGATGACAGCTGAGGGCAATGGCCGCTGGATGATTGGCATGAATCCGATTGCTTATTATAATCAAGCTCCTAACGGCCCAATGCCTGCGGGCAGCACCATCCAAAATATCGGAATGGTATTCCGTGAAAGTGGCCCTTGTACCAATTGTTTGGAACAAAAAGATGGCAGTAACCAAGATATCTTCTTGTATCCAACGATGAATCCTCCTGTTTCGACCTATCTGGGTGTGAAAGCAACGCAAAGTGGTCTAAATGGATTTGGAGCTGGAAATTGGCTGTTCAGCACGCAGGCGGTTCAGGTCACTGCCAACACCAATCAAACGGTGGTATTGCATGCTATTGCCACTGGCGATGTGGATGGTTCATTTAATCCGTCACTTGCCCGTTTGGCAAGTAGCGTAAAGCTAGAAAATGAAGGAAAAGTAGAGGTTGTGGGTGGGCAACAAATCAGGGTGCCTGTTCGCATTCGTGAAGGAGTTCACCTCGGTGCCATGTCGCTTGCCTTCACCTACAATACCCAAAAAGTAAGAGCCACAGGGGTGAAGTTTGCAGATGCAAGCATCCAAGCCAATGCACAGTTGCACTTGCAAGGAGGAGAAATCAGGATCAGCTGGTTTGATCTTGCGGGCAAGGTAGTTACCAATGAAGAACTGCTCTTTGATTTGGAATTCCAATTGCTCCAAGGAGAACAACATGATTTGGGAATCAGCCTGCTTGCCGAGAGCGAAATGGCAGACGTAAGAGCCATGCGCCTGTCGCAATCGGTATTGCTACTGCCAGGCGCCGTAAGCAGCTTACCAAGCGAAACTGGCGGTGTGCTTGCACTTAAAAATTATCCGAATCCGTTCCAAGGCGAGACCATGCTCGATTTCCAATTGCCAGTGTCGGCCAATGTAAACTTGACCATAACCGATACTAGAGGCAGGATTGTACGTGTGACCGAATTGGGTGAGATGCAAGCGGGCAGTCACCAACATCGTTTTGATGCGGGGGCGTTGCGGGCAGGGGTATATTTTTGTGAGCTCCGGGCACAAGGTCAAAACATCACAGAGCAAGCCATTATTCGCTTAATGATTCACTAAAATTTGATGCCCGCACCAGCAACTGGTGCGGGCTATTATGCTTATGAAACGCCGCTGCATTTTCAGTTTATTGCTGCTACTGACCGCAACTACCGGATTTTCACAAATGGGTACTTTGCAGTTGGTGTCGGGTGCGGCATGCAGTGGCATTGTAGAAACGCCCATTCTAGCCAGCCAACTGCAAGGAATTGCCTCCATGAGTGTCAAAATAAATTATGACACCAACCAGGTTACATTTTTGGGTACCCGGTCAATACACCCTGCCATAGCGAGTGGCATTCTCACTGCCACGAATAGCAGGTTTGTGATTGCGTGGTTTTCTTTACAGCCCATTCAGATCACAAGCGATACCTTGGTGGTTTTGCGTTGGTCGGCACGAAACCAAACAGGGAGCAGCACTTTGCAATTTGATACCCAAACCCCGGGCAATTGCGAGATGGCCAATGTGCAGGGTCAGGTGGTTCCAATCCAATATTTGAGCGGTTCAGTAGCTATTACTGGCGCCCAAGCACCTTTGCCATTAAACCCTACCAACTTGCAAGGACTAAATCAAACGAGCTATTTGTTTCTCTATAACCGTAGGCCTTGCCAACAAGCTGTTGTTTTACAGTTGGCAAGCGATTCACTGTTTAACAACTTAACCTTACAAGCTGCCATGCCCGATACCACTTATCTCTATTTTTTTTCGGGCATTCAACCTGCCATGGGTGATAGCATTCGCTATTGGCGCATGGGAGGAGTTTTTAGCAATGATACCAGTTGGTCGGCCGTAGGAAAAATGAGTTTCGCCCTTAGTTTGGGCCAATTGGAAATGACTGGGAGAGAACCTGGCCGTTTTTACCCGAACCCAGTTAAAAATGAGTTTTACGTTTCACATCCGAGTTTTGAAAATGGCTCGGAGGTAAAAATTAAACTCTTTTCTATCGATGGTCGCTTGCTTGAAGAACATCGGCTGCTGCCCACAAACAAACAGCTGCTTGTTGAAATAAAAAATACCAACTACCACGGACAAATGCTTATCAACTGGCAGAATTCAGTTGAAATGGGCTTATTATTAGCAAATAAAGTAGGATATTGAACCAGACTAACCTATGAAAAAGATGAAGAGATATTGGCTATTGGCGTGTCTGCTGATGGCGCCTTGGTTGAGCCAGGCCCAACCCCTCATAACCATTACAGCGGGAAATGCCACGGCTTGTGTGGGTGATACCGTTTCCATTCCAGTGAATGTCACTGGAGGGCAGGTAGTTTCAGCTATTTCTTTGGCATTGAATTATCAAACCCAATCGCTGCAGTTCGTTGGGGTAAACAATGTGCAACCAGCAATAGCAGGCAATCTGCTGGCAAATGCTACTGGGGGCAAGGTGTTGGCTTCTTGGTTTTCTACCCAGCCAATCACATTAGTTGCTGGCACGCTATTTAATGTGCGAATGGTAGTACTCGGCAATTTATCGCCGCTTGAATGGGATTTGGCCACGCCGGGAAATTGTGAAATCGCGAATGCCACAGGTACGCCTATTTCTACGGATTATATCAATGGCAATGTTGCTGTTAATGGCGGCATTGTATTTGGCCAATCACAGATTGCAGCAGGTGCCTCTACCCAGTTTAATGTAAATGCAACAGGTGCTACTTCTTATCAGTGGCAAAATCTGGTGGCTGGCTCATGGGTTTCCTTACAAAACGATGCAACCTTTCAAGGTGTGCAATCACCGGTCCTTAGCATTGTGAATGCACCAGTTTCATTGAATGGACGTGCATTCAGGGTGGTAACCACTGGCGCTTGTGCGGGTTCAGTCTTATCTAATTCCATTACCCTTTCAGTAGCGTCAGCACCCTCAGGTGTCTCCTTGCCCATTACATGGGATGATGCAGCTATCAACTATGTCTTTACTGATTTTGGTGGCAATTCTTCTTCATTTGCTACTTCGCCCACACAGCCAGGCAATATTACCTTACGAACTGAAAAGACGGTAGGGGCTCAAACATGGGCAGGGACAACCATTACTCCCGCCGCTGGCTTGTCATCTCCTATTCCTTTTGCCAGCGGTTCAACCAGCATTTCAGTGCAAGTGCATGCGCCAGCTGCAGGTATTCCTGTTCGCTTAAAAGCCGAACAAGCGGGTGTGCAAACCATTTCTGTGGAAACCGAGGTTAATACAGTTGCCGCGGGTTGGCAGACTTTGGTATTTAACTTTGCCAATCAGGCTGCAGGTACTGCTCCAATCAATTTTGCGAATACCTACAACATGCTGTCGATTTTCTACGGATTCGGCAGCGCTGGCACTGGGACTGTATTTTTTGCCGATTCGGTGTATTTCGGTGGAGCTCCGCTTGGGCCACCGCCAGTGGTATTTAACTTACCCATCACTTGGGATAATCCGAATGTGCAATACGCATTCACCGACTTTGGAGGCAATGCCTCCGCTTTAGCCCCATCACCTACACAGCCTGGCAATACCACTTTGCGGACCGAAAAAACCGTGGGTGCTCAAACATGGGCGGGTACAACGATTACGCCTGCCAGCGGCCTGTCATCTCCTATTCCTTTTGCCAGCGGTTCAACCAGCATTTCTGTGCAGGTGCATGCGCCGGCTCCTGGTATTGTGGTGCGCTTGAAGGCTGAGCAAGCCGGTGTGCCTACGATTTCCGTAGAAACAGAAGCCACGACCACCACTGCTGGCTGGCAGACGTTGGTCTTTAATTTTGCTAACAATGCCGCAGGCACCGCCCCGATTAATTTTGCCAACACTTATAACGTACTGTCGATTTTTTACGCATTTGGCAGCTCAGGCACTGGTGCGGTCTTTTTTGCAGATTCGGTATTTTTTAATGGAGGCCCTGTAGGTCCACCTCCTGTGGTATTTAACCTGCCTATCACTTGGGACAACCCTACGATTCAATACACCGTTACGGATTTTGGTGGTACTAGTTCTGCTTTAGCTCCTTCACCCACCCAACCTGGCAATACTACCTTGCGGACTGAAAAGGGGGTGGGTGCCGAAACCTGGGCAGGAACTACCATTACACCTCCTTCGGCTTTATCAAGCCCGATACCTTTTGCCCCTGGAAACACTGCAATTTCAGTGCAAGTGTTCGCCCCTGCAACGGGTATTCCTGTACGTTTGAAAGCTGAACAAGCGGGGGCGCCCACCATTTCTGTTGAAACGGAGGTTAATACGGTTACCTCTGGCTGGCAAACCTTAGTTTTCAATTTCGCTAATCAGGCTACTGGAACTGCCCCAATCAATTTTGCAAATACCTACAATGTACTGTCTATATTCTACGGTTTTGGAAGTGTAGGCACGGGAGCGGTGTTTTTTGCTGATTCGGTTTACTTTGGTGCTAATCCGGTTGGTCCACCCCCAACAGCTGTTCAAATTACTTTGCCTCAACAAACCGCTTGTTTTGGTGATACCTTATACGTGCCTGTGATGCACAATGGTATCAACGGACTTGCTGCTCTTTCTTTATCGCTGAACTACCCAGGACAGACGCTTGAATTTGTAGGGGTAAATCAAGTAGCCCCATCTTTGGCCCAAGACTTACTTGTAAATGCTGCTAATGGTCAAGTACGTGCATCTTGGTTCAATGTTAATCCGGTGAATTTAGCCAATGGTGCCTTGTTCAATCTAGGCTTTGTCGTACGTGGAAATGCCAGCTTGGTTTGGGACTTAGCAACGCCTGGCAATTGCGAGTTAGCAGATGTCAATGGAAATACGATTGCCGCACAATTTCTTGGGGGATTAATTAATAGAACCGGTCAAGGCATTGTTGATCATCCTTTTGGTGACAATCAAGTAGATGAAGGTGATACCACATTCTTTGCAGTTGACGCCAGTGGCGCCACAGGCTATCAGTGGCAAGAATTAGTCGGTCAGCAATGGGTGAATATTCAGAACGACAGCATATTTAATGGTGCCCAAACAGCCGTTCTCACGTTAAGCAATGTGCCATTGCGTTTAAACGGAACTGGATTTAGGGTGTTGGTTTTTGGTGCTTGTCCACAAGCGGTAATTTCGAACCCTATATTTTTGAGCGTACAAGGTGGTCCAGCTCAGCCATTCCAGGTCAATTTACAGCCTTCGCAGGCCTGTTTCGGTGACACTTTGCTTTTGCAAGTTCGGGTGAACAAATTCCAAAATGTTGGTGCCATTTCTTTGGTCTTACAGCATCCCGGAACATTCAGTTTTGCAGGAATTGCAGGTGTAAACCAAGCACTGAACACGAATAATCTGGTGGTTACCCCCCAAGCTGGTCGTGTCGCCATTGCTTGGTTTGATAACCAGCCACTTTTCTTGCCCGACGCATCCAATTTGCTAACGCTGCGCTTTGTTGTGAATGGATCAGGTACATTCACTTGGGATACCCAAACCCCTGGTAACTGTGAAATTGCCAATGGCAACGGTGATGTGCTCACGGGTACATTTAATCCCTTATCGTTCCAGCCTAATTTGGCCCCACAAGTTCAAATGCAACCAGGAAGTCAATTGGTGGCCAATGGAGATACTGCTCGGTATAGCGTTCTCGCACAAAATGTTCAAGGCTATCAATGGCAACGTTTGGTTAATGGAAGTTGGCTGAATCTTCCTGAAAACGCTACATACATAGGTTCACAGTCGGCCCAGTTGCGGGTAGTTGGCAGTCAGGTACTCAATGGCGCGGTATTCAGGGTGCGTTTGATGGGTGGTTGTGCAGGCCCTTCTTTTTCACAAACTGCCAATTTAACAGTTTCAGCCACCTCACAGGTAATAGGTATTTCAGTACCACAGCTAACGGCTTGCGTGAATCAAACAATCACTGTACCTGTTCAAGTGACCAATTTCAATGGTGTTTCAGCCTTTTCACTCAGTTTAAACTACGACACAACCCTTTTGCAGTTTGCCGGCTTTTCTGCTAATGCGGCTATTCAAAATGCCTTGGTTGTCAACGGCAATTTCAACGGAGCTGTCCGCATGTCGTGGTTCAATATTCAGCCGGTTGCTGTTGGAAATGCCGTATTGGTAAATTTGCAGTTTAACACCCGTCAATTGGGAACCAGTCAATTGAACTGGACCTCTAACTTGCAAGGTGTGAATGAAATAGCCGATCAAAACGGACAAGTTATACTCAGCACTTTTAACGCGGGTGCCATCCTTACAAATGGAACTTCTCCCGTTATTACCCAACAGCCATTGGCACAAACAGTCACAGCAGGAAATACAGCCTCGTTCTCTGTTACGGCTACCAATGCCAATCAGTTTCAATGGCAGAGTCTCAATGGAACACAATGGGTAAACCTACAAAATCAGGCACCATACAGCGGGGTTAATTCCAGCACTTTGGAGATTGCAAATACCACCTTGTCATTGAATGGTACCCAGTTCAGGGTAGTAGTCAGTGGAAATTGTTTGCCAGGTACCACTTCACAGTCGGTTATGCTGACGGTAACGCCGAATGTGTCTACCATTTCTGTACGCTTGGGAAGTGACAGCCTTTGTGCAGGTGGTTTGGTGAGCATGCCGGTGCGTGTGAGCCAGTTCAATCAAATTGGCAGCTTTACCTTCCGTATTTTATATAACCAATCTAACTTACAATTCACGGGTTTGACCAATGTACATAGCGCGTTACAGGCCACACTTGCCAGTGCTGCTGCCAACGGCCGCCTAAATATGAGCTGGTTTGGTCTTCAAGCACTCTCTTTGGGTGATACCATATTGTTCAATGTGAATTTCAGAGCAAATGGTAGTAGTTCCCTCATTTGGGATACCATTTCTCCGGGTTTTGGAGTGCTTACCAATACTTCAGGAAATAACTTGCCACGTCAATTTGTGAATGGTAATATCCAAGCACGTGAGCTGCCAACCATTCAATTCTTTCCTTACAGCAATGTTTGTTTGAACGGTGCAGCGGTGCCTTTACAAGCACTTCCTGCTGGAGGTCAATTCAGTGGAGCGGGTGTGAGTGGAGGCCAATTCAACCCAGCTACTGCTGGTTTGGGTACCCACGTGATTACCTACACCTATACCAGTCCTACCACAGGTTGTACCAACAGTGCAACCCAAACCATTACCGTAGTGCCTTTGCCACTGGGTTCAGCCGGTCCCGATCAAACCATTTGTTTGGGCTCAGCTGCCAGCTTGCAAGCAGTTGGTGGCACCTCTTATTTGTGGAGTACAGGAGCTACGACGGCAAGCATCAACGTTTCGCCATTGGTCACTACAACTTACACCGTACGCATCACCAATGCAGCTGGGTGTAGCATCTCAGATACCGTAGTAGTGAATATCTTCAGCGACCCTAGCTTACAAGCAAGTGCAGATACCTCCGTTTGTTTAGGAGGCAGTGTTCAATTGCAAGCAACTGGAGGGCTTCAATATTTCTGGTCGCCAGCGGCTGGCTTATCGGCAACAAATATTGCCAACCCCATTGCTTCGCCGAGCGTAACTACCGACTACATTGTTGCTGGCTTGACAAGCAGCGGTTGCGTATCGCTAGATACGGTAAGGGTAACCGTTAATCCTCAACCACAAGCCAATGCCGGCGCCGACCAAGTGGCATGCAACGGCAATGGTGTACAACTGCAAGCTTCGGGTGGAATTAGCTATAGTTGGAGTCCGGCAACAGGCTTGAGCGCCACCAATATTGCTAATCCAATGGCTACACCAAGTCAAACTACCAACTACATAGTAACGGTTACCAATGCCAGTGGTTGTATTGCCAGAGATACTGTACGGGTATTCGTGCCTGTTGTTTTGGCGGGAAGCAATAGAAACATATGTCGTGGCGGAAATGTGCAACTACAAGCCATGATGATTGGTGCTCCGAGCGGAAATGTGACATACAGCTGGAGTCCCGGAACAGGTTTAAGTGCCACCAACATTGCGAATCCAGTAGCTTCGCCAACGGCGACAACGGTTTACACCGTAACAGCAACGGTTGGCGGTTGCAGCGTTAGCAATACGGTAGCTGTCATTGTAAACCCAACGCCACTCATTGATGCAGGTTTGGATGTATCGATTGCACCTGGAGCTAACATACAGCTAAACGCAGTTGCTACTGGAGGGCTCACGCCTTATTCCATTCAATGGAGTCCGGCAGCTGGATTGAGTAATGCCCAGGTGTTAAATCCTACGGCCTCGCCAACAGCAACCACACGTTATTATTTGACAGTAAGTGGTTCTAATGGATGTTCTGTGGTTGACTCTGTGCTTGTTACCATCGATCCGTCACTCTTGGGTAAAAACATCTTTGGTAAGCTGGTTTATGCCAATAGCCAATTGAGCCCATTGTCTCCGGGTTCGGTGGAATTGCGAAACAACGCTGGTGTTTTGTTGAATACGACCCAAGTAGATGCAAACGCGAATTATTTGTTCCAGAATAATGCTGATGCCACCTATTTGTTGAACGGTATCACAACCAAGGAATGGGGCGGTGTAAGTTCAGCCGATGCCTTGTTGATTAACCAAGCGACGGTTGATCCAAGCGTGATTACTACAGGTGCACTTGGACTCAAAGCTGCCGATGTGAACAATGACGGTGCAGTGAACTCTACCGATGCCTTGCTTACAATTTCAAGGGTGGCGGGCAACATCAATAGTTTTGCTGCAGGAAATTGGGTGTACGCAACGGATACGGTAATATTGGCAGGTGCCAATTTGCAGCGGAATGTTCGTGCCATGTGCGTTGCCGATGTGAACGCGAGCTACGAACCTGGACTACGTATCATGCCAAGAGTTGTGCTATCAGAAGGTAGTCGAATGGGGCGACCGGCCAGTGGTGTTGAGCAGGTGCAGCTTTTGATGGAAGAAGCTGTATCGCTGGGGTCATATCAATTGGAATTGCAATTGCAACCAGGCGATAAGCTTGTTTCGGTAAATCAACCGCGTGCCAACTTCCAGCCTGTATTCTCCCAACAGGGTGAGCTCGTAAGGATAGCTTGGTTTACCCCGTCTCAAGCCCAAATGATGCAAGCAGGGGACCTTTTCCTTCAATTACAAATCAGTACCAATGGTTTTGGCACGAAAGGACTGCCCTTTGAAGTACTCGGCATGAGTGAAATGACCAATTTGGCAGCAGAAGTTTATCCGCAAGTGCGTTTACGCACTCCGATTTGGACACCCAGCTCATCCAATGTCAATCTGAGTTTGATAACCTATCCAAATCCGGCCCGTGACCTGAGTCGCATAGCGTTTAGCATTCCGACCGATGGAGAAGTAAAACTAAGCATCACTGACATGGCTGGTAGGGTTTTAGAAGTTCCTGTTCAGAAGTTCCATGCAGCAGGTCAGTATGAACTAAGTTGGGATGCCGGTGTGTTGGCTGCAGGTATGTACTTTATCCGCTTAGAGCACGCATCAGGTGAACAGCTTCAGCATTTACAAGAACGCCTCATCATTCAGAAATAAGCCTGTAACCAAACTAAAAATAACCAAAATGAATAATTTGATGCGCAAAGGATTGTTGGCAGGTTTGTTTTGCTTGCTGCAGTTTTCAGCTATAGCTCAGTTTACAGGTAGTATTCCTGTGGTGCAAGCCACCCCGGGTGCTCAGGTGACCATTCCTGTTCAGGTTTCTCAAATGACTGGTGTTCAAGCCTTCAACATGGGTATCAGGTTTAACTCCGCTGTACTTACATTTGGCAGTGTAAACTTGAACGGTCACCCGCTTCAAGGCACACTTACCCAAACAAATTTGGTTGGCAACGAAGTGCGGGTGGTATATGTAGGTAGTGCCCTCAATATCAGCAACGACACCTTATTTGAAGTGGTTTTTACATACAGCGGCTCGGGAGGAGTTTCACAGCTACTTTGGAATCGTGAATACACGGAGTTTACAGGTGCTAACAGCACTACCCTAACTGAAACACTTACCAACGGCGTGCTTTATGCCAATGGCGTTGGCGCAGCTGTATCTGCTACCACTGGCGACGCTACGGCCTGTGAATTGGGAAGTGCAAGCTTCGGGATTACGGCCACAGCAGCTACCGCCTTTCAATGGCAGGTTAGTACCGATGGTGGGGCAACTTTTTCAAATTTGAGCAATACTTCAGGCGTTTCAGGCGCAACCACGGCCACGCTTTCTTTGAGTAACTTGGCCTTGAGTGCGAACAATAATTATTATCAATGTATTGTGACTGGCACGGGTGGATCAACCCTCAGCCGTGCTCAAAGACTTAGGGTAAATGCTGTGAGCGGTGTATCGGTTACGGTACAAGCCCAACCTGCTGGTGCTACTTGTGCCGGTACTTCGGTGACCTATGCTGCTAACCTTGGCAGTACAGTAACATCTCCACAATATGTATGGAAAGTAAATGGTCAACAAGTGGGCACTGGTGCTACTTTGGTTGTTTCGAACTTAAGCAATGGTGATCAGGTGAGTGTCGATGTGTCGAGTGGAACCGGATGTGTGAGCGGTTCAGGAAGTTTGCAAGCACAGGTGAATGCACTGCCAACGGTATTTACTACTTCGGGAGGTGGCTCCTACTGCGCTGGCGGAACTGGCACAAACATCAACTTGTCGGGTTCTGAATCGGGTGTGAAGTATCGATTAGCGCGCAATGGCGTCATTGTGGATAGTCTGACCGGAACAGGAAATGCGCTTCAATTTACTTCGAGAACCGATTCGGGTAGTTATAGCATCACAGCTATCAGCAACAGCGGTTGTTCACAAAACATGACTGGCACAGCCAATGTGTCAATTAATCCTTTGCCTACTGCCGATGCAGGGAGAGATACAGCTGTGTTTGTAGGTAGAAGCACTCAGCTGCAAGCGAGTGGTGGCACAAGCTACAGTTGGACGCCAGCCACAGGTTTGAGCGCCACGAATGTTGCCAATCCAACAGCGAGTCCACAGCAAACGACCCGTTATTTCGTTACGGTTACAAATATTTTTGGTTGTTCAAGAATCGACAGCGTTTTGGTAACTGTAAATCAGCTACCTGTGGTTTCTGCAGGTAGTGATACGGCAGTTTGTATCAGTGCTTCCGCCTTTAATTTGCGTGGAACTCCTACCGGTGGCTCATGGAGCGGTTCGGGCATTTCAAATGCCAGCACCGGTACTTTTTCGCCAGCACTTGCTGGTACAGGAAGTAAAAACTTGGTTTATACTGTTAGTGACGGCGTAAATTATACCATCACCGATACAGTTGTAGTTACCGTGAATGCGCTCCCAGTGGTGACTTTTGGTGACCCTGGCGACTTTTGCATCAACGGTGCGGCCATTACACTCAATACTGGTTCGCCAGTAGGTGGCACATACAGTGGCACAGGCGTATCAAATGGGCAATTCAATCCACAAACGGCAGGCATAGGTAATCACAGGCTTTTTTATAGTTACACCAATCCTCAAACAGGTTGCAGTAACACCGATAGCGTTTTGGTTACTGTAAGTAGCCTGCCACAGGTAGATCTTGGTAATTTTAATGCCATTTGTGTGAACGGTGACTCACTGGAACTTGCTGGTGGAACGCCACTCGGTGGGGTTTACAGTGGAACTGGTGTAAGAAATGGCTACTTTTTCCCCGCAACAGCAGGGGTAGGAACCCATTTTATCCGTTACACCTACACCAACCCCCAAACGGGTTGTAGTAATGTTGACAGTGGAAGTATTGTGGTGCGTGCACTGCCAACATTGAGTTTTCCTTCTTTGAATGCGGTTTGCGTAAACAATGCCGGATTTGCATTGACTACAGCTACACCTGCTGGTGGTACTTACAGTGGCCCAGGAGTGAATAACAACCAGTTTTTACCTCAATTGGCAGGTATCGGAACGTTTACCCTCACCTACACCTACATCGATACGGTAACTGGATGTCGCAATAGCATCACCCAATCGATTACCGTGAACGATGTGCCGGTTGTTACACTTAGTCCTATTAGCGCTGTCTGCGTAAGTGCTTCCTCCTTTGCCCTATCAGGTGGAAGTCCTGCCGGCGGTACCTTCAGTGGTCCGGGTGTAAGTAATGGCCAGTTTAATCCTTTCGCTGCTGGTGCGGGTACACATGCCATTGTTTATACCTATACAGATCCACAAACCGGCTGTGCAGGAACAGCGACACAAAATGTGGTGGTTACACCAGGCCCAAGCACAAGCCTGACGGCCCAGAATTCAACAACTTTTTGTATTGGCGGCAGCGTTTCGCTACTGGCTAGTGCCGATACCGGATCAACTTTTGTCTGGTTGCGAAATGGACAAGTAATCCAAGGGGTTACTGCTGCAAACTTCGTGGCAACGCAATCGGGGAGCTATCGTGTAGTTGGAACAAAAACTTCTACGGGTTGTATCGATACATCTTTGGCTGTGGTTGTTACCGTAAATCCATTGCCTGGTGCGGCCATCACGGCGGTTGGTTCGACCACCTTCTGCCAAGGCGGCTCGGTGGTGCTGAACGCCACACCGGCTACGGGCATGAGCTATGTGTGGTTGCGCAACGGTGCGGTTGTAACGGGACAAACCACGGCTAGTCTCACGGCCACGCAAGCAGGAGCCTACCGGGTGATTGTGACCAACACCACTACCCAATGCTTCGATACTTCTGTGGTAACCACTGTAACGGTAAATCCATTGCCTGGTGCGGCCATCACGGCGGTTGGTTCGACCACCTTCTGCCAAGGCGGCTCGGTGGTGCTGAACGCCACACCGGCTACGGGCATGA
>ERZ1066127.467-NODE-467-length-21279-cov-10.774972_pt1 | contig 21279 bp, 16 predicted proteins | sample MGYA00382774_ERZ1066127 | MGnify/ENA primary metagenome ERZ1066127 (study PRJEB33369, sample SAMEA5778357) | biofilm metagenome | biome: Industrial cooling water; feature: Water cooling tower basin; material: Biofilm | place: United Arab Emirates | collected... | reverse complement strand
TCCTGAAAAGGCGAGGCACTCAGGCTGAAGGGCCTTTGTTTTCCTTGGGTGCGGAAAAACTGGGCACCTGGGGTGGGGAGGTGGGCACGAGCGGTTCGATGCGGTCATCCGGCACCCAGCCGCGCGTTTTGCTGGCAAAGGCGATGTACACCCAGCGGTCGCTGCGGCGGATGATGCGGCAGAGCGAGCCGGCGGGGACTTCGATCACTTGGCCTGACGTGCGTGAGGCATCAGCAAAGACGGTGGTTTTATCCGCGATCACCACGGCTTGTTCGGAGTAGGGGGCGAAGATGGAGTCATCCGGATAATAATACTGGGCCAGTGCGCCACCGAGTGCGAGAATGGGGCAGATCATCAGACCGGCGAGTGCGGCGATGCGCAGGCGGCTGCCGCGCTGCGTGGCGGGAAACATCAGGATGCTGATGGCGATGACCCACAGGCTGCCGATAAGAAGATTGCAGAACCAGGATTCCGGCACGCGGGTAAGCGCGTATTGGTAGTCGGGCCGCTTGATGGTGAGTGCACCGAATTTTCTTTCGAGGAATCGCAGGTTTTGGCGGGCCTCTTCGAGTGTGGGGTCGGCCATCAAGGCGCGGCGGTAATAGAGTGCGGCGTGGCCTTGGGAACCGGCCCGGTAGCAGGCATTGCCGATGTTGTAGAGTGTGGCGGCGGAAAGTTGCTCGTAGGGACCGGCGGCGAGCCAGCCCGCCACGGCATCCTTGTATTTTCCTTGTTGGTATGCGGTGGCGGCATCCACAGTGGCGGCGGGTGTTTCCGCGCCGTGCAGGGAACTGCCGCAGGCGAGGAGCAGGGCGGCCAGGCAGAAAGCGGCTTTGCGCAGCGTGCGGAGGATTTCCTGACGCCGGGCCCGGGGCATGGGCGTGGAGGAGAAGGCGGGAAGGAAGCAGCTTTCATCGCGTTCGCGCAGGATCTCGCGGATGTGCTCGTCATCCGCCTGGCGTGGCAGCCATAGCTCGATGAAACGTCCGGCCTGGCGCAGGAAGGCCGCTTGGTCCTGCGGTGCCTGCTCCAGCGTTTTCCATGCCGCGCGGCGTTCCTGTTGTTCCGGTGTGGCCTGCCAACGCGGCCAGAAGTGGCGATGGAAAATGGCGAAGGCGAGCGTGAGGACCACGACCAGTGGCACCAGGTGCCAGAGGTAGGGCAAGGCGATGGCGGAGGACTCACGCAACAGCGCTTGGCCCTGGATGACGCCGAGGATATCCGTCATTTTTTCCACCGGAAGGTCCGCCGCCATGGGGATGGGGGTGATGGCTCCGACACCCGAGCCGCTGTTGGTGGATGGCAGGACCTTGAGCGGCATGGGCGAGGTCGAGAGGATTTTGTAGGCGGCGGCATCCGGATCGAAATAAACCAGGCGGAATGGTGGCACTATGGTTTGGCGCGCGGTGGGGCGCATGAATTGCTTGAAGCTGACGGATCCACGCAGTTGGCGTCTTTCCTCCCCGAGCTCGCTGCGCGTAGCTTCGTAGAGTTTCCAGCCTTCGGCATCGGACAGCACGGGCGGGGCAATGGAGTCGATGTTGCCACGACCGGAGACGCGGAGATCGACATTGATCGGGTCGCCCTCGCGCACCTCGTCCTGCTCCAGTTTGCCTTCCAGAGTGAAAGCGCCCACGGCATTGACGAAGCCCTCGGGAGCGCCCGCCGGCAGCGCGCGGGCCGTGAGGTTGATCGCCTCGGCCTGGATGTTGAGAGGAATGGCGTTTTGTTCAAAGCCGAACTGGCCGAGCACATTCTGCACGGAGATGAGCCGAATTTTTGCCGGGCCGATGGAAAAGGGGCCGTCCTTGATAGCGGCCATGGTGCTCGGGTAGGAGACGCACTGGTAGTTGGTGCCGAGCATGATGGCGGAACCGAGTTGGAGTCTGGGCTCGAAGCGCCAGGCGGTGACGTTGGAGCGATCAAAGTCCGGGATGCCCCATTCTTCGATGCGGATGTTCGCGGGAAAGTAAATTTTCATTTCCACGGGAACGATCTCGCCGACGAAGGGATCGTTTTTCGCTGCACGGAAAAAGGCGGCGTAGGGGATGGTTTCATTGCCCAGGCGCAGTTCGGAAAAACTGATTTGGTTGGCATCGAAGACCTCGAACTCCACGGGTTCGCTCTCGTAGGTCTGTGAGCCCACGCGCAGGCTGAGCGCGGGGATTTTGTGTTTGCCCGGTTCAAAGGAGGACAGCACGAATTGATAGACGTAGCCGAGCTTTCTGCCGGGCAGGATGATGGAGTTCGGGCCACCGAAGCCGCGCGATTGCAGGGACACACCGGGGATGGCGGGCATGCGCAGGGTTTCCGGCGGTTCGATTTCCTCCAACTGCACTTCCACGACAGCCTGTTCACCGCGGGCGAGGAACTGGCTGGACATCGTTACTTGCAGCGATGCGGCTTGGGCGAGGAGCGGGCTCAGAATGAGCAGGGTGAGTCGAAGCAGAGCATTCATAAAAACGTATGATGGGGTTACCAGTCTTTGGCGGGGCGGCGGTATTCATGGCGTCCCGGTGCGACAATGCCGCGTTGCAGATCGGCATTTTCATTGAGTTTGCGCAGGGCGTGCTCTTCCTTGGTCTCACCGGCCTTGCGGTCCTTGCCGTGTTCGTTCTTGGGATCCGGTTTCTCACCCTCGGGAGTTTTGCCATTCGGGTCTTTTTCGCCATCGCCCTTGTCACCCTTTTCCTGATCGCCTTGGCCTTCCTTAGGCTGGCCTTCTCCCTCGCCCTCACCTTCCTGGTCGCCCTCGCCTTGGCCGGGTTCCTGACCTTCTTGTTCCCCCTGGCCCTGCATTTGCGCCTGCATTTCCTGCTGCTGTTGTTCCATCTTCTGGCGCAATTTTTCGAGATACTTGCGAGCGACCACACCGTTTTGGGCGGCGTCCTGGTTGTCGGGTCGCAGTTGGGTGGCGGACTGTGCGTGGCGCACGGCATCCGCCCAGTTGAGGAGGATGGTTTGCATTTTCCGGTAGCCCTCCGAGAGGGTCTTGGCATCGGTTTCGGTGTCTTCCATCCACTCCTTCATGCGCGCTTGGAGCAGTTCGTCAAATTGTTGCAGACCTTGTTCTTCGCCGGGGTAGGTGCTGCCATCGGACAACTCCATCCAGCCGAGCTGAAACAAGGTGTTGCCCATGCCTTGGTGGGCGGCGCTGCGGATGGCAGAGTCTTCCGCGGTGAGCGCCGATGAGTAGGACTTGCGCGCCTCGGCGAAGTCGTTGAGGCGGTAGTCCGCAGTGGCTTTGCCCAGTTGCAGGGCGGCGTGTTCATCATTGAGAGGATTTTTCTCCTTGGCCAGCAGTCGGAAAAGTTCCTGGGCGCGGGAAAAGTCCTTGTTTTGCAATGCGGCACGGGCATCGGCCACAGATGGCTTTTCCGCTGCGTCCGCGGAAGGTGCACAGAGGAGCAGGGACAATGCGGCGGTGGCTGTGGTGCCGGCGCGCGCCAGCGGACGCCAACGGGTTGCGAGGAGCATGGCAGTCATAAGCAGGAGAATGGCAGGGAGTATACACCATTGAAACAGTTCCGTCGCCTGGATTTTTTCGCGGCCTTTCAGCTCAAAGGACTCCAGATCGGCCACGGCGGCGGCGACCATTTGCGGGATCTCCGAGGCGGATTGCGCCAGGGCAAAACGACCGCCACTTTGCTCGGCAAAGCCCTGCAGGGTTTTGCTCTGAAGCCGGGTGATCACGACCTCGTCATTGACGTCGCGGAACCGGCCATCCGGGTAGTTTTTGTCCGGAATGAATCCGCCGTCCTCGGTGCCGATGCCGACAGCGAACACGTAGGTGCCGGACTGCTTGATGTCGGTCAGTGTCTCCATCAGGTCCGGTGAGTGCTCCTCGCCATCGGACAGGATGAGCAGGCCGTTGTTGGCTTGGGCGGTTTCCTTGAGGGTCTTCACTGCCATTTTCACCGCTGCGGCCAGATCCGAGCCGCCGGTGGGAATGGAATCGGAGTCGAGCTGCTCCACCGTTTCCCGCACCGCACTATGGTCCGTGGTCAGCGGCGCGAACAGAAACGGGGTGCTGGAAAAGCCGACGACTCCCACCCGATCATTGGGCAGGGTTTCCAGCAGTTCGTAGATCAGAGCTTTGGCTTGGGCGAGGCGAGAAGGCTTGAGATCTTGCGCCTGCATGGAGCGTGACAGGTCGAGCAGGAAGATCAGATTGCGTCCGCGTGTGCTTTCGGTTTTGGTGCTGAGTTCGTATTGCAGCCGCGCGACGCCAACCACCAGACAGGCGATCGCGGCAAGGAGACACGCGTAGGCAAAAATCCTGGGCAGGGGCGAGGCGCGATTGATCAGGCGGCTGCGCAGCCGGTCCGCCACGAATTCCTGCCATTGTTTGCGCTTGTGGCGCGATGCCAGCACGGCGGCCAATACCAGAATCGGCACGAGCAGCAGCAAAAGCAACAAGGTGGGATGGGCGAAGGACATACGGATGTTAGGAAAGACGGGGCGGAGGGGTGAGGGCCATGATCAACGCGGCAAGCACCGCCCAGAAGAGACTGGGCACCAGGAACCACAGGAACAGCTCGGTGTCCTCGGTGACGGTGTAGGTTTTGCGCTCGGTTTTTTCCAGTTGATCGATGGTGCGGAAGGTGTTTTTCAATTCGGCATTGGTCTGACACCAGTAGTGCTCACCACCGGTCAGGCGGGCGACTTCCTGAAGGGTGGGCAGGTCAAATTCCTGGCGAGGGAAGCGCTGGATGTTGCTGCTCACCCGACCTTCTTTCGTGCCGAGCGCCACGGCGTAAATCTTGATGTTCAAATCCGCGGCGTATTTGGCGGCATCAATGGGCGAGATTTTCCCCGAGTTGTTCGCGCCATCGGTGATGAGCACGACGATCTTCGACTTCGCATCACGGGCGTGCAGGCGTGAGGAAGCGGCAGCCAGTGCCGAGCCGATGGCAGTTCCCTGCTCGCGCACCGTGCCTTCACCGAAATTGCGCCGATAGTTCAGTTGCACCCGGGCCAGGCCGTTGAGCAGCCAATCGTGATCCAGCGTGATGGGGCTGATGTGATAGGGCTGCCCGGAAAACACCACCAGGCCTATGCGGTCATCCGGTCGGTTTTTGACGAAGTTGTTCACCACCGCCTTGGCGGCATCCAGTCGTTGCATGGGAACGCCCTCGGTGGTGAGGAAATCGTCAATCTCCATCGACAGCGAGACATCGAAGGCGATCATGATATCGATGCCGGAAGCGGTGCGGTTTTGAAATTCCTTGCGCCAAACGGGCCGGGCCATGGCCAGAATGGCGAATGCGAGGGAGAGGAAGAGCAGGGGCAGACTGGCGGCACCGGGGCCTTGGCGCATTTTTTTTCCCAGCGAAACCAGCACACTCAGTGTGGAAAAGGTGAGTGTCGCCTCCGCGCCACGGCCTCGCCGCAAGAAAAGAAACACGACCGCTGGCAGCAGCAACAGCAGCCACAGCGGCGAGAGAAAACGGAAATGTTGGAAAAAGTCATTCATGGCGCGGCAGGAGCGGTGCGCGGATCTACGGCGTGGATTTGCTGCAACAGGGACGTGGCCTGAGGTACCAGCAGGGAAAGATCCACCGCGTCTTCACAAGGCGCGTATTTGTAGCGACACAGATTGGAAAAATATTCTCCCATGGCATGCCGCAGTGGATCCGGCAGCGCGGAAAACGCAGCGTGGCGGGCGAGCAGTTCCTCGTGCGTCTCGTAGAGCGAGGGGTCGCCCAAGGCCACTGCCAGGTAGCGCCTGAGGGTCAGTGACAGCGAGGTGGCAAGAGCCACGGCGTTTGTGATCGACTTGGCGGCATCGAGGGATGCCATGGCATCCTGATAGGCTTGCAGACGCTTCGATGACTCGCTGGTCTTGCTCCGGCGCAGCATCAGGATGATCAGAATGAACAACAGCAGACCCACGGCGATGCTGAGCCACACCCACCAGGGCCACCACGCGCGGGGAAGCAGCGGGGTGACATCGGGGATGTCGCGGAGTTCCAGAGATGGCTTGGTTTCGTCCATTAGCGCTGTCGTTTGCGGATGCGGCGTTTGAGCAAGGAATGCAAAGCGGGAATGGGATCCTCGCTGGTGGTCAGTTCGGCATAATCGATGCCGTGTTTTTTAAAGACAGATGCCGCCCCCTCTTGCAGCCGGGTCATCAGTTTCTGGTAGGCCATGCGCAAGTTCGAGTTCGAGGTGTTGACAGAGGTTTGCCAACCGGTCTCCGGGTCCTCCAGGGTCACGCGGCCCGCATGCGGCAGTTTCTGCTCCAGCGGGTCGGTGATGCGGATGGCAATGGTGTCGTGCTTGGCGGCCAGTTTGCCCAGGGGCTTGTCGATCGGATCGCAGAGGAAATCGGACAATAAAAATACCAGCGACTTGCGCGGCAAGGCCTGGATCAGTGTGGTGGATGCCGCCGCGATGGAGGTGCCGGGGTGCTTGGGGCGAGCGACCAGAATTTCCCGCACCAGGCGCAGCAGGTGCTTGGTGCCTTTGGCGGGAGGAATGAACATCAGCGACTCTTCCGCGAACAGCAGCAGTCCGCATTTGTCGCCATTTTGCAGTGCGGAAAATCCCAGGATCGCCGCAGTCTCCGCCGCGACTTCGCGTTTGGAAAAATGCACCGATCCGTAGTCCGCGGAGCCACTCACATCCACCGCGATCACGACGGAGAGCTCCCGCTCCTCGCGGAACTTGCGGATGAACGGGGAGCCCATGCGGGCGGTGACGTTCCAGTCGATGAAGCGGATCTCATCGCCGTGTTGGTATTCGCGAAAGTCATCGAAGTCGAGCCCCTGACCTTTGAAGGACGACTGGTATTCGCCGGAAAATGACTCGCGCACGAGTCTTCGCGCCCGCAGTTCGAGCTTGCGAACCCGTGCCATCATTTCCTCGATTTGCTGATCGGTGGTCATGAAGCGATGGACTTACGGCACGGGTATTTTCGAGAGCAGGCGGCTGATGATGGTGTCAGTGGTCACATTTTCCGCCTCGGCCTCGTAGGTGACCAGGATGCGGTGGCGCAGCACATCATGCACCATGTCCTTGACGTCCTGCGGGATGACGTAGGCACGACCGCACATGAAAGCGCGGGCGCGGGCGCTGAGTGCGAGGTTGATCGTGCCACGCGGCGAGGCACCGGCGCGGATGAGATTCTTCAACGGCGCATCGAACTTCGCCGGATCGCGCGTGGCGTTGATGATTTGCACGATGTACTGGCGGATGGCGGGGTCGATATAGACGGTGTTTACCAGCTCGCGCGAGTAGGCGATCTGCTCGGGATTGACCACGGTCTTGGTCGTGTAGGGCGGCACGGAGGTGGCCATGCGGTCGAGAATGATCAGCTCTTCCTCGGGAGTGGGGTAGTTGACGGTGACCTTGAGCAGGAAGCGGTCGAGCTGGGCTTCCGGCAGGGTGTAGGTGCCTTCCTGATCGATGGGGTTCTGGGTGGCGAGCACGAGGAAAGGCTCGGGCAGCTTGTAGGTCTTGTCGCCCAGAGTCACTTGGCGCTCTTGCATGGCTTCCAGCAGAGCGGACTGGACTTTGGCCGGGGCACGGTTGATTTCATCTGCCAGGATGAGGTTGTTGAAAATCGGTCCCAGCTTGGGCACGAAGGCGGTGGACTGCGGGTTATAGACCATGGTGCCCAGGAGGTCGGCGGGCAGCAGATCCGGTGTGAACTGGAAGCGGGAAAATGTGGTGTGCAGACATCCGGAGAGGGCCTTCACGGCCAGTGTCTTCGCCAGTCCCGGCACGCCTTCCAGCAAAATGTGACCGTTGCAAAGAAGTCCGATCAACAGGCGGTCCACCAGCTCATCCTGCCCCACCAAAACCTGGGCCATTTCGGTTTTAACAGCTTGAATCCAGTGACTGGTTTCGGCAATGCGTGCTTGAGATTCTTCAATGGTCATGGGCGGTGTTACGATGGGTGAAGACTATGCGATAATAACGCCACCGCGCAACTTGATTGTGCATGGACACGGCTTTTTTCATGAAAAATCAATGGTTTGCGGAGGATGGTGCAAATTTTCCGGTGGGAAATGATTTGACCGCCCGGAGAATTTGCGGCAAAGGTCCGCGCTGTCCACCCCCACAAAGGCATGAATGCTGCTATCCTTACTTCCATGAAGCCCTGGTTCTTTGCTATCATCGCGAGCGCGTCGTTCTGGTCCCTGTCCTCCTGCGCAAGCACGGCCGACAAGCCCATTCCCCGTGCCGAGCACGTGATGTATGAGTGGCATGACATGGGAGGCCCGGGGGAGGTGAACGTGGTCATCAATCTCACCACGCAAAAGGCCCTGGTCAAACGCGGCAGCCGCTTGATCGGTTGGTGCTACGTGGCCACCGGCAAAGAAGGCAAGGGGACCCCGGCCGGCAGTTATCGCGTGATGGAAAAACTGGTCGAAAAGTATTCGAACAAATACGGCTGGGTGGAAGATGAGATGGGCAATGTCACCAATGGCGATGCCACGCCTGCCGTGAAACTCAAGCCCGGCGAAAAATACAATCCGGCGCCCATGCCATATTGGCACCGTTTGACTTCCTACGGCATCGGCATGCACGTGGGTGTGATTCCCGAACCAGGCACTCCCGCATCCCATGGTTGCATTCGCATGCCCAAGGACTTCTGCCCGCTTTTCTTCGGTGTGACCAAGGTGGGCACACCGGTGAAGATCGTCTATGGACCGAATGACCCGGTCATCGTTTGGAACTGAACTTGCCTCGCGGATTCATCCAGCGCAGCTCAGTTGGTGCGCTGTTGTTGTTTTTCGAGATTGCGATTGAGGCGCTCCACCACTTTGGGGGGGACGGTGTTGCTGTTGACCCAGTTGATGGCGGCTTGCTGATCGCGTTCCATCCACCACTCGAGCGTGCGGCTATACATTCTTTCTTGCTCCTCGGGATTGGAGAGACGGGAAATGTTAGAGACGGCGGTTTGTGGGTCTTGGCGGAACGAGTGCCAGACAAATTGCTCCACCACCCGATTGTTCACGTCGCCACTGTGGTTATCCATCAATGCGGCGGCTTTTTGCGGATTCTCAATGGCTGTGGCATTGATGATGCCGCGGAGTGCGTTGGACCGATCATTGCCTGCCGGTAGTTTGTTGAAGAAATCCATGGCAGCGGTTTGGTCCTTGCGGGCCATGGCGTAGAGGGCATCGTCCACCCGGCGATTGGTCGCTTCCGAGGGATTGGCAATCAGCCATTCGGCGGCACCCGCGGGATCTTTTTCGATGGTGCGATCCGCGATGCGGGTCATGGCCCCATCTTTCAGGGCGGGATCGGTGATGGAGCTGGCCCATTCGCGCGCGCCATCGACGCCCTTTTGCGAGAGCACGGCCGGGAGCAGATTGTCCAATGCCTCGCCGCGTTCCACCGAACGGGGCATATCGCGCAGCAGCGTAGAAGCGAGTTCCGGATCTTGGAAAGCGAGGCCCTTGATGACTCCTACCATCCAGGGGTTGGCCCCTTCACCTTCATGGTTTGATTTCGCCCAAGCGATGGCAGAGTTCGGATCATACGCGGCCCAGGATGCCAGAATGGTTTGGCGCGCATACGGGCTGCCTGTGTTCTTGGAGGCGTAATCCAAGGCGGCTTGAGGATCCACCTTGGCCCACGCGGTGAGGAGCATGGCGTATTCGCCCATGCGCTCGGGTGGCACACCTTCTGCGCGAAACGCGGCCACAAAATCGGTGAACTGCTCCGGAGAGAGGGAGTCCACCAGTTGCAGCCACATACGTGTGCGTTCCAATGGATCCGTGATATTTTTCAGCTCCTGCATGCGAGCCATGGGATCGATTTTGCCGCCGGAATTGCCAGATTTTTCCGCGCCGCTGCGAGCTGTGGCGGCACTGCGGCGTGCATCAGCGGCTGATGATGAGGTAGCGGAAGCGCTGCTGCTGCGCATCGAAGATGTGCCACCCGCAGCGATGTCGGCTGAGGCGGCTGTGGTGGCATTCGTATTGCGGCCAATGATGAAGCCAATGGCTCCTACGATGGCGGTGAGAGAAGCGGGCAGGATTTTAGCTTTCATGCGGAGATCGGAATGTGGGTGTTTGAAGCAATCTGGCACAGGTCCATGAGCGGGCAAGCGCGATTGTCTCTAGGGTAACGTCTCAGCTCTGCGGATTTTTCTGAAAAACGCATGACACCTGCATGGCTTGCGCACAGGGAGGATGGGACGAGTCGCATGGCTCAGATCAACGCCACAGCCAGCGCAGGCTCTCCGCGAAAATTTTTCCTCCTCCTTTGCCGCCGTGGCCGCTGTCATCGGTGACAAATTTGTAGTCATATTGGCGGAATTTCAGGGCCGCTGCCATTTCCTGATTCGCCAGAAACCAGTTGCCGTGCTCGTTGTCTAGGTCGTTGCTCCCGTCTTGCAGAAACACCCGGATGGGCCGGACAGGCTGTTTGCGGATGAGCGCGGGATAGACGTGGCCGCCGCGGATGTTGGTAAAGCTGCCGACGTGGCTCATGACCTTGCCGAAAAGATCCGGCCTCTCCCACGCGGCGGTGAAGGCGCAAATGCCACCGGAGGATAGGCCGCAGATCGCACGCCGGGCAGGGGAGGGATCCAGCGCCTGTTCTTTCGCCGCCAGGGGCAGGATCTCCTTTTCCAACATCTGCGCATACAGCGGAGAGGGCGTGTCGTATTCCACGGAGCGATTGCTGCGCAATTCCTTCGGGCTGTTCCATGCCTGGTCTTGCTTCAGTTCCGTGCCGAACACACCGGGGTTCACAAAAATCAACAGCATGGGTGGCAAGGCTCCCTCGTTGACCAGTTTGTCGATTACCTTGGGTGCATGAAAATCACCGCCCACGTAGGCATGACCATCCTGAAACACCATCACGGCGGAAGGGGTTCGGGCGTCCAGCTTGGGCGTGCGGTGGAATGCATACTGGCGTATGGTTCCGGGATACGTGGTGCTGCGCAAGATGTGCCATTCGAGGGCGTTCAGCGGCAGACAGAGGCTAAGCAAGACCAGCAGGAGTTTCATAAGTAAGCTACGGATGAGACGCATCCGATATTTCCAGCCTATCCTCCGCCATCAACACCGCAAGCGGGAAAATGCCGATGACACGATCAGAAAAGCGACATCTGCTCGGCGCGGCGGGCCTTTTGCAGCAGCACGATGCGATTGGTATTCGTGCCCTTGCTGGCATTGTCCACCCCCCAGCAGTTCGAGGTTTTGGTGAACTCCTGGTCGTTGATTAGAAGAGCGAACGGCTCCAAGCCGCTGGCACTGGCGGCAGGTAGCACCAGGTCTTCTAACAAAATTTTGCCGTTCCTCACCTCGCCCACTTCAAAGGCGACCACCCCGCCATCCGCCAGCAAGCGCTGGAGTTCCACAAACACCATGCTCATGGCCTGTTGCCAGGCATCCGCTTTGCGCAGTTGCCAGATGGGCACGGCTTGGGAGTCGATGCCGTTGAACCAGCAGCGCAGCCAGTTGTCCTGATCGTATTGCACGATGTCTAGGAACGGCGGTGAGGTCACGACGAGCGACACTTCACCATCCGCGATGGCGGCGGTGCTGGCGCTGCTGGAAGTGAGGCAGCGCGCCTTTTTTCCTATGTTCCGCAGATGTTTTTTTTCCTCTGCTGTCAGATCTTTCAGCAAGCTCTGGGATTTTTTCAAGATGATGCGGCGCACATCGCGGGCTGCCGGAACCTGCTTGCGTTTCTCGTTGATGCGGATCTGCGAGGCGATGGATACCGCCTGGTTCGGCGGAAGGGTATAGACGGAGAAAAATCCGGCGGAGTGCCCCGTCAGCCGGTTGGTCGCCACCATCCGGATCCAGGCATCGGTCGCATCGAGCGTGCCTTCTTTTTCCCGTTGCAAAAAATATTCTCGCAAGGCGCACAGCTCGCGCAGGGTATCCGGGTGATAGAATACCAGCAAATCCTCGCGGATCTCTTGCGCGTGAGTGAGATCGATCTCTTTCAGCCGCTTGCTGATTTGTGCCGCGTCCACCGCGTTCAGGCGCGGGTGGCAGAGCAAGGCGGACAGCGGATTCACATCGCAGCCCAGCGGGATGCGCCCGAGCAAGGCACTCTCTAGCAAGGTCGTGCCGCGGCCCATGAACGGATCATAGACGGTCTCTCCCGGCACGGTGAATCGCTCAATGAAAAATCGCGGCAACTGCGGCTTGAAGCAGGCGCGGTAGGACACCTCGTGCAGGGAATGCGCTGCCCGCTGTTTGGCGGTCCAGAATTCATTGACATAGACGGGCAGGGACTTTCCCTGCCATGGCTTTTCCAACACCGTGGTGTTCGTCCCGAAAGTGGAAAAACTACGCATTTCGCGATGAAATTCCTCGATCTGGGTGAAGCCACGTGTCATCCGCGACAGTCAGTGCCGCAAATCCAATCTTGTCAAGAGATGCTATTCTTTTCCTCCAGGGTCACCACTCAAAACAGAAAAATCCATTGATTTTTCCGCCGATTCAGTCTTTAACACCCGTCCACCTTACCGACCATGCGCACACACCATTGCAACCAACTCCGCCTTTCCGACATCGACCAAACCGTAACGTTGATCGGTTGGGTGAATTCCGCGCGCGACCACGGTGGTGTGATTTTTGCCGACCTCCGCGACCGCGAGGGCCTGACCCAGGTGGTGTTCCGCCCGGAAGAAAATGCCGCACTCGCGGAAATGTCGCATACCTTGCGCGATGAGGACGTAGTCCAGGTCACCGGTCGTGTGGCCAAGCGCCTCGAAGGCACGGTCAACGAAAAGATCGCCACTGGCGAAATCGAGATCATCGCCACCGCGCTCAACATCATCAACAAGGCGGATGTTTTGCCCTTCCAGCTCGATAAGGAGCTCTCCAACGAGGACCTGCGCATGAAATACCGCTACCTCGACATCCGCCGTCCGCGCATGACCACCAACCTGCGCACACGCCATCGCGTCACCAAGAGCACGCGCGATTTCCTCGACGAGCAGGGTTTCTGCGAAATCGAGACGCCGATTCTCTCGAAGTCCACGCCCGAGGGTGCTCGCGACTTCCTGGTGCCTTCGCGCTTGCAGCCCGGCAGTTTCTACGCGCTGCCGCAGGCCCCGCAGCAATACAAGCAATTGCTGATGGTGGGAGGCATCGAAAAATATTTCCAAATCGCCAAGTGCTTCCGCGATGAAGACCTGCGCGCCGACCGTCAGCCGGAGTTCACGCAGATCGATATCGAGTCCTCCTTCGTCGATCAGGAAGACATCCTCGCCCTCGTCGAGGGGCTGATTGGCCGCATTTTCCGCGAGGCGAAAGGTGTGGAAATCCCCACATCCTTCGAGCGCATGACCTGGCGCCAGGCCATGGACCAATACGGCTCGGACAAGCCCGACCGCCGTTTCGGCTACCACATCACCGACCTCGGCGCCGTGTTTGCGGAATCCACCTTCAAGGTGTTCTCCGGCGCACTCGAATCCGGCGGTGTGATCAAGGCCATCAACGCCAAGGGTTTTTCTAACATCAGCACCGGTCAAGTCGAGGCTCTCACCCAGCTCGCGATCCAACACGGCGCGAAAGGCCTGGCCTACATCCAGGTGCGCGGTGAGACGGTCGATACCTGGCGCTCACCCATCACGAAGTTCCTCTCGGAAAAGGAAATCGCCGCCATGAAAGAGGCGCTCAACATCGAGACCGGCGACTTGATTCTCTTCGGTGCCGGTCCGTGGGAGCAGGTTTGCGAAATTCTAGGTCGCGTGCGTCTCGCCTGTGCCGACATGCAGAAATTGCTAGAAGGCAACACTGAGCTGAATTTCTTGTGGGTCACCGAGTTCCCTCTGCTGGCCTTCGATGAAGAGAGCAACCGCTACGTTGCGGTGCACCACCCTTTCACCCGCCCAATCAAGGAAGACGAGGACAAACTGCTCAAGGGCGAGCTCTCCACCGATCTGCGGGCCAATGCCTACGACGTCGTTCTCAACGGCCACGAACTGGGCGGTGGCTCCATCCGGATTCACGAGGCTCCGCTGCAATCCGCGATGTTCAAGGCCCTCGGCATCTCCGAGGAGCAAGCGGCGGAAGAGTTCGGTCACATTCTCGATGCCTTCCGTTTCGGCGCGGTGGACTGGCTCTGGGGCTCGATCGTCTGGTGATGCTGATCTGCGGTGAACAATCGATCCGCGAGGTGATTGCTTTCCCGAAAAACAACAAAGGCAACGACCTGATGAGCCAATCGCCCGCGGAAGTGGATCCCAAACAACTCCGCGACCTGCGTATCCAGACTACGGCGAAAAAGCCCACAGCATGATCCCACTCATAAGGTGGTCCGATCACGGTGAAAACGATTCAATGATTTCTCGAATCATGGCGCATGATATAAATATTCGGAAATATTAACATTTTAGCTAGACAAAGTATTTGGATGCGTATACCTACCGCGCATGCCTACCCCCAGCTTTCGTCAGACAGTATCATTTTTCCCCTCACTTCTTATCACATTTTGCGCATGCATCTTGAGCAGCGGAGAAGCCATAGCAGCTCCCGAAATGTCAGTCTTGGGAAGATCAATCGCGATTTTAGACGGTGATGCGACGCCTCGGATCGAGGACAACTCAGACTTTGGTGCAGCTATCGCCAGAACAGAGCAAATCAAGAATGTGTTCGTGATTGTGAATTCTGGCACGAGCCCGCTTCGGATTGATGATATATCAGTGGACGGGCCGGAGTTCTCGCTATCGATCCTGCCTCAGAGTTCTGTGCCCTCCGAAGGTGTGACCAGTTTTGAGATTACCTACGCACCGAATAATGCCGGCACTCACGGTGCAACTGTGACCATTTTGAACAATGACGCGGATGAGAGTCCTTACACTTTCTCTATCCGCGGAACCGCGAGAACCCCTGAGATTCAAGTGTTAGGTTTGGGAGTGGTGCCAATCAATGCTGGTGATACAACCCCGAGTAGCGGCGATGGCACGGACTTCGGCACCAGCAGCGTTCAGCAGGTCACGGAGCGCGAATTTCGGATTGTGAATTCCGGTGAGGTCGATCTTACGATTTCCGGGATTTCCATATCTCCCGGGCCTTTTTCAATCTCTCAGTCACCGGATGCGATTGTCCCGGTGGGAGGAAGCACGGCATTCAAACTTCGATTCCAGCCCACCGATCGAGGAAGTAGAAACGCTACCATCACCATCTCAAGTAACGATCTTGATGAGAGTTCCTACACGTTCGCTATGAGGGGGGCTGCGAACGATCCGGAAATTGCGCTCTTTGGCAATTCCTTGCTCATTGAAACGGGAGATATAACCCCGGGCACGCCCGATGGAACACAGTTCCCGACAGTCACTTTCAGGCAAACATCGCCGCGAAACACCTACGTGGTGCGCAATTCGGGTTCCGCATTGCTTTTGATCAATTCCGTCATACTGTCGAATGCCGTCAATTTCCGGGTTTCGACAGCGTTGCCTGCCAGTATCTTGTCCAACGGTTCCGCGGAATTGGTCATCGAGTACAATCCCGCGAGTCCAGGGATTCACAATTGCGCGGTGACCATTGCCAACAATGACTTGGATGAAGGAAGTTATTCTTTCTTGATTCGCGCATCATCGATTGCCCCCTCGACAAACTGGGGCAGACTGACCAATGGAGACAGTACCCCCTCCGTGGATGAGGGAACTGATTTTGAATCAAGCATCATTGGGGCACCTCCTGTGCTGCGCTCGTTCCCCATCTCGAATGCCGGTCCCGGCGAGATGATCATTGAATCGGTGAGCTTCAGCCCAACCGGGCAATTCAGGACCACACCCGATGTGAGCTTCCCGGTGACGATACCAGCCGGTTCGCAATTTTCTCTTCCCATCATTTTCCAGCCAACATCCCTGGGCGAGCAGAATGCTACCGTGAGCATTCAGCACAATGATCCGAATCAAAATCCGTTTACATTTGCTGTCAGAGGGACTGGCATCAGCCGCCGTTTGGTGGTGGGGGAAAATACAAGCCAGTTGGCATCGGGTGATACGACTCCTTCCGAGCTTGATGGTACACGCTTCAACTCCATCATGGTGGGGATCGGTGCGCCTACGACGCGAACATGGCCGGTGAAAAATGATGGTAATGTGCCCCTGCTCATCAGCAGCGTCACTTCCAGCAATGCGAGTGATTTCACCGCTTCGATCAGTCCATCAGGATCGCTGGCTGCAGCGGCCTCCACTATGCTCAGGGTGACCTTTTCCCCACGGAGCTCAGGTCAAAAAACGAGCACCATCACCATTCATAGCAATGACCCTAACTCGCCATTTACCTTTGTCGTGGCGGGGGAGGGGGCTGCCCGTGTCGATATTGAGGAAACGGATACTTCTGAGCCGATTCTCACGCGTGTTCCTTGGGGGCCATCGCTTGCGGGAACCTACGCCGCGATTATCTCGACTCCAGATGCGAACGGTCGCCCCACGACACCCTACGCCGGTGGATTTGATGTGTTTCGTTTGAACAATGACGGATCATTCACTGCATCCGGCACATTCCTCGATCAAAACATTATCATCAAAGGGAAAATCGGCAGCGACGGGAGATATCTTGGCAACACCATTCTTCCCGATGGCACTCTGGCTGTCATTGAGTTGGAGGCCTTTACAGGAGCTGATGGCACGTCACGCTTGCGTGGCACTCTTAAGCACAATGGCAAAACCTGGCTGATTGAGGCAATTCGCGGCCTGTCGGGTAACATCCCATTGAACATGATTGGTAAATACACTTTTGCCATTCCCGGCCTGCAAAACACGCCCGATGGTGAGCCATCGGGGGATGGTGTTGGAAATTGCACCTTGCGCATTGATGGCCGTATGACACTGATCATGACGCTCGCCGATTCCAACCGAGTGACCATGACGAGTCAAATATCTCCGAGATATCAATGGATTTTCTCAAAACGGGTATTGAACCGAAGCGGCGTCATCAGTGGCGTCATGCAATTCCGTGACATTCCTAATGTCAGTGATTTTGATGGCACCGTTTTCTGGAAACAGGAGCCGCGTGCATCGCATCGCTACTTCAAGCAAGGATTCAGCGTCACTCGAACAATGGTAGGCAACTACTACAGACAGCCGGCACGGGCTTTTGCTGCGATTCCAGCATTGCAACACACTGGTGGAAATAATGCGGTTTTTCACATTGGCTCTTCCTCGCAAGGTGTACCTGTCGCGCCCATGTTGTTGAATTGGCAACCGAGTAACAGGCTTGTTTACTCTGGACCTGAAAATCTGAGATTGTCGGTGAATGTCGCAACAGGACGGTTGCGAGGGCAGTACTTGGATCGGGTCAGTCGCTCGAATGTATCGATTGATGGTGTCGTTCTGCAAAAACAGAATCGGGCACTGGGTGTTGTTTTCAACTACAACATCACGGGCAGCATGCTGATCATTCCCCGCGAGTTTGTGGGCTATTGATCATGGAACGTTACCAGGTGCCCCCAGTTCATGAAAAAGCGGGTCTTATTCTCGGGATTTGTGTTGCTGGTGATGGCATGTTCCATCGGTATGTTTCGCTATGTTGTTAGCGAAAGAAATGCAGGATTGGATAGCGATGAACTAGAGCCAGGCCGGCGGGCGGAGATCACCCCAGATCTTCGCTCTGTCAATACGACAACAACCAGTAAGTCTAGGCCAATAGGCTTCGACAAGGTGATCGATCCTGATAGGGCGGAGGAGGAAATCAGCCGGCTCCTGGCGGATGACACGGTATCGAAGATGCACGCAGCTCGAGAACTGCTCTCGATCGCAGCGGATGCTCGCGTCCATGCCAACGTTCGCTTGAACGCGCTGAGTCATGGCTTGACTCTCACCAGTGATGAGGATTTTGCGGATGTGGTATTGGCTGATGTGGAGCAAAACAAATTTGAATCTCCCGAAATGCATCGATTGTTACTCGATGATGCCTATGATCGTGAGGATAGCGCCAAATTGACTGCGGCACTTGCCTTGGTGAAGAACGCGCAAGGTGATCTGCGCAGTGAGGCGATCCAGTTGCTGGCATTTGTCACAAGGCACGACGATGAAGAGAGCCAAACTTACGAAACATGGCGTGCCATCGTAACGGAGTACTTGCGCAAGGGTGAGAGCGATCAGGAGTAAGCGAGAGTTGGCGATTTTTTGTGAGAAAATTTCTGATCACGAATCATGGCCCGTCACTCCAACGCAGGCTCTGTGACACGACCCATGAAGAGAATCGTGCCCGTGCTTTGATCGCGGATGAGGAAAAGGAACGGATGATCGGCCGTGAACGCGGGCGGGGGAAGTGGCGCGCTTCTTGTCGAGAACTCTACCGCGGTCACAGCGGCGGCTTCCGTGCCTTTTTCCCCGACTTCCACGACGGCTTTGTGCATCGCTTGGCTGATATAGACGGTTTGTTTGGGGTAGCCCATGGGGCTGAAATCTGCGACAGACACATCAAAGGCATCCTTGATGCCCTCTTGTTTCAGCGGTTCGACGAGATTATAACTGGTGCTCATCTTGAACTTCGGTAAGGAAAGATCGACCTTGCGTTCGGAGGAATGGTCCAGAGCATTGAGCACGGCGGCCAGACTCGCGGCATCGAGCTTGGCTTCCGCAGCCGCGAGGCCGTGACGCTGCTTCGGCAGTAGCACTGTCATCGAAGTACCCGTGGCATAGGGCAGATCAATCACTTGCCAGGTTTCTTGGTTGAGCATGCGGAAATTCGCGGTCTGTCGCATCATCTTCACCTGCGTCTTCTTTTCCGCGGAGAGGGAGAATTCGCGGTCTTTTGTCGCGCTTTCCTGAAACGCCAGCTTCCATGAGCCTTTGAACGAGACGGCGTTCAATAACACGCAGACGGTATTGGGACTCAGCTTTTTCAGGATGGTATCGATCTTGCCTTGGGATTTTTGTTTGGCCCATGCATTGATGGCGTCCAGATCGCCCCCGAAAATCTCGGCGTCATAATGGGTTTGGATGAATTTCAGATAGTCATCCTTGGGAGCGTGCCTGGTCACACAGAGAGCATTCGCGATGGCGAGCATGTCCCCGTCTTTGTTGCCGTTTTTCAGGAGAGTTCGTGTGAGTTCGCCGAAGCGTTGGTGGAAAGCGGAGTCCATCGAATCAAAATGAAAGGCCTTGGCGATTTCCGCGGCGGTGTTGTCTTTCGACCCCGCGCCGACCATGCCGAACGCGGTGGAGATGCTGTACGGCGAGAAGAAAACATTGCCTTCCTTCCCGCGCAGTTGATGGAACAAGGCCAAAGCGGCGGCGGCATGATTCTCTCCGGCTTTGGCAACGGCTTGCGCACGGACCCAGGAGGGTGCGGTCGCAACAGCGAGCATGGACAAGAGCGAACGATGGAAATTACGACGAGTGATCATAAGGTTGTAGATGTTGCTTACAAAGAAGAGGACACACGAGTGGAGGCCTTCTTAGAAAAAATTTTTCCCCGCACATGAAATGGCAGAGGGGCAATGGCTTTTCCGATGGGTTCCCGACAGGCTGTCTTGTGGCCTGCTGGCGAGTTTTGCGTCGTTAGAGAAAAGTGCACATGGCGACAAGAAGCTGCAAAGGATATGGGCGAATGAGTCAGAACGAAATCGTGCGAAACTCGCTCAACAACCGCTGGTTGGAGAAATAAGGAGTGCCCGACATGAGAGCGATCTGGATCGCGCTTGACTACCCTGAGCAGGCTTAGGGAACTGATGGGAACCGCCCTGTACGGAGCCGTACGCAGGGTGGTGTGGGACCCGGGAGCTAATCACTCCCGGGGACCCGATTAGTCCGCTTTTGGGTCATTGCTCCCAGCCTTTGAATTGATCTTTGGTCGTGACGATAGACTTGCCACTACCATCTATGATCTCAAGAGTTCCTTCGAAGCTTTTGGAGCCGCTGAATGTTCCGAAATCGGCGTCGTATGGATGTTTCAAATACACGGCGTTGTCCTCGATAAGAAAGAATAGACGGTCCTTCTCCTTGTCGAATGGGACCCCAAGGTATTCCGCCTTTTGCTTGCGAGACGACTCGCGAGTGCCCTCGCCACCGCAGTATACGGGATGGGAAATCTTAATGTTGATGCCCTCCAGATTCCATGCGCCTGTTGCTTTCAAAAAACCGTAGAATGTATCTCTATCTTGCATTCCCGGTAGTCTCTGAATCCTGTGGTCAGGCTTTGTATCCGGGAATAGAAGCGAAAACAGATCAGAATATTGTTCAATCACCAGATACTCGTTTGGAAGTGAAGCGACCCTCTTCAGCTCGTTGACGATGTCGGGCAGCATTTTCCATGTGGTTGACCTCTTCGGATCGGAGCCTTGCTCGTAGACCACAAGGAAAATATCCTTCTCGTCACTGAGCCTTATCGCGACCTGCGTGGACGAGTTCGGGCCAATCTTTGAATCATACGACTCATGAACTGGAACACTTGTCTTCTCTCCACCCTTGATGAGCGTAACGCCCGATTTGGGGAGTGGGCCGAAAACTACTGTCGCGGAGAACGACGAGAACAACGCATCACCTCTCAGGTAATCATTATAGATTCGCTGTTCTCCAAGCTTCTTCCGCTTGTCCTGAATGAACTTAAATAGGAACTCCGAACTGCCATCTCTAAAATTATTCTCGGGTCCAATGGACCTAGCCTTGGCAAGCAGATTACCGCCCCGGTCTTGCTCCACTTTCCAGAATGGCGAGAGCTTTAGGTCATTCAAGAATCTCTTGGCGTCGACGATTTTGACGTCTCCAAGCACCGGAACTGTGGTTTCAACTCTTGCGACTTCTTTGGCGCGAAATTGCGCGTCGCACGACGACACGCAGAGCGCGAGTAACGCCACGATTGTCGGAAGGGAGCGGCGGAAGTTCATTTTTCTTGGACTAACGTCAGACGAATGGCGCGCCGGAGTCGAGCTTAAAATTAATCAGACGGCTTCCTCGGCGTCGCCATCTCCGACTTGTTCAGCCTCTTTCTTCGATTATTGGATGGCCAAATTCTCATTGCGCAGAAAATACAACTTGCTCCAATTGGCACGAGGAGGAAGAGCATCATCATTGTGAAGATTCGAGCACTTTCATGATCTTCGGCGGTTGGAAACATCTCAAGCGATCCGTGAAACATGTAAGCAAGATCGAGAATGATTAATCCGAGGATGACTAGCGCTGCGGCAACAAGCCCGATTGCGGCGATGTATTTCATTTCGTTTCTTGCAGAACGTCGAGGCCTAGAATCCCCGCTACCGGGAGCGCCCCTCCGCTTCAGGTTGAGGTTTATCGCCGCCCTCAGACTTCGACTCGGGGCGGGTAGCGGGTTGTTCAGCGCCGTCTTGTTGAACTAAGCCGCTGCGCGGCAGAGCGTCAGAATCATAGGATGTGAT
>ERZ1066127.465-NODE-465-length-21327-cov-11.945045_pt1 | contig 21327 bp, 22 predicted proteins | sample MGYA00382774_ERZ1066127 | MGnify/ENA primary metagenome ERZ1066127 (study PRJEB33369, sample SAMEA5778357) | biofilm metagenome | biome: Industrial cooling water; feature: Water cooling tower basin; material: Biofilm | place: United Arab Emirates | collected... | reverse complement strand
CCGAGGCCCCGGCCGGCGACGCGACCCTGGTGAAGTACCTTCAGGGCCAGGTCACCGAGACCAACGCCGAGCTGACCAAGACCAAGGTCGAGCTGGCGACGCTGCAGGCGCAGTTCACCGAGATGAAGGGCACGCACGACGCGCTGGTGAAGATCGCCAGCGCCGCGGTCCAGAACATGAAGGTGGCGCTGGGCTTCTCGGCCATCGACATGAGCAAGATGAACGCGATGCAGATCGTGGCCGAGCACGCCGCGACCGCCGAGCAGTTCGCCTCCAAGTTCAAGCCGGGCGGCGTCGGCGCGTCGAGCGCCCCGCTGGTCGACAAGTCGAAGGACACCGTCGTCGACGACTCCCATCGCGCGGCTCTCCTGGCCGCCACCTCCTACAAGTGACCTGAGGACGCAGCAATGCCCAAGTTCCAATTCACCGAGCTGGTCGACATCGCCGAGGTCCAGACGGCCCGTCTGGGCGCCGGTACCGGCGCCGCCAACTTCCTGGACGACAAGGAGGTCGGCAAGTTCGTCAAGCTGGTCGGCGACTCGCGCTACGACCTGTGCGCGGTCGGCAACGAGATCGAGGGCCGCATCGCCGGCATCGAGGTCGCGTCGCAGGACAACTACACCATCGGCTCGGTCCAGAAGGGCAAGCGCTTCGAGTGCACCTTCGACGGCCTGCAGTCCACGCCCGGGACCGGCGTGATCGCGCTGGGCGACTACGTGCTGTGCGGCACGGTGGTCGCCAAGGGCACCGCCCTCACCGGTCCCGCGCGGGTGGTCAAGGCCACCACGCAGGCCGACGCGAAGAACACGCCCCACGCCTGGCGCGTGGTGTCACTGGGTGCCGCCGGCACCGGTACCGTGGGCACCGTGGGCCTGATCGAGAAGGCCTGACGGCCACTCCTGGAGAAAGAGAACCATGACCGCCTTCATCGACCGCAACGGCGAACGCCAGCAGCTCGACATCACCGTGGGCATGTACCGCGACGCCGCCGAGCGCGGCATGTCGCTGCAGCAGTACATCAACGCCACCTACCCGACCAGCAACCCGGCCAAGAACGGCACGACCTGGCAGCAGCTCCTGATGGCCGAGGGCATCTTCGTGCGCCCGAACGCCGACATCGGCCTGCGCCCGTCGACGATGGCCGACATCCTGAACGGCCGTCCGGAGCCGGGTGCCGCCATCAACGTCAAGGACGCGGTGCCGACCTCGCGCATCCTGTTCCCGGCGGTGGTGATGAGCGCGGTCGAGGACAAGCTGGTCGCCAACCTGGACATGACGGCCAACGCCTTCGACGCGATGGTGGCGGTCAGCGAGTCGATCAACCAGGAGCGCTACGAGCACCCGGTGATCAACTTCTCGAAGCCGGAAGCGGCGCGGTCGCAGGGCATCGCCCAGCTCGCGGCGCCGGCCTCGATGATGCTGATCACGACCTCCGAGAAGGCCTACAAGATCCCGCAGTGGTCGCTGGGCCTGGAGATCTCGGACCAGGCGCTGCGCGCCTCGACGATCGACTTCGTCGCCCTGTCGCTGGCCCGCCAGGCGGCGGTCGAGCGCAACGAGCGTGCCCAGAACTACGTGCTGGCCCTGCTCAACGGCGACGTCGACAACGGCGAAGGCTCGCTGGCCTCGCTGGGCCGGATGACCAACGCCTCGGCGCTGGACGCCGCGTCGACCGGCGGCACGCTGACGCAGCGCGCCTGGATCAAGTTCCTGATGAAGGACGGCACGAAGCGGACGATCACCCACCTGATCACCGACATCGACACCGCGCTGAAGATCGAGGACCGCACCAACAAGCCGACGATCATGCAGGACGACGGCACGACCCACCGGTTCGACACGCAGTTCAACGTGCTGAACCCGACCTGGGCGCGCAACCCGAGCCTGTTCCTGACCGACATCGCGGCGTGGCCGGCGAACACGGTCCTGGGCATCGACCGCAACTTCGCGATCCGCCGGGTGCGCAACCTGTCGGCCCAGTACCAGGCGATCGAGGCGTACGTGATGCGCCGGTCGACCGCCATGAGGTTCGACTTCGGCGAGCACGTCAATCGCATGTTCAACGAGGCGTTCGACGGCCTGGTCCTGGCCTGACGCAGGACAACCACCAGGCCCTCCACCCGGAGGGCCTTGTCACGTAGAGGAAGAGCACATGAGCAAGAGCACCCCCGCCACCCCCGCCACCACCGACAAGACCCCCGAGCAGGGCGCCGCCGAGGCCGCCGCCGCCGAGGCCGCTGCCGCCGCCGCCGAGGCCGCTGCCGCCGCCGTCGCCGCCGATCCGGAAGCGGCTGCCAAGGCCGCTGCCGAGGCCGCTGCCGCTGCCGCTGCCGCCGCTGCCGCTGCCGAGGCCGCCGCGAAGGCCGCGGACTCCGCGGGCCTGATGGGCAAGGTGGTCCGCCTTGCCGCGGTCCATGGCGAGATCTACCACCCCTTCGACGCCACGCGCTTCGACATCGACGACGGTACCAAGCACGAGTACGACGCCTGGGTGCGCGTGCAGGTCGAGGCGGGCAAGATGCGCGTCGTCAACTGACCGGCTGATCGGGACCCCTCGTGGATCTGACCGCCTTCCTGACCTACGATGAGGTGCGTGCCGTCCTTGGCGTGTCCCAGGACGATCTAGAGGACTCCACGCTCGCTCTCGACGTCTACAAGTACGGTCTGCTGGACGCCTTCGAGGAGATGGAAGTCTCCCCGTTGGAGGCCTACCTGTCGATCTACGAGGGGGACCCCGCTCAGATGGAGGCGGTGGAGTTCCGACTCTACCGCGCCGTCAGGCTCTTCGCCGTCTACCAGGTCGCCAGGGAACTTCTTGGCGCACTGCCGATGTTCGCTCCGAAGGAGCACACCGACGGCAAGGCCAGTGCGGTCCGCTTCTCCGCGGACCCGTACAAGGACACCAAGAAGTCGGTCGAGCAGCGCTACGAGCAGCAGCTACAGCGGCTGGCGAACGCCATCGCGGCCTACAACTCGACCGCGAAGGTCGAGCGAGCCATCCGCCCGTACTTCATCGGCGTGGCCTCAGGCTCGGACCCGGTCACCGGGAGCTGACCATGCGCCTTGCCAGGGCGGCGTCGGCCTTCGACAAGACGGAGTGCAGGGACGCCTACTCGGGCAAGCTGGCCTTCTACGGCCAGCTCGGTCTCTACGACGACACCAAGCGCGACAGCGAGGCTGGCGAGCGCCGCGTCCTCTCGACTGGCCCGGAGGTCAAGTTGCCTGCTCGCCGCGTCGTCGCGCTGGCAGGTAAGAGATACATCCTTGGCACCAGCTATCCCGACACCTACCGCGGCAAGGTGATCCGCCAGGGCATCGTCGCTCACGAGGCGCCCTACCTTGCGCGCGTGCAGACGCTGGGGCAGGCGTGCAGGAACCAGGCCGGGTTGCAGGCCTGGGCCGCGAAGGCGTGGATCAAGCGCTCAGCCGACCACGAGCAAAGCTCGGACCTCGTCGGCCAGTTCCATCTCCACTTCTCCGCCAGTGAGGACATCCCGGCCTACCGCCTGATCACGATGGGCGGTGAGGTGCATGTGAGTCGGGCGGCCCATGTCGGCCCGGCCGGCACTCTGGTCGTCTTCGCTGACGCGATGCCCGAGCCGACGATCGAGACCGTGGTCTTCAGCACGGGGTCTGTCGATCGCATCTACGAGACCCAGGCGGCGGGCACCACGGCCGCGCAGATCGTGCGCCTGCGCTGGCAGTCGATCTACGAGCTGCAGAGCCACGCCTCCGAGAAGTACGGTCCGAAGGACATCCAGGTGCTCGTCTCGACGGAGGCGCTCACGCCGAAGGCGGGCATGAAGTTCATGGCGTCTGACGGCACGTGGATGATCGCTGCGGCGTTCCAGCGCGACGGCGCCTGGGTGTGCAGGGCCGTGCACCATGGCTGAGCTTGTCCTCGACGTATCCTGGGACAACCTCGACCAGGCCTTCGCCGCCCTGGAGTCGGAGCTGACCTCCATCGTCCGCGGCCTGACCGTGGAGATCTGGAACGGCGTGCTACTGCGCACGCCGCAGTACTACGGCCGAATGGTGGCGAGCTACACCTACAGCGTCGGGGTGCCCGTCTTCGTGGACCGGTCTCACGCGGTGGAGCCGGTGACCGAGGAGCAGATCGAGAGCACGCCGCCGAAGTCCAAGGGTCACGTCGAGGCCATCGAGCTGGCGAACTTCTACAACTCCGGGGCGGAGATGAGGTTCAAGCTCGGCGACATGGTCTTCATCTCGAACGGTGTCGACCACGGCGAGGGCTCTTACTCGCAGGCTGTCGAAGAGGGCAAGGTCTACCTTCGCGCTGTCAACAGGCCCGGAGCACCGGCTCGACGTGCCCTCGACTCCATCGTGTCCAGGTACGCGAACAACATCAGCCCGAAGAAGGCACTTGAGCTGAAGACCCTCAGCATCAGAGGTTGATCAATGGACCAGGTGGTCATCGCGATTCGTCAGTACATCCTGCCGTGGCTCGAAGCCGAGTACCCCGGCATTGCCGTGCACCTTGACAACGACCAGAAGAACGACCAGGACCTGCCTGATCTGCACTACGACCTGGAGGTCATGTTCTACGGTTCCGCGCAGATCGGCATGGCCGAGAAGCCGGGAACGCGGTACTCAGGCTACATCTACATGACGGCCTTCAGCCGGCAGGGCGGCGGCATCCTTGCCTCCATGCGCGTTCTGCAGGCGGTTGCGGAGCGCGTCAAGTATGCGGGCTTCGACAACGTGCAGTTGAAGGCGCCCGCCCTCGACGGCGGCGACGCCCCCTACCGTGGCTGGCACTCGCTGTCGCTCAAAGTGCCTTTTCACGCCGACATGCCGTAGTTGTCCACGGTGCCGGCAGGCACTACAATTCTGACGATTTCCCAGAAAAGGAACGACAATGCCGACCTTGTCTTCGTCCAACCTCTCGCAGCTCAACGCGAAGCTGGAAGGCGTGTACCCGAACAACTTCGGTGCTCCGCCGGCCGGCAACGGCTTCAAGCTGAACATGCTGTCGGAGTCGCTGGGCTTCGACCAGAAGACCGTCTCGTCCAAGACCATCCGCTCGGACCGCCAGGTGCCCGACATCGTGCCCGTGAGCGCGTCGGCCAACGGCGGCTTTCAGTTCGAGCTGCAGTACCAGGAGTACGACGCCTTCATCGAAGCGGTGATGCAGTCGACCTACACGGTCTACGGCACCAATGGGCAGTCCACGACGATCGCCTCGCTGACGCCGGCCGCGAACTCCTTCACCGCTGGCGCCGCGCCGACTGGCGGCAGCGCCTTCACCACGCTGAAGAAGGGCCAGTGGTTCACGGTGATTCCGGACGCGGGTGCCACGCAGGCGGTCAAGGACTACCTCAAGGGCCGCGCGTTCATGGTTTCGCGCACCGTGGCTCCGACGGCGACGGCGATCACGACCGACCCCTCGACGCCGGTCAACACCACCATCCTGTCCGGTGCGCTGACCAACGCCAGGATCGCGACCTCGCGCCTGGAGCACGCCAACACGATGCGCAGCTTCGCCCTGGAGGTGCAGCACACCGACATCAACGTCGCGCGTCAGTACGTCGGCATGATCCCGTCGAAGATGGACCTGAAGCTGTCGGTCGGCGAGATCATCAGCGGCGGCTTCGAGTTCGTCGGCAAGAACATGAACGCCCTGGCGACGCTGCCGGGCGGCTCGATCATGGGCACGCCGGCCGCCTCGAAGACCTTCACGCCGGCCAACGCGGTCCGCGGCATCTTCGACATCTTCGAAGGCGGCGCCTCGATCTCGGCGACCACCTACATCAAGTCGGGTGAGCTGAGCATCGACAACTCGCTGCGGGCGCAGGAGGCCGTCGGCGTCTTCGGCCTGGCGGGCATCGGCGCCGGCACGATGATGGTGATGGGCAAGCTGGAGGTCTACTTCGCCAGCTCCGCGCTCTACAACAAGTTCATCAACAACGAGGCCTCCTCGCTGTCGATCCCGATCCTGGACGTCGACGGCAACGGCTACGTCTTCCACTTCCCGCGGATCAAGTACACCGCGGCGAAGGTGAACGTCGGCGGCCTGGACCAGGACAACACGCTGATGATGGACTTCCAGGCCCTGCCCGACCCGGACGCCACCGCCGACACCTTCGGCAAGACCGTGGTCATCTCCCGGGTCGGCGCCGTCACCACCTAAACCTAGACCGGGGACCACCCCGGCTTGTCACTCCACCACGAAAGGAACTTCTACATGGACATCTTTGCCCGCTTCGCCACCGACGAGAAGCTCGAAAACAGCGGCACCTGGCGCGACATCGGCGGCGGCTGCCGGCTGCTGGTCGCGCGTGCCGGCAACCGCGCCTACCAGAAGCTGCTGACGAAGCAGTACGAGCTGAACCGCGCCGTGCTCGACCTGGGCGACGACACCGCCGCCAAGAAGAACGACGAGATCATGGTCGACGTGATGGCCCAGACCGTGCTGCTGGGCTGGGACGGCCCGCTGGACTTCAAGAAGAAGCCGGTCGGCGACTACAGCATCGACAAGGCCCGTGAGCTGCTGCAGGTCAAGGACTTCCGCCGGCTGGTGGCCGACATGTCCAACGACATGGAAGCCTACCTGATGAAGGAGGAGGCCGCGCAGGGGGAAGCCTGACGGCCTACCTGTCCTGGCAGCTACGGTGGGCGGGGAAGGCCAACGAGAACCTCTTCAAGGCCTTCCACGATGACCACGGTGTCCCCCACCCAGCAGTGCTCTCCAGGCCGGTGCTCAGGCCGGATTGCCTCGGCTTCTACGACGCCTACCGCCTGCTCGGTGGCACCCGGGAGTGGACCCAGGTGGGTCCAGTCCCCTTCTCGCTCGGGGCGCTCAAGGAATGCCTTGAGATCGTCGGCCTAGACCACCCGGCCATCTTGCTCAGGGGCGTCAGGCTGCTTCAACGGATGGACCAAACCGAATGCGCGTTCCACCGTGAAAACCTGAGTCGAGCTAAGAAATGACGCCTACCGCACAGCTCTCCGTCGGCCTCAACACCTCCGCAGCGAAGGCGTCGATGCTGGAGCTGAAGAGGTTCCTTGGCGAGTCTGTGCGCAACGTCGCGGTCAGCATCGACCCGACGTCGATCGACCGGCAGATCGCTGGCTACTTCAAGCAGCGGACTTTCAAGTTTCGGGTCGACCCGAACAGCTTCAAGGACATCTCCGGCGAGATCAAGGATCAGATCTCGCGTGGCGTTGCCGACGCCTTCAGGACGGTCGATGGCCGCGTGCGCGAGCTGCGCTGGAATCGCGAGCAGTTCTACGGCAGCCTGAAGACGGCCATCGACGGCCAGTTCGGCAATCGGCAGCGCCGGCTCGAATTCGACCGGGTCACGCTCGTCGCGTCCATCCAGGACGCGCTGAAGCTGGCATTCGCCACTCCGCAGCAGGTCAAGGTGGCCGCGGATGTCACCGCCATGGGCACCTCGTCGCCTGTCGCGACGGCGCAGCGGCAGGTCGAGATGGCGGCCATCGCGAGCACGATCACCGCTGCGCTGACGCCTGCGGTGGACGAGCTTGGCAAGGCCGCCGCCGTGGTTGGGAGTGTGGTCAAGCAGGCGGGCATCACCGGTGGCGGTTCCACCCGTGCCTCGGCCTCGCAGTCCTACGTGAACGAGAAGGGTGAGCGTGTCGCATACCGGAGGGCTCTGCCCGACGCGGACAAGGTGGTTCGCGAGGTTCAGGCCGGTGCGGTTCAGGACGCGCTCAACAGGGAGGGCGCACGGGTCGGACCCGACTGGACCCGCCTGATGGCCTCGCGCGACCGGGTGCTGCTTAAGCAGCGTCGGGAAGTGGATGCTGAACAGGCCGCACTCGACAGGGAAGGCGCACGGGTCGGTCCGAACTGGGCCGGGGTGATGGCTGCTCGTGACCGAGCGGCGCTTCGCTCGCGGCGTCAGGCCGAACGTGAGCAGCAGGCGCTGAACCGAGAGGGCGCTGCGGTCGGTCCCGACTGGGAGACGCTCCAGGCCGCCAGAGACCGCGTAGCAGTCAAGCGGCGGCGTGAGGTCGAGGCCGAGCAGCGGGCGCTCAACCGCGAGGGCTCGCGCTTCGGCCCCGGTTTCGACGCGGTGATGGCTGCTCGTGACCGAGCGGCGCTTCGCTCGCGGCGTCAGGCCGAGCGCGAGCAGCAAACCCTGAATCGAGAGGGAGCGCAGTTCGGCCCGAGCCGGGCCGACATCATGAGCCTCCGGGACGCATATACGAAGAGGCAGGCCGAGGCGGCGCGTGACGCCATGCTTGCTCAGGTGCGGCAGTTCTTCGAGGACACCCGGCTGAAGCTCCGGACTCAGTACACCGGCCCCGGTGCGAGCATTGCGGCTGCGCAGGCGACCGCAGGCAGGTTCGGGCGCGACAACACGTCTGCGATGCTGGGCAACCGGGCGTTCCTGCTGGAGCAGTCCGGGATGCTGGACGGGCTGAGAAGCAAGGTCGACAGCGTCACCAAGGGCCACGTCAACTGGGGTGCGGCGGTTCGCGAGCTGCACTCGGGCGCTCGCGGCCTGATGGGCACTCTGGGCGCCATGTGGCTGACCTGGGGCTCGATCGTCCCGCTTCTGGCCGGCGCCGCGGTGGGCCAGGCACTGAGGACCGTGGTCACTGTCGGCAAGGAGCTTGAATACCAGCTCAAGTTCGTTCAGGTGCTCTCCAACGGTGCCTCGGTCTCCATGAGGGACTTCACCAGCGCGGTGGCTGGCTCGGTGGTCGGTCCCGTCGAGGCCGCCAACGCCCTGCGTGGCCTCGCGCAGAACGGCCTGGACGCCAAGCAGGCGATCATGGCTCTGCCTGACGTCCTCCGCCTCGCCACGGTGGGTGAGATGGACCTCGCGTCCGCCGCCCTCGGCGCCACGGGTGTGATGGAAGCCTTCAACCTGCGCTTCTACGACCTGGGCCGGGTGGGTGACGTCTTCGCTGCAGCGGCGGCATCGTCGAACACCTCGATCGAGTCCATGGTCGAGTCGATGAAGCAGGCGTCGACGGTGGCCGATCAGTACAAGCTCACCATCGAGGAGGTCGCTGCCTCCCTCGCGGTTCTGGCGCAGCGGAACATCACCGGCTCCGCGGCCGGTACGGCGTTCCGCAACATGATGTCCGACCTGGCCGCGCCAAGCGAGAAGGCGAAGCGCGCCCTGGCCGCCGTGGGCGTCTCGATCTTCGACGCCAACAAGCAGGTCAAGCCCTTCATGACCATCATGGAGGAGATGAAGAAGGCCCTTGCCGGCCTGAACGAGCAGAGTCGCAAGGAGATCATCGGCGCCATCTTCGACGAACGCGGCCAGAAAGCCTTCGAGAACCTGGTCAACAACTTCGACGACCTAAAGCTGCGCATCGGTGATCTGCAGAACTCTGCGGGCTTCATGCGGCAGGCCGTTGAAGCGCTGGGGGATACCACCTCCGGCAAGATCAGTCGGCTGTCGGCTTCTTTCCAGCTTGTCGCCGCGGAGGTGTTCAACAGCAGCCAGGGCGTCAAGAACCTGGTTGACCAGATGCGCTTGCTGGTCGCCAGCGAGGGCTTCAAGTCGACACTTCAGGGCATCGCTGATGTCGCGCTTGTCGTCACGCGGTTCCTGACGGAGAACATTACCGTTCTGGCCGTCACCGGCGCTGCCTGGTTGGCTTTCAAGGTGGCAGTGGGCGCGGGTACTGCTGCAGTGGCCGCGATCCCGTTTGCCGCAAAGGTCGCGTCTGGCGCCCTGAACGTGCTCGGCATCAGCGCGAACTTTGCCAAGGCTTCGCTGGGGTTCCTCGCAGGGGGGTTGGGCCTTGTCGCGATCCTCGGCCTTGAGTTTTTCGCGCTGAGCCGGGGTACCGACGAGGCTCGCGAGGCTACTTTGGCCTACCAGAACCAGTCCAAGCTGATGCAGGACGAAGTTCGCCGCGCGTCCGAGGAGATCCGCAAGAAGAACGAAGCGGTCCGGGAAGAGATCCGGCTTTTGGAGGAGGGTGTCACCGCCGCCGAGGCTAAGCGGCGGGCAGAGCAGAAGACTGAGATGAACCCGCTCAAGCAGCGCGAAGCTCAGCTTGTAGGGGAGTCTTCGAAGCTCAGCGCCACCATCTCCTCGGCTGCCTCAGGAGACCCTGTCGCGGTGGCTAAGGCCCAAAAGCGGAAGCTCCAGGTCGATCAGGAGCTGGCTGCATTGCGTCAGCAGATGATGGTGATGGAGGTGGGCACCTACCTGAACGCCAAGGACGAAGAGGAGTTCCGGAAGAACAGCGATGCCAGGGCGATCCGAGAGCAGGCTGCTGAGATCAACCAGAAGATCCGCGAGTCCAAGGTCAAGGTGCCTCTCATCGACATGCTCGGCCTCCGGGGGCTGAGCAATAAGGAGGCGTCGGCCATCGTCGCGAAGACGCGCGAGGAGTTCAATAAGGCCGCCCGGACCGTCACCGTCAACCCCGGTGACACCGGGCTCGCCCGCGCGATGATCAACGACGCCCTCGGCGATGTCCGTGAGATGAAGTCGGAGTTCGACGAGCGCGCCGGTCTCGCCGAGCAGCTCCGCGAAGCTCAGATTGGCTCGGTGAACATGGGTCCGGTGCTGACCGCCGAGCTGGCGGTGCAGCGTGCGCGTGAGCGCAGCATCGAGACGGTTCGCGTCTACGCGGAGATGCTCGACCGCCTGAACGCGGCAAAGGGGGCCGCCAAGGACGACGCCTCCCGCGTCCGAATCGACGGCGACATCGAACGTCTCCAGAAACAGCAGGCCCGCGAGCTGTTCAAACTCGACCGTGAGACCGAGATCGCGCAGGCGAAGCGCGACACCGCTCTTCGTGAGCGCGGCGGGGCCACCGAAAAGGACCTTGCCGGCATCGACGCCACCGTCGACGAGCAGATCCGCAAGCGCCGTGAGAAGAGCGAGCTGAAGGTCGTTGATGCGGTCGAGGCCGCCCGCGCGGAGGCTTCCGCGGCGGCGATGGCCGAGTACGCCCGCAAGATCGCGGAGCAGGAGGCACTGATTACTGCTCAGAAGCAGGCGGCTGGGTTCCTGAGGGACAAGGAGCTTGACGCCGCCAACCAGCAGATCAGCGTCGAAGAAGAGACCCTCGCCATCTACCGTGAGCGGGCGCGCGTGGCTGGCAAGAAGGCCGGTGACAGCGCTGCGCAGGTCCAGGCGGAGTCGATGACCGCCGAGTACGGCATGAAGAGGTTCTGGACCGAGTACCAGAACCAGGCCGAGAGTACCGCGGACCAGGTCTACTCGGTGATGAAGTTCTCCGTCGAAGGCATGAACAGGCTGTTCGCGGACTTCAGGACCACCGGCAAGATGAACTTCAAGGACTTCGCGACCTCGGTGATCATGGAGATCACCCGGATCATGACGTCCAGGGCCATCTTCGACTTCACCAACTTCCTGATGAAGTCGATGGGATTCGGCGGCCCAGGCACGGGCGTTCCTCTGCCTTCGGCTTTCGACGGCGCCGGGCTGCTGGGCGGTACCTTCTCGTTCGCCAGCGGCGGCGTGATGACCTCCTCCGGACCGATTCCGCTGCGGCGCTTCGCCAATGGCGGCATCGGCTACGGCCCGATGGCTGCCATCCACAGCGAGTGGACGAAGCCTGAGGCGTACGTGCCGCTGCCCGATGGTCGGACCATCCCCGTGACCGTCAGCTCGCAGCAGCAGGCGGCCCCCGTTCAACTGAGCTATTCGCCCGTGATCCACATCGACAGCCGCACCGACCGCGAAGACGTCTTCCGCGGCGTGGATGAGCGGATCAGGGCCGGCTACGAGGCCATGATCCAACACCTCAGAGACACGCGGGTGATCGCATGAACCAGGTGATCACACTCCCCACTGGTCTGCTGATCGGTCAGCTAGCTCCGAAGATCCTGCGAAGCGACCTCGCGGACATCAACGAGCGCACTGGCGCGGTCTCCGGGCGGGTCTATGGACCCCCGCGGTGGGGCTTCTCGCTCGCGTCCTCCGAGAACCTGGACATGGCACAGGCCTCGATCTGGGAGGCGCTGATGATGGAGCTGAAGGGGGCGCTGAACGTGCTTGCTTTCTACGACATCGTCCGCACGGCGCCTCGGGGCACGATGAGGGGAACGCTGACCCTCTCCGCGCCGATTGCCATCGGCGACGAGAGCATGGTGCTGGCCGGCGCCTCGGGCACGCTGCTGAGGGGTGACTGGCTGCAGATCGGTACCGGCTTCACCACGAGCCAGACCGTCAAGGTGCGTGCCGATGCCACCGCGTCGGCTGGCACGTGCACCGTGCACTTCGCCCACCCTGCGCGCAAGGCGTATCCAGCCGGCACGGCAGTCGGCTGGGACAGGCCGCTGATCTACTGCCGCAACATGGGGCCGTCAGGTTCCTGGCGCTACCAGGCCGGGAACCTGCTGCAGGACGGCTTCGAGCTTGACCTGATGGAGACCTTCAAGTGAGTTTGGACGTAGGCGTAGAAGCCGGCACTCAGCTCACCCAGGACTGGGTTGGCCTCGCGTGGCTGGTGGAGATGCAGTTCACGACCGGGACGCAGAGGTTCACCAACTCTCCCGTCGACATAACCGTGGGCGCAAACACCTACCTCGGGTTCGGCACGCTGACGCAGGTCAGCCCGATCAAGGAGAGCGAGAACGTCACAGGCGAGAAGCTGACGCTCGGCTTCACCATCGTCAACACGGCGATGCTGGCCCTTGCCCTTGGTAACGTCCCGACCTACCGCGGCAAGCGCGTGCGCCTGTACCTCCAGGTCCTCGATTCGAACTTCCGCCGCAAGGGCGATCCTGTGCCGCGCTGGTTCGGCTACATGGACAAGGTGCGGATCAAGCGTCGTCGGCCGAGCAAGCCCGACGAGAAGAACTACGGCACCATCGAGATGGAGTGCACGCGGGCTGGCATGCCCAGGTCGCGGCGATACGAGGGCCTGCGGCTGACGCACGCGCAGCACACGAAGATCTACCCGGGCGACAACGGCTTCGAGTACGTGCAGAAGCTCGTGGAGCAGCCCACCCGCTGGCTCAGCCGGGCCTTCCAGATCCGATGAGCCGCGCCGCCCGTCTGCAACGCTACCTGGAGCAGGAGCGCGCCGGCTTCGACTGGGGCGTGGCGAACTGCTGCCACTTCGTGGCCGGCTGGTTTCTCTCGGAGACGGGCCACGACCCGATGCTGGGCCTGCCCTCGACGCCGACGCCGGAGGCGGCCAGGAACCTCGTAAAGGTCCTTGGCGGCTCGCTCGCCGAGGCCTGGACGGGGCAGACCGGGATCGAGCCTGTTGCCGCGACCCTGGCGCATGTCGGCGACGTCGTCTACGTCAGGGTGCTGGACTTCGAGGCCGTCGGCATTTGCAAGGGGCGAACCGCCTGCCTGGTCACGGAACGTGGGACACTTCTGGAAATAGGGATGCACAAGGCCGTGTGTGCCTGGAGGCTGCCGTGATCCGGAAACTGCTTGCGACCGCGCTGCTCATGAGCCCACTGGCGGCTCATGCGGACCCGATCACCATCACCGTGTTCCTCGTGGAGGCGGGGGTTTCTTCCGCCCTGGCTGCTGCCATTGCCAGTGCCGCTTCCTGGGTCGCCGCCAACGCCTTCTACGTGACCGTGGTCGCGCTCAACGTCTTCGGCGCGGCCAACGCCCGCCGCAAGGCGAAGGCGGAGATGGCTCGGCAACGCCGCCAGGCCAACGCATCGCTGACGGACCGCGCGATCACGGCGCTCAGCACCACGCCGCCTTGGCGGATCGTCTACGGTGAGGCCATCGTCGGCGGTGACATCGTGGCCGTCTTCACCAGCGACAAGGAGACCATCAGCGACAAGGGCAACCCGTTCACGAAGAAGGACGCCTACAAGCACATCGTCGTGCACATCGCGAGCCACAAGTGCCAGGCGATCGACGACGTCGTCATCGAGGGCGTCCGTCTCGGCCAGCTCGACGAGAACGGGTGGGTGAAGAACACGGCCAAGGGCACCGGCCGCAACTACGTTTTCGCATCGGCATATCCGGTCGGCACCACCGTCATCCAGCTCGCGGCTGGTGAGGGCACGATCCTCGTGGATGACGAGATTGTCCTGGCCGGGGACAGCAACCGGTACCGAGTGACTGTCGGGATCACCGCTCCGGGCACCGTGACCATCGCTGCTCCTGGACTGCAGCAGGCGGTCTCTTCCGGGACCCCGGTCTACCTGGGCAACGAGTTCGCGGTCCTGAAGAAGTTCCCGCGGACCGGGACCATCGCGGCCGGCGCCACCCTCACGATCCCCGACGGCACGGTGGGCGACACCATCGACGCCTTCTACACCGTGGGCGACAGCTACTCGTCCATTGCGGTGACGGTGTCTCCCGACAAGAAGCAGATCACGAACCCCTCGGGCTACATGGTCACGGTCAACTACGAGGTCGTGGTCAACCAGTCGATGGTCAGGGTGCTCAAGCACCTTGGTGACCCGAACCAGGTTGTGGACCCGGTGCTGAGCGCGATGTTCCCGGTCGAGTGGGACAGCTCGCACCGGCTGAGGGGCAGGACCTACGCGGTCCTGACGCTCGACCTTGAAGAACCCCGATTCCAGGGTGGCCCGCCCTCGATGTCCTTCGTCGTGAAGGGCAAGAACGACATCTACGACCCGCGGACCGGGCTCAGCGGCTACACCACCAACAACGCCCTGATCATCGGCGACTGGCTGTGCGCGCCCTGGGGCTTCGATTGCGACAGGACGGAGGACATCAACATCCCGCAGTGGATCGAGTGCGCGAACGACTGCGACGTGCCCACGACCTTCCAGACCCTGATGCCCAACGGCAGCACCGCCACGGAGGTCGGCCCGCGCTTTACCTGCAACGGGTCTTTCAGCACCGACGCCGACAAGGAGGCCGTGCTTGACTCCCTCGCCGACTCCATGGGCGGCAATGTGGTGTATGGCGCCCAGTGGTCGATGTTCGCAGGCGTCTGGAAGCCCCCGGTGGTCTTCGACGACAGCTCGACCGCGCTGACCGACGACGACCTGATGGGGCCGATCGAGTTCCCTCAGGCGGCGGCTGGCATCGAAGACCTGATCAACGGGATCAGAGGTACCTTCATCGAGCGCGGCAAGCTCTCGCCGACCGACTTCGACCCGTACCAGAACCCGACCTTCAGGGCCGAGGATGGTGAGGACCTCTTCGATGACGTGACGATGCCGTGGACCAACACGAAGCCTCGTTGCAAGAACCTGGCTCGCATTCTGGTCGAGAGGAACCGCGACTCTCAGATCATGACCGTGCCGGCGAAGCTGAAGGCCTTCAAGCTGCAGGTCGGAGACCGATTCACGCTGGTCAGCGACGAATACGGGATCAACAAGACCGTTCGCGTCACCGACTGGCAGTTCGACATCGCCAACGCGGTGTCGCTCACCGTGCAGGAAGACTTCGCGGAGATCTACGACGAGGCCGATGCCGCGAGGTCGGACCCGTACCCCAACACCAGCCTGCCCAACCCCTTCCAGGTCAACGAGCTGAAGAACCTCGTGGCGACGAGCGGTGTCTCGACGATGGAGGTCAGAGCCGACGGGGTGATGATCCCTCGCGTGCTGCTGACCTGGGACCCCGTCGACAGCCCCTACGTCGCCGAGGGTCAGGGCTACATCGAGTTCAGGTGGCGCCTCTCGCTGTCTGCCGATTCCCCGTGGTGTTACGTCAGAGCGCAGGGCGGCGACGTGTCGGTCTACCTGACGGGCGTGCAGCACAACACCCCGATCCTGATCGAGGGCACGGTCTACAACTCGCTGGGGCGGCCGAGCGTCTCGGTCATCAAGGCGCACATCGTCGTCGGCGACCCGAATCCGCCGGAGACCGTGGACGGCTTCAGCGTGGGCGAAGGTCCTGGCGGCTTGACGTTCCGCTGGCGGCCTGCCGTCTCGCGCTCGGTCGCCGGCACGCAAATCCAGCAGGGCACTGCCTGGGTGGCCGGTGGGGTTCCGCGCTGGAGCGGCAATGCCTTGGAGTGGTACCTGCCCTGGCCGGAAGACGGTGAGTACACCTTCCTCGCAAGGCACTTCAACTACTCGGGTGTCCTCAGCGAAGACATCGCCGGGGTCAACTTCGCCGTCGAGAACCAGCGGATCGTCAGCATCAGTCGCACGTGGTTGATGAGCACGGGCGAAGCGGCGCTGTGGATCGCCAGCATCTTCGATCCGGAGAACGGGGAGGTCATCGGCACTGAGCCGGCGTCGTGGCTTGGGTCGGGCGGCACGCTGTTGATTGATACCGGTCAGATTGAAGACAAGGCAGCTTCAGACCAGGACTCGTTCTCGGTCGACACGTTCCATCAGACGCTTACCACGCCAAGCTCTAGCTTCTCCTCGGGCACGACCCTCAACCCCACCATAGCCGTCAGGCCTGGAGCTGTTCGAATCTCCATCAACGGGTACATCAAGTTGAGGGTTAACTCGGGCGCTCCGACAACGATCGAACTGAACGGTGACATTGACTCTGGCCTGCTGGAGCTGGACTCGGTTACTGACAGACCGGTCAAGGCAACCATCTCGATTCCAACCGCGGTCACAGAGTTTGATGTCTTTGTTCCGCTAAGCGCCGAGTGGAACGCGCACGTCGGGTCTGGCTACCTTAATCCCGTGGCTAATTTGCAGTTGGAGGCGTCTACGGGACCAGGTGGTGGCGTCTTTACAGGTTGGCAGCTAGTTGTTGCCTACGCGATTAGCAATCAGGTCAGATAGGAACGAAAAAATGCCACAATTTGATGTAAAGAACCCTCTGCTCGCCGACCTCGACCTGACGCTCCAGAACCTGGAGGAGGCCGTCCTGGCGTTCAACGAGAGCGAGGACATCGCCGTCACCCTGTTCAATGCGGGTACGGCGGTCATGTGGACGCTGAAGTACAGACCGATAACCTTCGTCAACCTCGACGATGCGTCGGCACTGCCCATGACAACGAATACGCCGGTTGCGGTAGTGCAACTGACCGTGCCCGTGGGAAAGCGGATGGTCGTGACAGGTGCCGTAGTCTTCAAGCCAGGCCCGACCGTGACCAGTACCTTCGTAGCTGCGGGTTGCGGGGTCGCTGCAGGTGCCCTGCCCGAGATCGGCCAATACACCGGGATGCCGTGGTCAGGCACCAACGCGGTTCGGCTTCAGTTCCCGATCCCCGAGCGCGTCTTCGACAACCGGTCTGGTGGCGCGGACGTGATCGTCACCCTTGTTGCCCAGTGCACGTTCAGCGCTGGCGCGGTCTCTGTCAGTGGCTGGCTGCGCGGGAGGGTCGAATGAGCATCAGAGGCCTTGGCTCGTTTCCCCCTGGGACTGTGATGCAGCAGTTCTTCATTCCTCGGACTGATGGACCAGGCAATCACCCCCACCCATGCGATGCCTACATCCCACAGGGTGGCCCGAAACACGCGCTGGTGGTGCTCCACGGGGGAGGAGGGTCCAAGAGGTCGCAGGCCGTCTTCTGCCGCACGCTCAAGACACGAGACCTGGTCCTGGAGCCGGAGGACATCAACTGGAAGCGGCTCTACGCTTTCAGCACGATGGAGATATACCCTCTGGGTCAGCGCTGCCTACCGAGTAACGCCGTCGACAACCCCTGGAATCCGAATGGTGTGGACTCGCGCGTAGCTCAGCGGCCTGACGGAGTCACTGCATGGAGCCAGGGGTACTTCTGGTCCTCCGCGAATGACCCGCAGTTTCTGAAGGACGTCAAGGACTGGGTGTTCAACAACTTCCCGACGGTGGACTACATCCACATCCACGGTCACTCCGCGGGGGGCATGATGGCGAAGTACATGTGGCGCTTCGAGCCGCAGGTATTCCACACCCACAGCACCGTGTCTGGTCCGACGCCGTTCTACTGGGACCCGACGCCGTTCGCTCCTGCAGTGCTGAAGCCGATGTGGATGCAGATGGGTGCCAAGGACACGATCCTCGGCCTGCTAGACGGCATCGCGGGACCCGGCGATCACTGGCTTGATGCCACCTGGAGGCAGCAGCCAGCGCAGCTCAGCTACATCAACGTCAAGGGTGCGGTGAACCCAGTAACCGGCAAGTGGGTTCCACAGTTGCAGGAGATCATCCCCGATTGGCGCGAGTTCGAGAGGGCTGCCAATCTGAGGGCGTCCAGACGGGGTTTTGCGAGCCCAGGGCCATTTGTCGACGCCTATGGAGTCGATTACCCGGCCAAGATCGGAACCATGAGGATCTGGTCGTACGACGCTGACTTCATCAAGTTGCGCAAGCTGACCGAGCCCGACCACAACTACTACGACCATCAGAAGGTGATGTTGTCTGAGTCGGGCGGAAACCCCACCTCGATCATTTCGGAGGTGATGACCTGGGCGACGGCCCAAGTGAACGCCCCCGTACTGTGACAGTAAAGGAGAAAGAGAATGTCAATGCTACTTTCGTTCCTCACCGGCTCGGCCGCTCGCATGGTCTGGGGCGAGGTGTCCTCGTGGATCAGCGCCGCCCGAGAGCACAAGCGTGAGATCGAGCGGATGCGGGTTCAGGAGGAGATCGACGCCAGGCAGCACGAGCGCAACATGGACTCCATCCGGCTGCAGCACGACCTCAAGGTGGAGGTCATCAGGGTGCAGGGTGATGTGGACCTGGAGAAGCTCCGTGAGCAGAGCTTCGCTGCCAGCGTGTCGGAGGGCATGAAGCCCACGGGCATCAAGCTGGTCGACGCCTGGAACGCCTCAATCCGGCCCGCGGCGGCCTCCATCGCCCTGTGGCTCTGGCTGCGCCACTTGTGGGTCAACAACTGGGCAATGGCGGGCCGCGACTGGGAGCTTGTCTGCGGCATCCTCGGCTGGTTCTTCGCCGATCGCACCCTCGGGAAGCGTGGCAAGTGACCAAGCAGGAGTACGAAGACCTCGCCGTCGAGGTCTGCGCCAAACTCTGCAGGCACTTCGAGGGCTTCCACTCGAAGCCCTATCTGTGCCCGGCAGGCGTGCCGACCATCGGCTACGGCGCCACCTACTACCTCGACGGCCGCAGGGTGAAGCTGACCGACCCGCCGATCTCCAGGGAGGCCGGTGAGCGCCTGCTGCTGATGCAGATCCGGCGTGAGTACATGCCTGCGGTGATGCTGCTCTGCCCAGGGGTCAAGGACCCCGAGACCCTCGGCGCCCTGATCGACTTCACCTTCAACCTGGGCATCGGCAAGTTGCGCGTGAGCACGCTGCGCAAGCGCGTGAACGCTGGCATGTGGGACGCCGCGAAGACCGAGCTGATGAAGTGGGTCTTCGCGGCGGGCAAGAGGCTCAGGGGCCTGGTGCGCCGCAGAGAGGCCGAGGCCGCTTACTTCTAGGTTCCCGTGGTGGGGACTTTCGCCCGGCTCAGGCCGGGCTTTTTTCTTTCAGCAGGCTGCTCGGCAGCAGGGCGGCCGACCGCTCGGCATCGTCGTTGTAGTACGTGTCGCGCAGCAGGCGAACGTCCTTGGTACCCAGCGCGTGGGAGAGAGCGAGCACGTCAAGGAACTTCGACAGCCGCGTGGCAGCCTCGTGCTTCGTGTCATGGAACTTGGCGTCGCTGACTCCCGAGCGTGCTACGGCCTTCCGCCAGAGCGCGTCGCGGTTCTTGTCCCCGACACCGACGATGTAGTCGCCTTCGGGCTTCGACGCCAGGAGCTGGTCGAGCAGCTCGATGGCGCGGGATGTCAGCGGGACCATCCTCCCAACGTGGCGAGCGCGTCCGGAGCGAGCACCCTTACGACCGCCTCGCTCGACTGCAGCGACCTTGACCACGCGGCGGTCTCTGTCGTAGTCCTGAGGCCTCAGGCGGAGGATCTCGCCCGACCTCATGCCAGTCTCCAGGGCCAGGAGGAAGCAGGCGCCGACCCTTGCAGACTTGCTCTTCAGTGCTGGGTCCAGAGAGAAGCCAGTTGCGATGCACAGCGCCTCGATCTCATCAGCGGTCAGTAGCGCACGGTCCCGGGGAGGGTTGTGCTCTGGCCGGGATGCGCCGTGGCAAGGGTTCTCCTTCAGCCACTTCCGCACCTTGACGGCGTAGGTGAAGCAGGCGGACATGAGGTTCATCTCTCGGTTGACCGTTGAACCGGAGACATGCTCGGCCCGCCTTGCCGCCCACTGATTGATCTCGTGGGTCGTGACCTCGGAGAGCATCATTTGGGCGAGGGGATCGGTGGACCAGGTGTTGATCCTGTAGAGGTTCCATCGCGCAGAGTCCATCTTCGACCCGACGTCGTCGTGGTAGGCTGACCACAAGTCCTCCACCTTGATGCGCTGGCCGCGGTGGGCCTCGATCATCCCGAGCTTCTTCTTCCTCTCCAGCGGCTCAGCCCACTCCTCGGCCTGCTTCATCGTGTCGAATGTCGCGGTCTCCCGTTTGCCGCCGGGGAGCCGCACGGTGACTCTGATCGAGTCACCCCTGGGTTCGTAGTAAGCCATTGGTGTCACCTCGGTGTCGCGAGGGTGGCGAGTGTAAGTCTCCTAGAGGGGCGTAGATGTATGATCAACGGTGTCGGTGACACCATGGAGTGTCAGAACCAAAAAAGAAAGCCGTTGGAGATCAACGGCTTAGCTTCAGAGTTCGATTCGTTGGCTGGTGCCCGGGAACGGCACCTACCCCTAGATTTCATGCGGGTCCCGGGCTAATTGGTGTCAGGCTGACACCACGCGATTGCGCCTCCTTCCGGGCCTGGACTTCTGGCCCAGGGTCGAAAGGTACTCGCGGATTTCACCACAGCGCCAGTGGGGGTCACCGAGCTTGCCGTTGGGCAGGGGCAGTCGGACGGTCTCAGGGAAGCCCAGCACCTTGCTGAGCTTCTCCATGACGTAGCGTGCGCTGTAACCGCCGCATAGCACGCCGACCTCCTCGGCCGTCAGCAGGGCTTCCGGGACCGTGAAGCGGGCAACGCTGGCGGTCAGCGCCTTCAGGTCCTCTTCGCTCATTGGACCTTCTCCGCGATCTTCAGGGACAGGGCGTGGAGCCGGTTGTTGAAGTACCGGCGGATCAGGTAGCCGCGGGCCACGCTCACCAGCGTGAAGTAGATGGTGATCTCGATGTTGGTTGCGAGGCTGACCCCGTGGATGCCCACCATCGGGAAGATGACGATCTGCGAGGCCAGCCCGATCCAGAAGCCGATGAAGATGCTGATGCAGACCTCGATAAGGGAGCCAAGGCGGGTCTGGGTCACTTCAACTTTCTCCACTCGACGGCGAATATCCAGCAGACGACCAGGCTCCCGCCGATAACCAGAGTCCAGTGCATCGGCGTGGCCCCTCCGGACCGCAGGTAGCCGAGCATCACGTTGAGCTGCGCGATGAGGATGTCGAAGCCGACGAGGCAGTAGAAGAGGCTTTTCATTCCAGCCCCGCCTTTTGCCGCTCTCGGCTTCGCACAGACTCGACCCAGGCGAAGCCCTTCTCGAACGCCTGGTCCAGCG
>ERZ1066127.464-NODE-464-length-21354-cov-14.195127_pt1 | contig 21354 bp, 2 predicted proteins | sample MGYA00382774_ERZ1066127 | MGnify/ENA primary metagenome ERZ1066127 (study PRJEB33369, sample SAMEA5778357) | biofilm metagenome | biome: Industrial cooling water; feature: Water cooling tower basin; material: Biofilm | place: United Arab Emirates | collected... | reverse complement strand
TGCGCGTGGCACAAGGAATACCGACGGGGACCTACACGCTGCGTTTGCGCGTGGGTACCGAAACCGCGACCAGAATGCTCACGATTACGCGATGAGAAAATTCTCGAAAAAGACTGTTTAATTCCCCAATGTGATGATCGCTAATTTATGGTAGTCTAAGGAATAATCCTTAGATTGCAGAGTCTGGTAGTAATCTTATTATGAGATTCTTGTATTTTCCTTGTCGCTTAAATTCAAGCTACCTTTGTATTTCGAGTATTGGTTACATTGAAAATTTGATATTTGAAGTGGTGTAACACACGAGAATAACTTGCTTTAGCTCATGGTGTTTATCAGGATTATTCTTTTCAGTCTTTTTTTCTTTCACATTATCAGTGAAGCTAGACTGTTTGGTCAAAACAGATGGCAGCAACCGTATAAGTTTGAACACTTATCTCAGGAACAGGGGTTGTCATATAATACCGTAACAAATTTTACACAAGACAAACAAGGATTGCTTTGGATAGCGACGTTTAACGGACTCAATCGTTATGACGGTGTTACTTTCAAGACTTTTCCTCAAAATAATGCTTCTGCTGATAAGGGGATGCCGCGAGAGATACGACTTGTTTATGCCGATAGAGGCGGCAATGTATGGATTGGGGGCTTTAATAATACTATTGGGCGGTTTAATCCTCGTACTGAAGAATATGTACCATTTCTCTTACCAAAACAAAATACCGTCAAGCGAGATTTCATCAATACGATCAAAGAAGATGCTGCGGGGACATTATGGCTTACGACCGTAGGAGGATTGTATTATTTTGACGAAGGGAAAAATCAATTTTTTCCTTTCAAAACTCGTAGTGGTGAGCCTTTTATACAATTTTCTTTGGGTGGTTTTGCCGAATTTCCTGCTAACGGTAACAATTCAGAGGGAGTTGCAGAAAAACGCTTATGGATTCGCAAACATGGTGGACTTATAGAATGTGATCTTGTACGGCAGAACGTTATACATCACAATTTTGTTGATTCTGCTTTTGATAAGCAGTTTTTTTATGGAAGTGTTGTTCGTGACTCATCTGGGTATCTTTGGTGTTCTGATATTGCTGGTCTTTACTGCTTTGATATCCGTATCAAATCCGTTGTGTTGTACATTCCACGTGAAATTTTTGCGCGGGCTTCTTTTATCAAAAATCCTCTCCAAAATGACTTTATGACGCGCAGCATACTGTGCGCTTCGGATGGTTCGTTGTGGTTTGCTTCCAACGGTGGTATTGTTGTTGTGCGCTATCAAGGTTCACCCAAAGATTATTCAATGGAGTTATTGCAAAACGATGAATCAAATCCTTTTAGCTTGAGTGGGAACACCGTTAGAACACTATTTACCGATAGAACCGGCGTTATTTGGGCTGGCGGAGAACCATACGGTATTAACAAATTTACTCCGTATCGGCAGAAATTTCTTCTTTTTCGGCACTTACCGTTCAATCAAAATAGCCTTTCTAATAACTATGTTCGTGGGCTGTGTCTCACCCGTTCTAATACTCTTTGGGTAGGAACACAATTTGGAGGAATTAGCCGTTATGAACCTCAAAAGCGCCTTTGGACACGCTTTCGTGAGGTTGTTGGTAAAAAAAAGTCGGAACGTAAAATTATCAATGAAACATGGGCGATGTTTGAAGATCGATTTGGTACAGTGTGGGCTGGAACGCGCGGAAATGGGCTTTTGCGTTTTGATGAAACATTGGGTGGTTTTGTTCAATCGCCTCTTGTGTCCGAAAATGCACTTATACAGGTTATTCGAGAAGACCGCGCCGGAAATTTGCTGTTAGGAACAAGAGGTAATACATCTTTTGTTGGTGTTTTTGTGATTCCTCCCGACCGCAAAAAAGAAAACGTTATTTTTATTCCGACGAAACGACCACAGAGCAAAAATTTTCTCAGTGGTGACGTATTGGCAATCCATGAAGACCGCTTCGGTACGCTATGGATTGGCGGTACAGATGAAATAATGTGTGTGAACATTCAAACAAAATCAATTGAAGACAAGACAAGCAAACTTATACGCGATTTACAGGTTATACCCTCGAATATTGGCAGTGTCGTTACCTGTTTGACAGAAGATAGGCAGGGAACGCTCTGGATTTCGAGTAAGGGCTTGGGACTTGTGAAATATGACCGTACTAAAGATATCTTCAGTGCTATCAATGAAGATCAGGGATTGCCTAATAATGCTGTGTATGCAACGCTTGAGGATACCTTCGGAAATTTTTGGATAAGTAGTGACGCGGGACTAACACGTTGGAATCGTCAAGAAAATACTTTCCGAACGTTTACCACAGCCGATGGGCTGCAAGGACGAGAGTATAACCGTTTGAGTTATTGTAAGGGGGCAGACGGTATGATGTTCTTTGGTGGTATCAATGGATTTAACGCATTTCATCCTGAGAAATTATTAGTAAATCCCACGCCGCCATCGGTTGTGTTAACATCACTCAAAATTTTTGCTGAAGAGAAAGCTCCGGGAACGCTTATCCAAACAACGGCGGGAGGACATTCTGTGTTACGATTGCGGTATGATCAAAATTTTCTCACATTTGCATTTGCAGCTATGGACTTTCATGTTCCTGAAAACAATCAATATGCTTATAAACTAGACGGGGTTGATAAAAATTGGATTTATAACGGAACAAGACATGAAGCCGTCTACACGGGTCTAGATCCGGATGAATATGTCTTTCGTGTTCGAGCAGCGAACAGTGATGGTATATGGAATAATGAAGGTCTGACACTACACGTGATAATTTTACCACCCTGGTGGAAAACATGGTGGTTCCGTATAATTTTAATTCTCTCTGGTGTGGGGGTGATTGTTCTTGTTCTTCAAAATTATCGTCAGCGTATTCAACGCTTGCAAAAGCATCGGCAAGAATTACTTTTGCATATCGACGAACGGAATCGCGCTGAAGCAGAACTCCAACGTTCCGAAGAAAAATTTCGAGCGCTTTTTGAGACTTCAACGCTTGGTATGGTCCTGTGGCAAAATGACGGTGTTATTTTGGAAATCAATGCGGCGTTGATAAAACTTTTGGGATTAGAGCAGCATACTGTCGAAACACTGAATTTTTGGCAAATGGTAGGTCAGGCAAATAGCAGTGCCATTACGTATTCACTGAAACAACGCAGAGCCTTCGGACCGATAGAGCAAACACTTCTGCAAGAAGGCGGTGAAAAAATTGCTGTGGTGATGTATGGTATTATTATCGGAAATCATGGTGTACATCAAGATTTTGAACGCATTTGGTCGGTAGTAGAAGATATTACCGAGCGCAAACGCGCTACGGACGCACTACTGCGGTATCAGCTCAATCCCCATTTTATGTTTAATGTACTGAATTCCGTAAACGCACTTATGGCAGAAAATCAGCGTAATGCAAAGCGCATGATTATTCAGTTTTCAAGCCTTCTTCGACATACACTTGTCGCCAGTACTCGTCAAACAGCCCCGCTTGGAGATGAGATTGACGCAGTAGAGCACTATTTGGCAATAGAGAAAATACGGTTTGAAGAGCGTTTGGAGACTGTGGTGCACGCCGAGCGTGCAACCTTGCGCCTGAATGTGCCGGTATTTCTTGTACAGCCGCTTGTCGAAAATGCAATTAAATACGGCATGCAGTCAAATCAAACAGTCCTTTTTGTTAGTGTCTCCAGCCGTATTGAACAAGAAAAACTCTGTATCGAAGTTGCTAATACAGGAAAATGGTTAGAAAGTGCCGATATCAGTAATGGCGAGACTTCCGCAGCGTTATCTTCTACGGTTTCGTTGGTAAAAAAACGAAGTACCGGAATTGGATTGGCAAATCTTCGTAAGCGATTAGAGCAGTATTATGCTGAATCACACACTATGACTATTATTGAAGAACAAGGAATGGTCAAGGTTCGGATAACAATTGCGCTCAAAGAACTTTCAGAAATGGTGATAAATGTGTGATTGTTTTTTTTAGCTGTTGATAAAACGAGCTCCATACAAAAATATGTAATTAAATTGACCGAAAGCCAAAGGTAAAACTACAGAATAAGCATCCATGATACACGCATACATCATCGACGACGAACGGCTAGCACGGCTCGAATTACGCCAAACTCTTGCCGAATTTGCTCACTGTATAACGGTTATTGGTGAGGCTGCAAATAAACAAGAAGCCGTACAATACTTGGCAAATCCTCAACATTTACGTCCGGATGTGATTTTTTTGGACATCAATATGCCCAACGGATCGGGATTTGATGTGTTGGAAGAAATTGACTACAATGATAAACATCCTATTCGAGTTGTGTTTGTAACGGCATACGATGAATATGCCGTGCGTGCTTTTACGGTCAATGCGCTGGATTATATCTTAAAGCCGATAGATCCTGACCGTTTAGAACAAACAATCGTGCGCTTAGAGCGTGCATTAGCTTCCGCTGCAACGGTAAAACGCAGCGAGCAAGAACCGACAGCGATCGCTATGACAATACACGCAACGGGGAATGCAATACAAGAAGAGACGGACATACAAAGGGAAGCACCACCAAAACTTACCATGGATGATGTGATATTTGTTATTATTGGTAAAAACCGTCGTTTTGTGCCATTGTCGGAACTTGTTTGTATTACTGCCAGCGATAATTACAGTGAAGTACGTTTAGCCGACGGGAAGCGATCGATGCTCCTGCGAACAATGAACGAATGGGAAGAAATACTTCCTGAGAATGTTTTTATGCGAATTCATAGGGGAACTATTATCAATATCGCCTATCTCGACCCGATGCGTCCTATCGAGCCGCATGGAAGCGGTGCATTAATCTATTTGCAAGAAATCGAAGAACCCCTCACTGTGAGCCGAAGAGCGTATGCCAAGTGGAAGGATGTGGTATAATAAGATGTATTTCCTGTGTTGGTACAATGAGGATATGAGTAGCATCTGACCAAAGAAGTTTGTTCCTGCTCCGGCTGATGTGAAGCACGAGCGACAGGAGACAAGACGGCTGTTAGATTTTTTGTAGCCCGTCCACAGAAGAGGGTGAAAGTGTAGAGTCTGCAACACAAGAAATTTCTTTGGTTATGAGTAGTCAATTTATTGACACTGTTTGCTGAAATTTTTCATTGACATATTGACGCATTAACACATTGGCATGCTGATATACTAATACGATGTTCTCAAATTGCTGGATGCTGCCGATACTACCAAAAAAGGGTGACAGCTAAGCAATAATTCACTTTCCTCTATGATCTACTAAGCGGTGTTTCCCCACAATCTTTACAAATGACTTCATCTTGTTCATGGTATAGCTTTGAATACAGCTTGGGGCGGTATAGAATAAAAATTTCGGAAAAGTCGGACGCTTTTTCAGGAAAGTCGGACGCTTTGTTATAGCCGACATACTTGATTTTTTCGTATCTTTGTAGCTTGTTTGCAGCATATAATCTCTATTCTGTTTTTCCCGAGTTGCTTTTTTTCGTTTACTACATCCTCTTCCTACGATTTTCCCTTTTTCTGTCCTCCGTTAAAATTATGAACCTCTCCCGCACCTATCGCTTGTTTGTCGTTATTTTGACGCTGGCTTTTGTTCTGCTCTTACCACTATCGTCGCTGAAGGCACAGTACGTCTATGATGGGATAAACCCCGCGCATTTATTAACCAGCTGGACCGGCTCTCCTCTAAATTTCAATTCCGGTACGTTCACGATTAATTCGGGGCAGACGGCAGAGTTCGGCGGTGCAGTGACACTCGGTCCCGGAGCAACAATGAACGTCCAAAGCGGCGGAACATTGCGCGTTACCAACAGCGTTACCTTCACCAACAACGGTACACTCAATATCGCAGGCGGTGGGACGCTGGAGCTACAAGGCGGAGGAGCGGTAACGGGTACGGCGGTGAATTATCAGGCAACAAATTCTCTACTGCTCTATTCGGGGGTCGCATCAAAGACCACCACGGCGGCAGAGCTCCCACCCACAATGCCGGGGTCGGTAAACTGCAGTAACACCTCGTCTGTATTGGTGTTGGGCAGCTCCACCGACATTCAGGGAACGCTTACCTTAACTGCCCCTAGTGCGCTTCGTGGAAGTGGTACCCCGCAAACACTGACCTTGAGCGGACCGATTGCCGGTACGGGAAGGCTATTCAATTTCAATCAAGTCTCACTGGTCATACAAGGTAGCGGAGCAATTCCAACTACTATTTTTGGCACTAGTGAAACGATTCTTAATCTCACTATGAATCGTATCGGGGGAGTCTTGCGTACTAATGCGGCAGCCACTATTACCAACACGCTAACGCTAACGGCAGGGACTATTCGCCCAAGTGGTTGGTTTCTTGTCCAAAACTCGGTAGCGGGAGCCGTTGTAGGAGGTAATGCTGGGTCGTATATTGACGGATCCGGTGGCGGAACCTTGCGTCGGAGATTGCCTCTTGGCGTACTGCCCGCAGACTTTCTCTTCCCCGTTGGTAGCGGCGCACAGTATTTGCCGTTCAACCTCCGTGCAGGAGCAAACGCTACAGTTTCAACATATTTGGAAGTATCTGCTAATAATACCGGTTCGAGCGGTATGGTGAACTGCTCACCAATCACAAGTCTCAGCCCGACGGAATACTGGCAGGTAACATGGGATAATTCTGGCACACTTACCGGCGATTTTGAACTGACCGCGCCAAGCGTTGTAGCGGGCAGCATTATTGGTGCTCGTGTTAACACGCCCGTCAATGGATTATACGCCGCACCACCTGTGGGAGCGCCGACAGTTCCCGTAGCAGGAACGGTGCGAAATAACGGCGCTCATGTCTTTAGTGTGTATCCAAATGAAACCTACTTTACTGTCGCCAGTAACACCGCCCCCACCGTTTACACCTTCCAGCCCGCAAGCGGCGACCCCAACGTCCCAGCCAACTGGTCGCCCGTGCCACCAAGTTTTGCCGTTCCTTGTGCGCAATTTGTCATCCCAAATGGCAGAACAGCAGTGATGACGGGCAACTGGACTTTAGGTAGTGCTTCTGCTAATGGTGTGCAACTCATCGTACAGTCCGGAGGAACGCTGAATACCGGTATCAATGCAGTTATTTTTGCAGGAGATTACAGTGTGTTGAATCTCCAAAACGGCGCTACGTTCCAAACTGCGAACACGGCGGGAATAAACGGCTCGGCGAATAATAACGGTGCCTTGCAAATCACTGCCGGAACACCTGGAACGGTAACGTTTACCATTGGCGCGGCGGTGAATTATATTCTGAACCCCCTCTCTACTATTCAGGCTAATTTGGAAGCAGCGGGAGCAAAACCGGCGATAGCGAACGCTGCTAACTTTACTATAGCGGCGGCAGCTACTGTTGGACTGAGCTCTGACCTAATGCTAAGCGGCAATCTGACGATAAATTCCGGCGCCTTGGCGCTTAGTGCCGGTGTTCCGCGCATTCTGACGCTGACTGGCACTGCAAACGTCATAAGCGGAATACTGAATATTGGACCAAATTTTACTGTTCATAATTCCAATGTAGGTGGGGTAAGCGTGAATAGTCTGGCAACCGGAGTCATTGTGAACGGCGCAACCGGAACATTCGTAACGGGTCAGCCTTTTGTATATGCCGTAGGAGCAACGCTGACATATTCAGGCACAACGGCACTGACAGCCGGTTTGGAATTTCCTGCTGCGATGGCGGGCAACGTCGTTGTCAATCTGACCGGCGGCACACCGACGGTAACGCTGAACGCCCCGCGCACACTGGGCGCAAGTTCGACGCTCACGCTCACGGCGGGACGCTTGGAAACATCGGCTGCAAATATGCTGACCGTAACCAATACTGCCGCTGCTGCCGTTACGCGCGCAAGCGGCATGGTCGAAGGACCAATGCGCCGAGCTTTGCCTGCGGGCGGTCCGACGGTAGGTTCGTGGCTTTATCCCGTGAGCAAAGGCGGTACATACTTGCCTTGGACAGTCAACGACCCAACAACGGCAGGCGGCGCAACGGTGGAAGCGGAGGCTTTTAACGTTAGCTCCGGTGGTACAACCGACGGCACGACGACGTTCAATCCTCTTGGGGCGGAATACTGGCGTGCGGCAGTTGTTAGTGGCGCATTTACCAGTGGTTTTGTTTGCATCGGCAAAACAGGTTTAGCAGCGGAAAATATCATCGGCTCTTCCACGACCCTTGCGGGAACGTACGCCTCCAATGGCGCGAACACCTTTGCTGCCGTAACACCGCCCACGCTCACACGCACGGTGGCGGACAACCTTGCCGTGCCGACGTTTTTTGCGGCAGCCGCATTGCCTTCCACCTATTATTACATCTCCGGCAGCCCCTATACCGCTTCCAACTGGAATTCCTTGGTCGGTGGTGGTGGTGTTCCGGCAATAAGCCTGAGCGGGCAAAATTGGACGTATATTATCCCGAGCGGACGAACGGTTACTGTTACCGGGGTAGATTTGATTATTGGTTCCGGTTCTTCCGCCTCTCAAGTGATTGTCCAATCGGGCGGCACGGTGGACGTTCCTAATGGTATTGGTTTTGTCATTGGAGGGAATGGTGGAGCCTTTACTCTGCAAGCAGGCGGAACTATACGTGCACGGGGCGGTGCGGGTATAAACGGTACTTCTAATGCAACAGGGGCTATCCAGATTTCCGCAGGTACTCCTGCATCGGTCACTATCACCTACGACCCTGCCGCTAACTATATGTTTTCAAACCCGGGATCCGGTCCCACTAGAACCGGTGCTGCCGGGATCAAGCCTGCCGTAACGGTTGCCAATAATGTTACGGTAGATGCAGGTGGTATCATAACGCTTGATGCAAGTTTGACCGTCAATGGCAATTTGATCATCAATGCCGCTCCTGCTACTGCGGGGCTGGCTCTTGTTGGCGCAACGCCGCAAGTTCTGACCCTGAACGGTGCTGCCAATCAAATTCAAGCTGGACAACTTACCGTTGGCGCGAACTTTACGATTGCCAATACAAACGTGGGCGGCCTGACGGTTCTGAACGGTGCGACGGTCAATGTTGGCAATGCAACTGTGCCGTTTGTTTCGGGTAACGAATTTGCCTACAACGCGGGTGGAATCTTGAATTATCAAGGTACAACTGCTATGACGACGGGGTTGGAATTTCCATCGACAATGAACGGCAACGTCATCGTCAATGCTGGAGGCGGCACACCAACGGTAACGCTGAACGCCGCACGGACACTGGGCGCAAGCTCAACGCTCACGCTCACGGCGGGGCGACTTGTGACCTCCGGTGCAAATATGCTGACCGTGAACAATACGGCAACAGCGGCAGTGACGCGCACTGGCGGTATGGTCGAAGGACCAATGCAACGCGCTCTTCCGGCAGGCGGACCAACGGCGGGCACATGGCTCTTCCCCGTGAGCAAAGGCGCGACGTATCTGCCATTTGCTATTGTAGATCCTGTAACATCAGGGATATCTATTGTGGAAGCGGAGTCGTTCAATACCAGTCCCGTGGGTACAGCCGATGGTACGACAATTCAAACAGGGACAATTTCTACCACTGAATACTGGCGCGTGGCGGAAATCGGCGGACCGACCTTTACAAATGGAAGAATGCAAGTTGGCAGAACAACACTTGCCGCTACACAAACTATCGGCTCTGCTACGGCAGTCGGCGGACCATATTCCGCGCCAGCCTTGACTACATATAATGGCGTGCCTAATCCCGATATTCTCACCCAAAACACCGCACAAACACTCTCTTCGCCAAACTTCTTTGCCGTCGGGACGTTTGTTATTCCGACCACGTACTACTACTCTTCCGGCTTTGCAAACAATGCGACAAGCTATTGGTCAAACATCGGTGGGACGGGCGTACAAGGCGTGAATTTTACTACCTCTGGGCAGACGTTCATCATCCCTAGTGGCTACACAACGTCTGTTCCGTCAGGAAACATCAACCTCTCGGCAGGGGTAACGCTGCAAGTAGCAGGCGGCGGTACGCTCAATCTTGGTGGTGTTTTCGTTACAGGCGCAGGGAATTTCGATTTGCAAGCAAACGGCACACTCCGCACCACAGACCCTAATGGTGTAAACGGCAACAGTGCTGCTACCGGAGCAATACAGGTAACAGGAGCAATAAGCTACTCACCAACGGCAAACTATATCCTCAGCCCAACGGCTGCTGCTAATGCCAGATTTGCTGCCGTGGCACCGAATAAACCTGCCATCACTGACGCACAAAACCTGACGATTAACGGTAATTTCCTCACCACTCTTCAGACCAGTCTTGCGCTATCGGGAGCCTTGACGATTAACTGTGCTTCAGCATCGTCAGGGCTGATTCTTAACGGTGTATCTCCTCAAACGCTTGCCTTGAACGGTCCGGGAAGTCAATTGCAGGCTGGGGGGGTATCGGTGCGTAACAATTTTACGGTTGCCAACAACAATGGAGTAATGCCGTTTTCGGTACAAGGAACGTCCCTGCTCTTGACGGATGCGACGGCCTTGCCCTTTCCTGTCTTTACTGGCAATCCGATAAATTATGCTTCCACAGCAATTTTGCAGTATAATGACGCGATAGCAGGAACGCGCAATACCGGAGCGGAACTACCGCCAACGATGAACGGAAGTGTCGCCCTCAACGCTGCTGCCAATTCTGTCTTTACATTATCTGCACCGACCACCATCAACGGTACATTGACCTTTTTCACCGATTCGCGCATTGTCTCCACACCAACCAATCTTTTAACGATTGGCAACTCTTTGCCGGGTTCAATCATTGGTGCAAGTGCAACGCGCTGTATTACCGGGGCTTTAGCGCGGAGAACGAGTACTGGGTCAAATACCCATTTGTTCCCGCTTGGCGGTGGAACTGCTGCAACGTATATTCCCGTAACCTTTGGCTATACCGGTGCCGGTGCTGCAACTATTGTTACCATCGAAGGCTTCAATGCAAGTACGCCCGGCACAGCCGGTGGCGGATTAGGAAGCCTCAGTTCAACGGAGTATTGGCGGGTTAATCCAAGTGTTCCTTATTCCAACGTAACGCTCACCTTTACACGCAATGCTGCCATCCCTGCAGGGAATACGCTGAGTAATTCCGCGACGGCAGGCGGCACGTATAATTCCGTCGCAAGCAACATTGCCAGCCCCAGCATTAACAATGCTCCCGCGTTTGCATCGTTGGCTGCAGGCGATGGTTTTTACAGCATTGCCTCGCCATCCATTACCTATTACTATGAATCCGGCGACCCCTCTCTGCCGGGGAGCTGGGGAACAACTTCCGGTGCGGGCTTGGGGACGGCTGCTACGAACTTCACTACGCCCGGCACTATCTTTGCCGTTGAAAATGGCTATACGACAAGTCCGGTGCCAGTCGCAAATATTCCACTTGGTGCAGGCGTTTCAATGCAGGTACAGAATGGCGGCACGTTGAATCTGGGTGTTCGTGCCATTACCGGCGCAGGTTCATTTAGCCTTCAAGCGGGCGGCACATTACGCACTTCCCGTACCGACGGCATTAACGGTTCTTCTGCGGCAACAGGCGCAATCCAAGTTACAGGCGGTGCAACCTACAACAACGCCGCAAATTATATCTTCGACGACCCGGGCGGCGCGGCTGCGCTCAATTTTGCCGCACAAGGCACAAAAAATGCCATCACCCAGGCGAACAATATCACTTTTACAGCTCCCGGTCCTGCCCAAGCACAATGGTCGCTGGGAACACCGCTCATCATTGACGGCACACTTAGTCTCACGCGGTCGCAACTGACCCTTTCTGCGGGCGCTGCATCGGTACTGACGCTGAACGGACCGACGCTGCTCAATACGCAGGGTGGACTGAGTGTGAGCGCTAATTTTCAGGTGAATAACCTCGGCACCATGACCGTCGGGGCAAATTCGCAGCTAACTATTGCCCCCACGACCGCAGCACCTCCGCCGTTTATCGGCAACAGTCCCGTGTACTCCGCTTCAACGAGCAGATTGGCATATGGCAACGCGGTCGCCATTACCACAGGTGTAGAACTGCCCGCTACCATGCCCGGTGAGCTGGCTCTCACCAACTACGCCGCACCACTCACCCTAGCGAACGGCTTGACGACCATCACAGGAATCCTTGACCCGGGAACGAACACATCCTTCCCATTCAATACCGGAAGCGCGAATATGCTCCGCATTGACTACGTGGCAGGCGGCGCTGTGCTGGGAAATGCAGGATTAATCAATGGTCCTGTGCAGGTAAATACCATAACGGGAGGCTCCGGATACTGGCTGCCTCTGAGCAAAGGCGGAACGCCGCTTTGGTTAGCATCATTAGAACTCAATACTGCATCGGGCGGGCTGTTGGAATTTGAGGCATATAATACAGGCAGTGGCGGGATGGTCGGTTCAGGGATAACCACCGTGAACGGAAGCGAGTATTGGAGAGTAACGCAACTAAGCGGCGGCGCGGTTTCTGTTAGTGCGTTTTCGCGGTTGGTTAGTGCGGCGGGTGCTGCTTCCGGTAAAGCCATTGCGACTTCGCTCACACAGACCGGGACGTATAATTCCGTTAGTCCTACCACATTGACATCGGTCATTGGTATTAACGCGAATCAATCCACGACAGCTTTCCCGCTCTTGGGCGCGACAACGTTCATAGCGTTGGGGAATGGTATTCCGACGTATTATTACAACAATGTCAATGGTGCTGATCCAAACAATCCCGCAAACTGGGACACCAGCCCCGGAGCAGCATACGGCACACCAGCACCGAATTTTACGACCGCAAACTCAGTATTTTCCATAGATGCAGGCTCGACGGCTGTTTTGACAGCAAACCTGACCTTTGGTGCAGGTGCGAATAATGTTACGCTGACCGTGCCAGCCGGTGCCACGCTGAACACGGGCAGTTCTTTTACTTCTGCCATACAATTTAATGGAACAGGATGTGTGTTTAACCTGCAAGACGGCTCAACCTTTATAACACGAAACACAGATGGTGTCAATGGTACAAGCGATGCAACGGGCGCGATACAACGTTTGGCTGGGACACTCACCACCAACTACGGAACAATGGTGAATTTTGTCTTTGGGAATAATACTACAAGTGCAGGTTTTATGCGTTTTGCCGGAGTCGGTAGTAAATCTCCGATAACCCAAGTTGCCAGCCTTGTGAGTAATCCGGGAACGGGAAATGAATGGACGCTTAGTGATGCGTTGACGGTCAACGGTCCGTTTCAGGTGCAGAGTGGTACATTTCAACTGTCCAGTGGTACACCTTTTCTGTTCACACTCAATGGTGCAAGTACCATCAGTGCGAATGCGGACTATTCGCAACGTTTTAGTGCTCGCACGGTGAACAATAACACGATGACGGTGCAAACCGGTGGCCAGTTGTCATTATTGAATGTGAATAATCTCCCGCCATTTAGCGGTATGTCCCCAATTTATCAGTCGGGGAGTTTATTGAGCTATGGTGGTTCTGTTCCTGCAATGACTTCCGGTGCAGAACTGCCAACGGTGATGAACGGGAATGTGAGTTTGTCGGGCACTGGAGGACCACTTACACTCGCTGCGGCAACGACACTGAACGGAACAGTACAAGTCGGTTTGACCGTCATCACAACAGCGATGAACGTGCTGACCGTTGCAAACACAGTTTCCAATGCCATAACACAATCGGGCACAGGTCAGGTGCAGGGACCAATGCGTCGTGTGCTGCCCGCCGGAGCGAATATCGGTACATGGATCTTCCCCGTCGGCAAAGGCGGAACATATCTGCCGTTTGCTATCAATTCTCCCACCTCCGGCGGTGCTGGCTCGACAGTGCAAGTAGAAGCATTTAACACTGCTCCTACAGGCGGCTCTGCCGATGGCTCAACACTCCTTGCGCCTCTCGGCAGCGAGTATTGGGAAGCACAAGTAACCACTGCGCCCGGTTCATTCACAAGTGGCTTTGTGCAAACGGGCAGAGTGGGCATAACAGCAACGAACAGCATCGGAGCAAGCACTACTGCTCCTCCGACCGCAACAACGTATGCTTCCAACGGTTCAAACACAGTGGGAACATTGAGCGGTATTTCCTCGCTCACCCGCACAGTGGCGGACAATCTCGCCGCGCCGACGTATTTTGCTGTCGGTACAGTTGCTCCCGGACCGAATGTTACTGCTGTTCCGCAGCCTGCTCCCAACGGGCGCAATAAAATTCACGTGCCGATTACAAGTCCGTTTGAAGCCACATACAGCCAAAACCTCCTTCCGGCATCGCTGACAGGAACGAATATCAAAGTTCACAGTAATTTTCGTGGACTGATTAACGGCGCAGGGGTTTTTGCTCCTGCCGGATTGAATGGTGTAAGCTACACGCCCAATGCGCCGACACCGCTTCTGCGTGGTGAAAAAATTTCTGTTTCTCTCACAAACGGCGTGCAGAATCTCGGTGCTATTGCAGCAGTTCCACACGTAGTGCAATTTACTGCTGCTGCTGCGCCGGTGCCAGGTTCGGGGACGTTTGCGTCGGTATTTACGGGATCGCCATATACTCTTGGCGGCGGCGGTCCTACGGGTGTTGCATTCGGAAGATTTAATGCCGATGCGTTTTTGGACCTTGTTGTCGTGAGAGAAGGTGCAAGCGATATGCAAATATTCTTCGGCGACGGGGCGGGCGGCTTTACCTTTAATGCCACGCTCGGCACAGGCGGAACGCAGCCCCGCACACCGGTCGTCGGCGATATTGACAACGACGGCGACGCAGATATTATGGTGCAGAATGTGATGACGAACAACGTCGGCGTGTATGCAAACAATGGCGCGGGAACGTTCTCCGCCTTAGCGATGTCGCCCTTTACGGTTGGTGCCGCACCGCAACACGCGGCGCTTGGCGACGTTAATGGCGACGGGTTCTTGGATATTATTGCCGCCAACCAAGGTGCTGCAAGCGTTTCGGTATTGCTCAATAACGGCTCCGGGACAAATTTCACCAACGCGCCGTCATCGCCGTTTACCGTCGGCGGGCAGCCTTACGGCGTTGCAGTTGGCGATGTGGACAACGACGGCGACCTTGATATTGTTACCTCAAGTCAGTCATCGGGGTCTATCACCGTATTGCTCAATAACGGCTCCGGTTCTTATACTCCCAAAGTTGGCTCACCATTTAGTGCGGGCGTACCGACAAGCATTCGCGTAAGTCTGGGTGACGTTGACGGCGACAATGACCTTGATGTGGCGGTAGCAAGTAATTCAAATTTTGTTGCCGTGCTGCGCAATGATGGTGCGGGAGATTTTGGCACAGCTTTTCCGGGTTCTCCTTTTACCCTTACCGGATCACCATATAGTGCAAGTTTTGGTGATGTTGATGGCGATGGGGATTTAGATTTAGCAGTGCCAACTCTCAGCACGTTTGATTTTATGCTGTATCTCAATAACGGCACAGGCACATACACTGCGGCTCCGGGTGCGCCGTTCACATCCGGTACATTCCGTTCTGCTCAAGAAATTGCTTTTGGTGATGTGGATGGCGACGGCGATCTGGATATTGCCGCGCCAGATTATTTTAACTCTCGATTGTATATTTTCCGCAATGCTCCTCCGACGTATTATTACAACAATGCGAACGTCTTTGCGGGCGGACCAAACAACCCCGCAAACTGGGACACCAGCCCCGGAGCAGCGTATGGCACACCGGCACCGAATTTTACGACGGCAAATACCGTGTTTTCGATAGATGCAGGCTCGACGGCTGTCTTGACAGCAAACCTCCCCTTGGGTGCAGGTGCGAACAATGTTACGCTGACCGTACCGTCCGGTGCAACGCTGAACACGGCTACATTTGCCGTGCAGTTTGCCGGAAATAACAGCGTATTTAATCTGCAAGATGGAGCGACATTTGCCACGCAAAATGATAATGGTATTCATGGGGATTTGGCTACACCGAATACCACCGGTGCGGTACAACTTACTGCCGGAACGCCCGCCTCTGTAACCATCAATTATGGTACAGCAGTGAATTACATTTTTGGTACTCGCGCTACGGCGGCACAATGTGGTTTCGGGGCAAATGGAAACAAGCCTGCCATCACGCAGGCTGCTTCTATCACCGTCAATACCGCTTTTGGCGGCAACTGGGTCTTGAATAACCCGATGACGGCTACTGCGCTGACCGTTCAAGCGGGAATTTTGGAACTGCAAAATAGTTTAACGCTGACGGGTGTTGCGGGTTCGAGTACGATTCAAAATACCGCCTCGCTCTGGATGACCTCCGGTCTCAGCCTTTTGGCTATTACCAATCCCGGCGGCTTATTCGCCCAACTCGGTGGACAACTGATTGTGGACAATGCTGCGCCGCAGCCGTGTGTGCTGAACAATGCTGTTGGATATGCCATCGGTGGAGTTCTTACCTATAACAACATTACTACACCCCGCACAACGGGCTTAGAGTTGCCTGCGACGATGAATGGGACGCTTGCCATTTCCGGTGGTAGTGCATCTGGTGTTATTAGCTTGGGTGGCGCAACAACGCTCAATGCTGTTCTTAATTACTTCGGTGCGTCATTGCTTGCTACCTCAAATGTGAATATGCTCACCATGAATGGTATGTCCGCAGGAGTAGTTTTTCGTTCCGGAACAGGCTATGTGGACGGACCTATGCGCCGCGCTCTGCCGAATGCAGGCGGTGCGGGAACGTGGCTCTTCCCTGTCGGCAAAGGCGGAACATATCTGCCGTTTGCTGTGGTGAATCCCGCAGCAGGCAGTGTTAGTGCTGTTGTGGAAGTCGAAGCATACAATACCACAAGCGGCGGCACGCCAGACGGAACAACCATCGTTACGCCGTTCAGCACAACCGAGTATTGGCGGGCGCAAGTGGCAAGCGGTACGCTCTCGAACGGCTTCGTACAGGTCGGCAAAGCAGGCTTAACAGCAACAAACGTGATTGGTTCTTCAACAACTGTGCCGCTTGGCGGAACATATTCCTCCAATGGGATAAATACGCTTGGTGCAGGTCCTACACTCACGCGCACAGTGGCGGATGCCATCGCCGCACCGACGTATTTTGCTATCGGCACGGCAACCGTGGATTATTACTACAACACCGGAGACGCAAGCAACGCTGGAAATTGGTGGACAGGCATCGGTGGCACAGGCTCACCTGCAACAAACTTTATTACCGCCGGCTCACGTTTTATCGTTGAACCGACGCATCCCACCGCAACGGCAATGGGCAGCATCACACTCGGCGCAGGCGTAACAATGACCGTGCAGAGCGCTTGTAGTCTGGTCATGCAAAACAGCTTCAGCTTCACCAATGGCGGAACACTTACTATCAACGGCGGCGGAACACTGGAATTGCAAGGCACAGGCGCAATCGCAGCAGCAAGCACCAATCCTGTCAATTACCTCGCTGCTTCTACGTTGCTTCTGACGGGCGCAGGTACAAAAACTGTCAATGACCGTGAGTGGCTTCCTGCCATGAATGCGGCGGTTACTATTAACAAAGGCGGTGCAAATGTTGTTCAACTTGATGCCCTTCCTGCCCGGACTCAATCAGGTGTTCTCACGGTGCAAAGTGGTATTTTAGATATTTTGACGGCAGGAAATCTTACGCTCGGCGTGGCAGCGCATACGGTACAAGGTGGTGCTACAATGCGAGTTTCAAGCGGCGGTGCGGTGTCGGGGCTTGCGAACTTGACGGTGAATAATTTGGCGACGTTTTCTGTTGCGCATACAGGTGGTACTGCTCCTGTTCGCGCCGGAACACCGAATTATCTTGCAGGCTCAACACTCCTCTACGGTGGCTCGTCAAACCTTACCGTCGGCAGCGAACTCCCGACAGCGATGACGGGCAATGTGAATTTCAACAACACGGGCGGAGTCAATCTTGAAAAAGGTGTGTCTTATACGCAAGACTTCAATGGCGCTGTTACCTTCACAAGCGGCGAAGCGCAACTCGGCACAACGCTGAACTGTGTCTATAATTTCAACGCTCCTATCAATGCCGCGGGAGGCAGTATTCGTCCATCTCCCGGGGCAGACATCAACGTTCTCGGCACAGGCGCAATCACGGGTGGTGCAATCACAATGACCGTACCGAACACACTTCGTTCCTTGACGATGAATCGTCCCGGCGGTGTTGTGCTTCAACTTACAGGCAATCTTACGTTAGACAATGGAGCTGCCGCCGCGCTAACACTTAATAACGGCTCATTGCGATTGATAGCAAGCGACCTTCAAATTAACAATTCCTTTAATGGTGCTATTGCAGGCGGTTCGGCAAATTCCTACGTGGAGACAACGCCGACGGGTGCTTTGATACGCAATACTGCAACAGGCAATTATTTCTTTCCTGTTCACAACGGCACGGATTATATGCCGCTCACGGCGGTGAACGTAACAACGGGTGATTTCCTCTTGGTTCGTGCAGCCAATGGCGCAGGTGGTACATCTGACGCTGCAACCTTGTTTGGTGCGCTTTCGCCGGAGTATTGGTACACAGACACGTTTGCGGGCATGATGAATCTCCAATGGCGAGCGGGAAGTCCGTCGGTGCTGAGTGCGTCCAATGCAGTGGGCGTTAATCTCGGCTCGGCAACGGGGACGTTTAGTGCAGTTGGCGGTGTGAATCCACAAACATTTTTTGCCGGAGCGCCGAATGAAACCCTCAGTTCCGCTCTCGCACCTTTGACCATCATGGGTGCTGACGCGCCCCGCTATTTGCGCATTGGTACTTCATCGCCGAATGTGTATTATTATTTCTCCGGCGACCCGAGCGTTTCGACAAATTGGTGGTCGAATATCGGCGGAACGGGTGCGCAGGCAGCCAACTTCACGTCATCGGGCTGGTCGTTTATTGTACCAAATGGTTATTCCACAGCAGTTCCTGCGGCAAACATTGCTCTCAGCGCAGGCGTTTCGATGACCGTCGCAGCAGGTGGAACGCTGAATCTGGGAACACGCTCGGTTACAGGCGCAGGAAACTTCGCACTTTCGGCTGGTGGAACTCTTGCAACTGGCTTGGCTGCGGGGGTAACAAATGCAATCACGGTAACTGGCACGCAAACCTTCACCCCGGGCGCAAACTACACCTTCAATAGCGTAGCCGCGCAAACCACGAATATCCCCGCGCCTGCTATGCCGATTGGCAACCTCACCGCCGCACTCACAGGCAATCTCACGCTGAATGCACCGGTAACGGTCGGTCCGGCGGGCATAGTAACAGTCAATCCGGGTGCGTATATCGTCTCCACGCCGCCGAATCTGCTTTCGGTGCAAAATCCCAATTCCACGGCGGTCGTGGCTGGCGCGACAGGATTTATCGAAGGGGCGCTGAATTGGACGCTTGCGCCGGGCGGCGGCACCTACACGTTCCCAGTGGGCGGTTCGATAGCCTTAGGCAAATACAACCCCGTTACGCTTGCGTACGCCGGTACCGGAGGCGGTACGACGGTTGAAATTCAAGCATTTCCAACAGGTTCAGGCGGAACGGAAGGTGCGCTTATGTCGCCTTCAACATTAAGCACAAGCGAGTATTGGCGCGTAACACCGTCGGCAGTGGTGAATGGCGCGACATTGACGTTCAACCGTACTACACCTGTATTGAATGGCTCAAATATCATTGGCGCAACAGCACCACTCGCTGCCGCCAACACCGCGTATGATGCCTTCCCCAGCACTGTTGCTGGTGCAGATATTTCCAACACCACAGCATTTACAACGCTTGCTGCGGGAACGCGCTATTATTCCGTCGGTTCGGCAAGTGTGTATGCGGGTTTTGGGCAAGCATTATCATTGAACGGTACAAGTCAATATGCCGAAGTAAATCCAATGCCGTCGGCTGCAATTGGTACAGGTAATTTCACGGTTGAGGCGTGGATTCGCACAGCAAACTCGGCTGCAACACCGCCTGTTGCACCGCTTTTCAGTGTTGGCAATTCGAGTGTTGCTAATGATGGTTTGCACGTTTACTCACAAGGTGCATCGGGGCGCTTACAGCTATCAACCTCGGTTGCATGGGGACCGAGTGTAAACGTTGGTGTGAATGTGGAGGATAATCAGTGGCATCATATAGCTGTTGTACGTAATGGCGGTACAATTTCCTTTTATGTAGATGGTGTTTTGAGCGGTGGGGGCGCTGTTCCAGGCGCAATGAATATTACAACGGGACTGCTCCGTATCGGCGCACTTGTTCCGGGCTTTGTGAGCAATTACGACGGTACTATTGACGAAGTGCGTTTCTGGAATACTGCTTTACCGCAAACCACGATTAGCCGTTTCAAAGGTCTTGAAATAGATGCTTCACACCCGAACTGGGCGAATTTGCTGGGCTACTGGAAATTCAACGAATACGGCGGCAATACTGCCACCGACAGCAAAGGCGCAAATACGGGAACGCTCGTGAACGCGCCTGTTCGCATTGCTTCCGGCGCACCGAACTCTGCCATTGCCGACCCGACCGTCGGCACACCAACATCCGTGCTGCTTCCGGGCATGACTCCGCCCGCACCTGCGCCGACATACAGTATCTCGGTTATTCCGCCTTCACTTTTCGGCACTGTTACGCCTTCGCCGGGGAATCCCGTGAATGTAACGCCGACTAATGCTATTCCTTCGGGGCATGCGAGCAGTTTTGATTATTCAATTGATAACACCTTGACCAATCAAACACGCACTGTGCAAGTCAGTTTTGAACCGCGTTTAACGGGCGGCACGCAAAATATCCCTGCAGGGCTACCAACAGTAATGACGCTCCCGACTTTGAACGGCGGAACGCTTGTGCCGGCTGGTGCGGTAACGTGGAACTGGTCTCCTGCAACGGATTTGAGTGCGACAAATGTGCAATATCCGACCTTTACAGGCGTAGTGAATCGTAATTATACCGTAACAATGACCGATGCTTTGGGCTTTTCTTCTTCAACACTGGTTAATGTTAATGTAACGCCAGTAAGCGACCGCTACTATTTTCAAGGTGGTGGTGACGCTGCAAATCCTGCCCTATGGAACTCTGCACCGAATGGTACAGGTGTAGCAGCTCCGAGTTTCTTGGTTTCGGGTGCGCTCTTTTTCGTAATGGGCAATTCTGGCGGTCTTACCACGACTAATGCAACGTTTATGACCAATACCACTCTTGGTGCAGGTTCGAGCATTGTTGTTCAATCTCCGGCAGTTTTGACGGTGAATAACGGTGTTACGTTTACTAATAACGGTGATATTATTATCAATGGAACATTGACAACCGGTGGTACAATCAGGCTTACGGGAACAGGAACTGTTACCGGAAATCCCGTGAGTTATGACGGCGCACGTTCAATCCTCCAATACTCCGGTATAGGAATAACACGTTCAAGTTCGGTAATAGAATTCCCCTCAACAATGCTCGGGACAGTCGAAATCGAGGAGAATGTCACGGTAT
>ERZ1066127.462-NODE-462-length-21370-cov-15.214403_pt1 | contig 21370 bp, 17 predicted proteins | sample MGYA00382774_ERZ1066127 | MGnify/ENA primary metagenome ERZ1066127 (study PRJEB33369, sample SAMEA5778357) | biofilm metagenome | biome: Industrial cooling water; feature: Water cooling tower basin; material: Biofilm | place: United Arab Emirates | collected... | reverse complement strand
TTGTACACACTTGTACAAAGGCTCTTTCGCGTTTGTACTCGAATAAATAGAAAAAGTCGAACTACCCTGTCGAATAATACTGTTCTATTGTATAGGGGAAGTTGTTTGACTAAGTTTTTTTCTTTCATCATGTAAAACTTCTTCACTATTGTCGGTATTATGTGCGGGAAAATCAGCATATTTGCACATCCTCTGCGGTATGCTTTACTTGCAAAGCGCCACAGCACTCATCACCTATTTCTTCTTGTTGTTTACTCATGTCCCGCACACTTTCTATTCTTGGTGCAACCGGCTCTATTGGCGTGCAAACACTTGATGTCGTTATTGCTCGCCCCGAAGAGTTTCAGTTAGGTTGGCTCACCGTTAATACCCGCTTTGACCTTCTTGAAGAACAATTACAACGCCTTAAAAAACATGGTTTTACGCCGTCCGGTGTAGCACTTGCTGATGAAAAAGCCTATCAGGAATTTCGTCGTATAACCTCGTTTCAAGGAACAATTCTTTGTGGCGACGAAGGCGTTTGTGAAGCTGCTGCCGATAGCGCCACAGATATTCTCCTGTCGGCATTAGTGGGTTTTAGCGGCGTACTACCGAATTACGCGGCTATCGAACAATGTACGCCGATTGCATTGGCAAATAAAGAAACACTTGTGAGTGCCGGCGCAGTTATTATGCCGAAAGCCAAAGAACATGGCGTTGAGATTTTACCGGTGGACAGCGAACATAGTGCAATTCTGCAATGTTTAGTGGGTGAATTTCACGATGAGATTGAAAAATTGATTTTAACGGCTTCCGGCGGTCCGTTTCGTGAATGGACATTGGAGCAATTGGAAAACGTTACGCCTGCACAAGCGCTCAAGCATCCAAATTGGTCAATGGGCAATAAAATTACGATTGATTCGGCGACGTTGATGAATAAAGGCTTTGAGGTCATTGAAGCATACTGGCTCTTTGGTGTAGGGGCGGAAAAAATCGAGGTAGTTGTTCATCCGCAAAGTATTATTCATTCTATGGTGCAGTTTTGTGATGGTTCGGTGAAAGCGCAATTAGGGCTGCCGGATATGAAAATTCCTATTGCCTATGCGCTGAGTTTACCGCATCGTTACCCTTCAAATTTCAAACGTATGGATATTTGCGCATTGCAAAATTTATCCTTTTTCCCGCCGGACGTAATGCGCTTTCCGTGTTTACGATTGGCATTTGATTCTCTTGCACAAGGCGGTACGGCAGCGTGCATTGTGAATGCGGCGAATGAGATTGCTGTTGCCTCATTCTTGCAAGGAAATATCGGGTTTTTAGATATTCCGCGTTTAATCGAAACGTGTTTGGAAAAAATTACGCATATTGATACACCGACGCTGGACGATATTGTTCAAACAGACAAAAAAACTCGCGCATTAGCAGAATCCTTGGTAAAGCAAGGTCTGAGCGTCCCAGCAGTTATATTGCCGAAAACAAATGGTGCAACTAATCTGAACGCTATTTCGTCTTAAAAGAAACGGTGGTGCTCTGGTTGCTCTGAATCAAGTATCATTTGTAAACCGCATAAAACCTCATTATTTAATCATTAGACTTCTATGGATTTTCTTACTGCTGCCCTGAGTTTTGTTCTCGTTCTGGGCATTCTCGTTACTGTCCACGAATTAGGACATTTTCTCGCAGCCCGTATGACGGGTATGTATGCAGAAACCTTTGCCGTCGGCATGGGGAATCGTGTGATAGGGTTTAATAAACTTCATGGTGTGAAATTTGGTTCGCTTTCGGAAGAGCAGGAAAAAGAAATTGTTGATGCTAAAGTAACCGATTACCGTATTGCCATGCTGCCCATAGGTGGTTATGTCAAAATTGCCGGTATGATTGATGAAAGCATGGACACAAACTATCTTGCCAGTGAGCCGCAGCCTTGGGAATTCCGCTCAAAAAATGCTGCGCAGAAAATCTTCGTGATGGCTGCCGGTGTGATTATGAATATCCTTCTGGCAATTTTGATATTTGCCGGTATTGCCATGATGGATGGCAAAACAGTTCTTGATACAACGATGATTGCGTTTGTCGAGAAAAATACCGTTGCTGAGGCAATCGGATTGAAGGCAGGCGACAAAGTATTGACAATTAACGGCGAAAAACCTAAGTCCTGGACAGAAATGACGGTGCTTTTGACGAAAAATGTCGGCGAAGATATTCAAATTATGGTGGAACGTGGCGGTTCTTCGTTCCCGCTTCGTATTCCGGGCAAAACACTTGTAGATGCACTTGCGGCACAGCAGCCAATCGGCTGGATTCCAGCAGGAACAGCAGTCATGATTAACGGTGTCGAAACCCTCAAACCCGCAGGAAAACTGGGCTTGATGGCAGGTGATACGATTTTGACACTGAATGGCGCACCAATGTTCGCTACGACGCAATTTGCCGAACAGATTCGGGCAAATAAAGGTAAGGAGATTATGTTGGAATGGAAGCGCTCTGGTTCTGTGATGAGCGGTCGCTTGACACCGGATGTGGATGGACGCATTGGTGTATCGCTCGCACCAATTTTTTCCGGTACATTGCGCAAAGAGCGATACGGCTTTTTTGAGTCATTCGCCGTTGGAACTCAGGAAATGGTTTCAACTATTACCATGTACGTTGCTTCGGTCGCGCAAATTTTCAAAGGCAAAGTTTCTGTCAAGCAATCCGTCGGCGGTCCGATTCAAATTGCCAAAATGAGTGCTCAAGCCGCCGAACTTGGTATTTTACCACTCCTCCGATGGATGGCATTGCTTTCGATTATTCTTGCGGTAATGAATATTTTACCGTTTCCTGCGTTAGATGGTGGGCATATCTTGTTCATTTTGATTGAAGTAGTTATTCGTCGAGAAATTCCCGTGAAGGTTAAACTCGCTGTGCAGCAAGCAGGAATCATTATTTTACTTTGTTTTATGGTATTTGTGTTCTACAACGACCTAACAAGATAAATTCTTTACCGCTACAACGAACGTACGAGATTGTTCTCTTTTTTTTGTTTTCTACCATGCCTGAGCAACGCTCTTTTCCTACATCTTCGCAGACATCGCCGCTTCTTATGGAGCGGCGATGGGCTGTACTTGGTGGTTTGGCACTATCCGCAATGGTAATCGTGCTGTTTGTCAACAACGTTTTACGCGTAGGAAAATTAACTGTTGAAATGGAAACGATGAAAAAGGAGCATCAGCGTATCGTGCATCAAAATGAGGTTTTGCGTGCAGAAATTATTCGGTTACAATCGCCGGAGCGCATCACCACTGTTGCAAAATCCCGTTTAGGCATGATTCCTGCTTCTTCTGCTCCTACTCGTATCCCGCCTGCGCCAGAAATTTCAAAATAACAAACTCCTTTCAATGCCGCATGGATGCTGATTTTGACCCGAATTATCCGCCTCACATAGAGCGTGTTTTCACTCTTGTCATTCCTCCCAAGCAAGCCCCCGTGCGTATTGATGTATATTTGACCGAAGTGCTTCCCAATGCGACACGTTCCAAAGTTCAAGAAGCTATCGAAGCTGGAGCCGTAACCGTCAATGGGCAAGTAACAAAAGTTAGCCGAAAAATTCAACCTGCCGATATCATTGAATGTCGCTTGATGAAGCCCCCGCCGCTTGAACTTGTACCGGAAGAAATTCCTTTAGATATTCGTTTTGAAGACGAGCATTTGTTGGTGATTTATAAACCCGCAGGAATGGTCGTACATCCGGGTTTTGGTAATCGTTATGGAACATTAGTAAATGCGCTGTTGTGGTATCTGGGACAGCGTGAGGCAATTCCTCTCACAGAAATTGATGAGGATGCAGAAGATGAGATTGAAATAAGCGAAAATGCTATTTTAGCAAGTGATGCCGTGCGTCCCGGTATCGTGCACCGGTTGGATAAAGATACCTCGGGAATTTTGGTCGTTGCCAAAGATGCCGCTGCGCATGCACGTCTGGCGAAACAATTTGCCGACCGAACGGCGAAACGTCAGTATTATGCGCTTGTGTGGGGTATTGTAAAGGAAGATGTTGGGATAATTGAGGGTGATTTGGGGCGTTCTCCCAGAGACCGCAAAAAAATGGCTGTTGTGCAGAAAGGCGGTAAACACGCTGTTACAGAATATACGGTCATAGAGCGTTTTGCGTCATGCACATTGCTTGCACTTAAACTTCGCACAGGCAGAACACACCAAATTCGTGTTCACTGCTCATATATCAAGCATCCGCTCGTCGGGGATGGGGATTATGGCGGTGGAAGTGTGGTCTATGCGGGAAATAGCGGACAGTGGAAACAACTCGGTGAACGCTTACTCAAGATCATACCACGTCAGGCGTTGCACGCAAAAACACTTGGTTTTATGCACCCTGCGACGGGTACGTGGTTAGAATTTGACTCAGAATTGCCAGAGGATTTTCAAACAGCCTTAGCTGAAGCACGGAAAGGGTAGCACAAAAAGAGAAGTGCCGAAGTAGTGCCTACGACAATGCCCTACCAACGCTGTGCCAGATGAAAGACCAGTAACGAAGCACTATACGCAAGAACAAGAGTATAGGCAAACGCAATTGCGGGATATTTCCACGACCCAGTTTCTCGTTTCATAACGGCAATGGTGGACATACATTGCAGAGCATAGACATAAAACACTAAAATACTCAGAGCGGTTGGCAGCGAAATCGTATTTTTCAACACTGTGCGTAAGTTTTCATCACTTTCCGAGACATCAACGCTGTAAACTTGCCCCATAACAGAAACAAAAACTTCTCGTGCCGCAAAACTTCCCAAAACACCGATAGTGATTTTCCAATCAAAGCCAAGTGGTGCAAATGCAGGTTCAATGGTTTTCCCGATTGTTCCAAGCGCAGAATGTTCAAGTTGTGATGCTGCCGCTTCTGTTGCTGAAGCGCTTGGTGGAGTTGTTGTTCGGGGAAAAGCGCCCAGCGCCCAAATAATAATGGAAAGTACAAGGATTGTTGTACCGGCTGATGTCAAAAATTGTTTTGTCCGGTGAAATAATGTTAAAAATACGCTGCGCCAAGTAGGAAAGCGGTATGGCGGAAGTTCCATGAGGAAAGGAAGTTTTGAACCTTGGAACATGGTGCTTTTGAAAACTTTTCCCGCAATTAAGCCAGATATTCCGCCAAGCGCATACAACCCCATGAGAACAAGTCCTTGCAGACTGAAGATACCGCCTAACATCGTCGCGGGTACAAATGCCGTGATAAGCAGCACATAGACGGGTAAACGTGCAGAACAGGTCATCAAGGGGGCAATGAGAATTGTCGTCAAGCGATCTTTCTCCGAGGCGATAATGCGAGCGGACATTATCCCGGGAATTGCGCAAGCGAAGGAACTCAGAAGCGGGATAAACGAACGTCCCTGCAAACCGAATATACCCATGAATCTGTCAACCAAAAATGCACCCCTCGCCAAATAGCCAAAGTCCTCCAAGAGCGTAATAAAGAGCGTTAGAATAAAAATTTGTGGTAGAAACACCACCACTGCGCCTACTCCGGCAATCACGCCACGTGAGAGAAAGTCTTGTACAATTCCGGCGGGAACAAATCTATCTACCACGCCTTGTAACCATGCAAAACCCGTATCAATACTATCCATGACAGGCGTTGCCCATGTAAATATGGCTTGAAAAAAGAGCATCATAACCGCCAGAAAAATAAGCGGACCCAAAACAGGGTGCAAAAAGAGCGCGTCTAATTTCAATGTAAGAGAATCGGTCTCCGGTACACGCGCAACTTCGGAAGCAAGATTTCTCGCCCATTCATGCTGCTCCTCAATGACAGAAGCACTGGGAATGTTGTTCTTCTCGGGTTCCGCGTTGGTAAATCCTCGCAGTGATATATGTTCTTTCAGTTCCTCCAAACCAATGCCTCGATGCCCGACAATGCCAATAACAGGTACATTGAGAGCTTGTTCCATCGCAATATCATCAAACACACCTCCGTTTGCTTTAATACTATCAATCATTGTTACCACAACGACTGTTGGCAGATTTAAGGCAGTGTATTGAGCGTATAGGAAAAGGCTTTTTTCTAAATTTGTTCCTTCCATAACAAACACAACAGCATCAGGGGAGGGTAGGCGTTCATGTTTACCGTGTAAAACAGCGATGGAAAGCTCTTCATCGGGTGTTTTAGGCGTAAAACTGTACAGCCCGGGTAGGTCAATAAGGCGTGTCGTGGTTTTGTCTATATGAATTGCACCGCTTTTGGGTTCGACTGTTACGCCCGGAAAATTACCGACTTTTTGGCGTAATCCTGTCAGTGCGTTAAAAATCGTAGATTTTCCGCAGTTTGGAGCGCCGACAAGCGCCACAGTCAGGTTTTGTGCGGTGTGTAAAGGAGTGCCGTGTGAAGGTGAGGACATAGCAAGTGAGATTTCGCAAATCTTGCAGGGAAGCAATCGCCGACGATGATGCAAGAAAGGAGTCGGAAAAACGCTTACGCTGAGAAACGATTGCTGCGTTAGGCAATGCGCTCTAAACGAAGATGCGCTAATTCGTTGGGACGGAGGACGATACGAGAATTGCGGTATTGAATTTCCACCGGTCCGTTGAAGGGAGCTTTTCGTAAAAGACGAATGACCGTGCCGGGAATTAGCCCAAATTCACGAAGGCGTTCTGTGAAGGAATCTTGCTGCGTGTAAGTAATGATGCGGGCTGTAGAGCCTATCGGCAATTCATTCATAAATAGTGCAAGTTGAGCATGAGTGGAAAAACAACTAATGCTAACTTAAACTAAATCTAAATAACGACCAAGAAAAATGTCTGCATTTGTACAAAAAACAAGCTCCTCGGTATTAGGTCGTTTTTACTTGGCTTGTAGCCAGACTTTTGCTTTGTCGATAGAGGCAAACTGGGCGAGGGTAATTCCCGGAATAGCATTTTGTTCTTCAACGGTTTCGTCAGAATGCGAGCGCCGCGATAAAGATGGAACCACATCAGCCCAATAATGCAGAACACCGCCGGCGACTCGGGGCAGCCATTCTTGGCAAAGATAGAGTGTCGCATCTTTATCCACAACGTGCATCGGGGATGAACACGTGATAAGTTTTCCGTTACGGTAGGTGCGCAACGCATTTTCAATCAAATCAGCACCGGTACGAAATTCTGTGCCATTGATTTTTCCTGTCCATATTGCACAAATAGAATGTAATTCTTGTGCATAATACAAACTAAGCGTTTGAGTTTTATTCAATAGTTTCATAACATGAGGAGAAATAGATACCATCGTAACTTGAGTACACAGTAAACTGTTCATACACAATAGGCAAAGACGATGACATTTTTGGTGAACAGTTTGTAAAGGTGAACACTGTCTGTATAAAATTGTTGTAAAGTATAATGTAATTTACAACGAAAATTTTTACGAATATGTCACCGATTTTTGAGGGGGCTGTCATCACTTTTTGATAATTTTGTCATTTTGTGAAGTACTCTGTACTTTTCGTAGTAACAAGCGATTTTTCCTTGAATTTTAGACGGATAATTTCTTAGATTGCTATGCTTATGGGTAAAATTGCACTGTAATAGAAAAGTCATTTTGCAGATCGCATAGAATCCATATCATCATTGCTGCTCATCTGCGTTGCAGCTCAATCGGTTACAGTTTACCTGTGTATCACCTTTTTGCAGAGCTATGAAACTTCCTACAAGTGGTCTAATTTGGATGAACGGCGAGTACGTTCAATGGCAAGATGCTAAACTTCATGTGCTTTCGCACGTTGTCCATTACGGTACAAGTTGGTTTGAGGGGATTCGTGCGTATCACACAAAACGTGGAACCGCTATTTTCCGCCTGCCGGAGCATATTAAGCGTTTAGAACGCTCCATGAAAATTTATCATACCGAAATGCCGTACTCGGCACAGGAAATCGAGGAAGTCTGCAAAGAAGTTCTTCGTCGCAACGATCTGAAATCTGCATATTTGCGTCCAATAGCATGGCGTGGATACGGTGAAATGGGTATTTCGCCCTTGCAATGTCCGGTGGATGTAGCAATTGCTGCTTGGGAGCTTGGTGCTTATTTGGGTGAAGCTGCCGAACTCGGTGCGAATGTTTGCATCTCCTCTTGGAATCGCCTGCCGCCCAATACTATGCCCGCCATTGCGAAAGCTGGTGGAAACTATATGAACGCGCAACTCATGAAAATGGAAGCTGTCCGTAATGGTTATGACGAGGCGCTAACATTGGATATTTACGGTAATGTCTCGGAAGCAAGCGGCGCAAATGTGTTTGTTGTGTATGATGGTGTGCTGTACACGCCGCCGATGGGGGATTCGCTGTTGCTCGGCATTACCCGCGACACAATTTTAACACTTGCCAAAGATTTGCTCATTGATGTCCGCGAAACCTTGATTCCGCGCGGTATGATTCATGTTGCCGATGAAATTTTCCTTGCCGGAACAGCCGTCGAAATCAATTGGGTGAAATCTGTTGATAAACAACCTGTCGGTAACGGTACGCAAGGCGAAATTACCAAAAAACTGAAAGCTCGAATGGCGGATATTACGCAAAATGGACTTGATTCCTATAATTGGCTGTCATTTGTTTAAGGTTCAAAAGGTGCTTAGGTTACAGGCTACAAGTTGTACTAAACTAATGCACTAATGACCAATGCACCACTGACGAAGCAACTAATCACAACTCGTTTTTCACCATGATAAAAATTTACGCCCTTATCCGCGAAACCTTTCTCGAAGCGCTTTCCAAGAAAGTGTTTGTGGTGTTTTTCTTTATTTCGACTGCCGGATTGTTGATACTTCTGGCGTACTGTTCCAGTTCCGGTTTTCAAGAACAGATTCAAAATCTTCAGCCGACAGCCGATGATCCACTTGGCGTGGCATTGCGTGAAAAATTACGTTCTTTGCAAAGCGGACTGAGTTTTGCTTTTTTTAATGCAGCGCTGATTCTTGCTATCATTATCACCTCCGACCTCGTGCCGAACATGATGACGAAAGGGGTGATAGATTTACTCCTTTCTAAGCCGCTCTCACGGGTAATGTTGCTCACGGGTAAGGTTTTAGGCGGCTTGGCAGTTGTTGTATTGCTAACGCTCTATTTCATGCTCGGTTCATGGCTTATCATTGCCATTTCGACAGGAGTGTGGACGACAGGGTATATCTTATCGTTCTTTCCGCTTGTCATCACATTTTTCGGGTTATACGGGGTATTGGTCTTTGTCGGTATTCAGTCGCGCTCGGCTGTAAGCGGTATGGTTATTTGCTTTCTGATAGTTTATACGGTCAGTCCTATGCTTTTTAGCCGTGAAGAATTGTTATTTCAAGCCGTTACGAGTGATTTTTGGCGCACGATGATTTCGGCTGTTTATCAACTCACACCGCAAGTTGCTGATATGGCACAAATTACCAGCAATATCGTCCAAGAAAAAACTGTTACTAATAGCCTCCCGTATTTCAATTCCCTTGCCTACGGTATTGTCTTTTTTGCCCTTTCTGCGTGGACATTTTCTCGGAAAGAGTTTTAAGCATATTTCGACGACTGTATTGATAAAATCCGCCGGATAGCTGCAATCACAGACTGTATGCCGTCCGGCGGTTTTTCGTTTTTGAATGGCGTACTTTTCTTCCGCATTTTTTTATCGAACATTATGTTCAGTATTCTGAAAATACGAGGCTTTGCAGCATATCTGCTTATTGCTTTTTTGAATGCCTTTACCGATTTAGGTCATAAAATTATCATTCAAAACACCATTTTCAAGTTTTACGACGGTACAACGCAAGTTGTCCTGACGGCGCTTGTCAATGCGTGTATTGTACTGCCGTTTGTGCTGTTTTTTACGCCAACGGGGTTTCTGGCGGATAAATTCCCCAAGGAACGCATCATTCAAGTAGCTGCGGCGTGTGCTATTCCTTTGACAGCAGTAATTACGCTGGCGTACTACATGGGCTGGTTTGAACTTGCCTTTGCGATGACGCTGCTACTTGGGATTCAGGCGGCATTTTATTCACCCGCGAAATACGGCTACATTAAGGAACTTGCGGGTAAAGAAAACATTGCCGGGGCAAATGCTTTTGTACAGGCAATTACGATTATTTCGATTTTGGGCGGAACGGTGGCTTTCTCTGCGTTGTTTGAAGCTTACATTGCTCCCGATGCCGCTTCAATCCACGCCTTGCTGCAATCTATTGCGCCGCTCGGTTGGCTCTTGGTGGTGTTTTCCATCGTGGAATTTCTCTTTACCTTGCGTCTGCCGCATAAACACGACACGAACACGGAATTGCGCTTCGATGTCAAAAAGTATGTACGTTTCGGGTATTTACGTCAAAACTTAGGCGGAGTGCGGTCTTCAGAGGTAATATGGCTCAGTATTATCGGTATCTCTGTTTTTTGGGGGGTAAATCAAGTTGTCTTGGCAGCATTTCCGGCATATTTGAAAGAAACGCTCCACGTTCATAACACGACAATTTCCAATGGGTTAATGGGTGTGGGCGGCTTGGGAATTATCATTGGTTCGTTCATTGCCGGAAAAGCGTCGGAGGAGTTTATTGAAACGGGTGTTGTGCCGCTTGGAGCGCTTGGTATCACGGTTTCGCTGTTTATATTACCCGGAGTACACTCACTTTGGTGGCTTGCGGCATTGTTTCTATTTTATGGGGTGATGGGTGGACTTTTTTTGATTCCCCTCAATGCCCTTGTCCAGTTTAATGCCGGAAGTGACGAAGCCGGAACGGTGCTTGCGGCAAACAATTTTATGCAAAATTTGTTGATGTCACTTTTTTTGGTGTTGACGGCTATACTAACGGGTATTCTCGATATCAATAGTGTCTGGATGCTTTATGGAATGGCTGTTGTTGCTGGCGTTGGCTCGGTGTTTGCGCTTTCGCGTTTGCCACAAGCATTTGTACGCTATGTAGTCTTGGTTATGGCTTCGCAGCGCTATTCTCTGCGTGTTTTGGGTATGAAAAACATTCCCAGCACAGGTGGTGTCTTGCTTTTAGGAAATCATGCGAGTTGGTTTGATTGGGCGGTGCTGCAAATAGCCTGCCCGCGCCCGATTCGTTATGTTATGCTGCGTTCTATCTACGAATTACCATTGTTGAAAGGTTTGCTGAAGACCTTTGGTGTTATTCCGATTGCGCCCGGCAAAGATGCGGAGGAATCGCTTGCCGAGATTCGTAAAGCGCTCCAAAATGGCGACGTTGTGGCAATTTTCCCCGAAGGGCGGATTAGTCGTAATGGGCAACTTGCTAACTTTAAGCGAGGTTTTGAGCGGGCTGTGGAGGGATTGCAGAGTGCCGAGCCTGTGCATATTGTTCCGTTCTATTTGCGTGGGCTTTGGGGAACGGCATTTTCATATGCAACGCGGCGTCAGCAGCAAAGCGGTTTGCAGCGCGGTAAGCGCTCTATTACGGTTGCCTTTGGTGAACGTTTACCGAGTAATAGTTCAGTTTGGGCGGTGAAGCAAAGCGTTACAGCGCTGTCCATTCTCGCATGGCGCGATTATGCCGAAACGCTTGATTCTGTGTATGAGGCGTTTTTCAAGGCTGCACGGCGCTTCCCGCTTGATATTGCTCTTGTTGGGGCAGATAAACGGCGGTTTACGTCGGTGAATCTGCTCGCACAAACACTCACAGTCGCGCAAGGGTTAAAGCGCCTTCTGAAGTCTCACTCTCCACAAAGCAAAGCTATCGGCGTGCTTCTTTCAACATCTGCCGAAGGCGTAATGACGACGCTTGCGCTGATGATGAACGGCAAAACAGCCGTGATGCTGGATTATACCAATTCCGCCGAAGATATTGTCGCCGGAATCCGTATGGAATCTCTCTCTCTGGTCATTACTTCGCGTCAGTATCTCGAAACCTTGCAAAAGCGTTTTCCTCAAATTGTGGGATTGTTGTCTGCGGTGAAATTGGTGTTTGTGGATGACGCGCTTCAATCCAAGCCGACAAGCCTTTTGAGAGGATTGTACTTGCAATTTGCACCACTTTGGCTGTTGAAACGGCAATATACCGTTAGTAGCGGCACATCCTTGCCGGCAGTGATAGTATTTGCCGGAAAAGGAGAAACGCTGCGTCCGGTTTCGTATTCGCACCGCCACATTATGCTCAGTATTCGCCAAGCCGCAGAGGTGCTGAACCCGCGAGAGGACGATACCGTGCTTGGTGTGCAGCCTTTGTGTACATCGTTTGGTCTGGTGATTTCTGTTTTGATGCCGCTTGTGAGTGGTATGACGCTTGTATGCGGCGAAAATGCTGATATTCAGACCTTAGGAAAGTTTGCTGCACGGAACGACGCGACCTTGCTTTTTGCCGAACCCTGGCAATTGCGCGTTTTTGCTTCCAGCGAGCAATTGCATCCGCTTATGCTTGCGTCGTTGCGTCTAGTTGTAACGGGGACAAACGGTAATGGCGAAGTTCTGGATGCAAGTACACACGCGGCGTTCAAGCAAAAATTTGGTGTGAGCGTGTATGAAGGTTTTAGCGCAAGCGAGATAACACCGGTGGTTTCGGTTAATGTGCCGGACGCAATGACTCCGGGTGAGTGGAGTGTGCAGGTTGGAACAAAGTCGGGGACAGTTGGAATGCCGCTTCCGGGCTGCGCAATTAGCGTCGTGGATGAAACGACAGGTGAAGAAAAACCACTTGGAGAAGTCGGACGAGTACGCATTGGTGCGCCGTTTCATGCTTCATCCGGTACAGAGCAAGATAAAATCTGGTCTTTCAGCGAAGCACGAGGAAGTTTGGATGCCGATGGTTTTCTGACGCTGGTGGGGTGATGGTAGGTTGTTTCACTTTCTTGATTGTATCGGAAAATTAAGCCCAGTAACGCGTCAATAATACGATAATCTTTTGAATTGTTGTACATTAGACTGCATTTCTCTGAGAATTTTACGCCCAATTTTTTTTACGTTTTTACCACACTACTATGGAAATTGGCATAGACAGTTTCGTTTCCGCACTTTTTGATAATGAATCCGGTAAATCAATCAGTCCCACTGATGCAATAAAGCAAATACTTGAACGCATTGAGCTTGCTGATGCAGTCGGATTGGATATTTTCGGTATCGGGGAACATCATCGCAAAGAGTTTCTGGATTCTGCGCCAACGGTTATTCTCGCTGCTGCAGCTGCACGGACAAAACGTATCCGGCTGACAAGTGCAGTAACAGTGCTGAGTGCAGCCGATCCTGTACGCGTATTTCAGAATTTTGCTACGCTGGATTTGATTTCCGAAGGACGAATTGAGATGGTTGTGGGGCGTGGTTCGTTTATTGAGGCGTTTCCGCTCTTTGGCTACAATTTGCACGATTACGACGACCTTTTTGCCGAAAAACTTGATTTGCTCCTCACACTCAGAGACGAAGAATTTGTTCATTGGTCGGGAAAATACCGTCCGGCGCTGACAGGGCAAGGTGTTTATCCTCGTCCGCTCCAAAACCCATTACCGATTTGGCTTGGCGTAGGCGGTACACCGAAATCATTTGCACGGGCAGGTGTGCTGGGATTACCGTTGATGGTAGCAATTATCGGTGGGGAAACACACCGTTTTGCGCCACTTGTGGAGTTGTACCGCGAAGCAGGAAAAAAAGCGGGGCATCCGCCGGAGCGACTAAAAGTTGGGCTACATTCTTTGGGCTATGTCGCCGAAACAAGGCAAGAAGCGCTTGACGGCTTTTTCCCGGGGTATGCGAAATCATTTACCGACATCGGCAAAGAACGCGGTTGGAGCGCCGTTACACGGGAAGCATTTGAAGCGCAAACAACGCCCTTGGGCGCAATTCTTGTTGGAGAGCCGGAAGAAGTTGCCGAACGTATTCTTCGTCACAGCAAGGCATTGGGCGGTCTTTCACGTGTGACATTTCAAATGGATATTGCCTCACTTTCTCATGCAAAACTTATGCGGTCAATCGAGCTGCTTGGTACTCGTGTTGCGCCAATTCTTCGCGCCAATACGTGATAATTTCGCTGTCAATTCTTCATTTTGTTTATTCTTTTTCAAAGCATACCATGAACCAAGACATCATCAACCTCTACGACGAATACACGCATACACCACTTGACCGACGCACGTTTTTAACACGCCTTGCAGAATTGGCGGGTGGTTTGTCGGCTGCAATGGCGCTTGTTCCGCTTTTGGAAGCAAATCAAGCACAGGCAGCGCAACTCGCGCCGAACGATGAACGCTTGGAAACCGCACGGGCAGTTTATCCGGGAGCAACTGGCGAAATCAAGGTCTATACTGCTTCCCCAAAAGGTGCTGCCAAATTACCGACCGTGTTGGTTATCCATGAAAATCGCGGCTTGAACCCACATATTGAAGACGTTACGCGGCGCATCGCTTTAGAAGGTTTTTTTGCTATTGCGCCGGATTTGCTTTCTCCGCTTGGTGGTACACCGCAAAATGAAGACGCAGCACGGGAAATGATTGGTAAACTTGTGCTTGCCGATACAATGCGGAATCTCGCGTCGGCACTCACACACTTTGGGAAAGATGCCCGCAGTAATGGTAGCGTCGGAGCTATGGGCTTTTGCTGGGGCGGAGGTACGGTTGGTGAATTAGCCGTCAATGCGCCGAATTTGAAAGCAGGAATAGTGTATTATGGTCGTCAGCCGAAGACAGGTATTGAAAACATTTCTGCGCCGTTGCTTTTGCATTATGCAGGACTGGATACAAGGGTGAATGAAGGTATCCCGGCATTTGAGGAAGCACTCAAAAAAGCGCAGAAAAAATATACGCTTCATATTTACGAGGGGGTCAATCACGCTTTTAATAACGATACAGCCCAAGCCCGTTACAACAAAGAAGCCGCCGAAACAGCGTGGAAGCGCACTGTGACGTTTTTGAAAGAGCAACTTAAAGGATAGTCTTGAATGTAGTCTTTCAGAAACATACCATAAACGCCCGTAAAAAACAAAGACCTGCCGAAACGAAGAAGTTTGGGCAGGTCTTTTTGCTGTACTTATGACTGCGCTTGAAAAGGTTAGTTTTTCACAGCGTCTAAAAGAATTTCCGAGACATCGCGGACTTTCACGTCTTCCACTCTGCCCTTGTCTTTTACACCGTCGTTCATCATGGTCATACAGAAGGGGCAGTTCACTGCGATAGTGTTTGCGCCTGTTTCCAGCAATTCTTCTGTACGCTCGATATTCACGCGCTTGCCATCATGCTCTTCCATGAACATTCTTGCGCCGCCCGCACCGCAGCAGAAGCCCTTGTCTTTGCTGCGTTTGGGGTTGATAACGTTTAAGCCCGGAATATTGGTCAGCATGGTGCGTGGTGCTTCGTATTCTTGATTGTAGCGTCCGAGATAGCAAGAATCGTGATATGCCACAGCGCCCGGAGAAAGGTTTTTCCCCGCAATTTTGAGTTTACCCGATGCCGTGAGATCTTGAATAAACTGTGTATGGTGGAATACCTCGTAGTTGCCGCCGAATTGCGGATAGTCGTTTTTAAGCGTGTTTAAGCAGTGCGGGCAGGTTGTAACGATTTTCGTAACATTGTAGCCGTTCATGGTTTCAACGTTCATTTTCACGAGCATATCTGCCAAATACTCGTTTCCTGCGCGACGAGCCGGGTCGCCGGTACATTTTTCTTCCGAACCCAAAATACGGTATTTCACACCGGCTATATCCATAAGCTCTGCAAATGCCTTTGTTACACGCTTTGCACGGTCATCGTAGCTTCCGGCACAACCCACCCAGAACAACACGTCCATTTCGGGGTCGTCGGCAACAGTTTTCACGTTTGTACCTTCTGTCCAATCTGCGCGTTCTGCCGGAGAAAATGCCCAAGGAGTGAAGCTGTTTTCCATATTGCCGAAGGCGGGCTGTACTTCAGGCGGGAAGTTTGCTTCCATCAGCACGAGCGAGCGGCGCATTTCCACAATCGCCGGAACGTGTTCAATCATCACCGGGCATTCCATTTGGCAAGCGCCGCAAGTGGTACACTGCCACAGCGCTTCGACGGGGATATAGTCGCCGATGAGTGGGCGTTGCCATGTGGCTTGTTCTTCTGCGGTCAGGACTTTTTCAAATACCGCTTGACCCATATCACCAGCTTCTTCGGGCTTTTTGCCTTTTGCCAGAAGCGTGGCAGATTCTTTTTCTTCAGCCGAACCGCCATTTTTCGAGAAGCTATCAAACTTCAACATCAGTGGCGCTTTGTCCATTGTGCGGTCGTGAATGGCGACAATAATGGCACGCGGGTCAAGCACTTTACCTGTTTGGTTCGCCGGACAAACGCTTGTGCAGCGTCCGCAGTGCGTACAGGTGTAGCCGTCGAGCAGCGTTTTCCACGTAAAATCTTCGATGTCGGTTGCGCCGAATTTCTCTGCGCCTTCTTCCTCGAAGTTAATAGGTTTGAGGCTGTTCGGATAGTTCAAATTGCCGAAAAACGTGTTGGGAAGCGAGGTCAGAACGTGCAAGTGTTTGGAATACGGCAGATAATTCATAAAGCCGAAGACCAAAATCATATGCGACCAGAAGAAGATTTCAAGCGTCGTGTGGGCGATAGACTGTGGAATAATAGTCGAAATCGCCGATGCGAAGGGGCGTACAGCCCATGAGAAATCTGCGTCAAGCGCTATGCGTGAGGAGTTTTGGAGAAGAATCGAAGTAACAATGCAGAAAATTGTAACGAGAATCAAGCCTGCTTCTACTTTTTCGCCTTCAACCTGCAAACGAGGCAATTTGGTGATGTAACGACGGTAGAGCGCTGCTACGGTGAGAAGCATAATCAAGCCGCAAAATACGTCAATCAAAATCGTTATCCCGGAATAAATTGGACCGAGAAAATTCAATGACCAACCGTCATGTAAGCCTTCTAAAATACCTTCTGCGGCTGATGCCAGCAAAATCAGGAAGCCCCAGAATACGCCTGCGTGAATTGGTCCGGCAATTTTATCCCGTAAAATCTTGGTTTGCCCGATGCCGACCGTGAGAAAGAGTTTTATACGCGCCGGAATATTATCCAGACGGTCTTCCGGTTTGCCCAAGCGAAGATAGGAAATAAGCCGACGCACGTTATAGACAATGCCACCGAAAGCAAGGCACATAACGAGCAAAAACACGATGTTTTTTATGCCCATAGTAAATTCTCCTGATATTGAGGTTAAAGATGATAAATTTCAGGTTAGAAGTTTAAGAATAATAATGCTATTCGCTCTCAGGCTCAATGCCGAGCGCACGAAGTTGTGCGGCAAGCCGTTCCGCCTTTTGGCGTTCTTGTTCTGCTTTTTGACGTTCTTGTTCTGCTTTTTGACGTTCTTGTTCTGCTTTAACGCGCTCTGCCTTGAGCATTGCTAACGCTTCCAAATGCAAGCGCCCTATTTCCTCAAAGGCAACAAACGCACGCCCGTCGGGGCGATAAATTCTGACTTCCTCATGTTCAATCCCGAAACGGATGCTAAGACGAGGGCTTTGCCAGATGGTTAGGTCATCAATAAGGCGTAGCGGTTCGTGTGCTTGAGAGCGATAATAACCCGTCAAATCGGCGCGGTCAGGGTCAATAATGTAGTATTCCTCTACACCATAGCGGTCGTAGAACTCAAGTTTTCGAGCCATTTCACTGGCGCGATTTCCCGGAGAAAGCACTTCAAAAACTACTTGCGGTGCTATACCATTTTCTTCCCATTGTTTGTAAGAACCTCTATCACCTTTCGGGCGACCAAAAGCAACTAAAGCATCAGGCGCAATACGAATTTCAGGATGTCCCTCTACGGGATACCACAGCAAATCGCCAGCGACAAAAACATCGGGATTATCCGTAAACATTACACCGAGTTCACCTTTAATGCTGGAAATCCAATCGAATTGTTTCGTATTGTCAGACATCGGTTGCCCGTCGGAATCAGGGTAAACAATAGGTTTTATCTTGGTTTGCGAGAACATCACGGCTCTCCTTAAAAATGGTGCAACGAAGAAAAACAATCAACAATTTATACTACACAACGTCGCGCAAAAGCCTTATTTCTACTCATCGCGGTGAACAGTTTCCATGGAAAAAGCAGGAAGACATACGGCAATATATTCTGCACCTTCATTTGGTGTGCTGTACCGTACCCATTCGCCCGCATGAGCAATTACTGCTTGACCAGCTTTTACGATGGTTGTTCCAGTTTTGGATTCAACCTGAATTTCACCCTTCAAGACAACGGTGAATTCGTCAAACTCCGGCGTTTGCCCCGGCTCTACCCAACCTTCGGGCGATACCATGCGGGCAACACTCGCACCGCTCGTTTTGGAATTAACACGCCCGATGTACTCTTCAATGCGTTTGGGCTTGTTTCCGGCAGATTCGATAGTGGAGGGTTGTGTGATGAGTGTTGGCATATATGCTGTTGCGAGAAGAGGTGGAAAAATGTTTATACATCAACAATCTGCATGGGCAATCTACGCAAACCATTTGGAAAATCCAATGCTGCACGAAGATTTCCGTGAAATATTTCCATGAAAAAGTTCGCCCTCGGTGCGCTCCTTTGCTTCAGTCCACATCAGTGTGAAAGCGCCCACACAAGAATATTCACTCCAAATTTCAACGCTTCTTCCCGCTTTTCCGGCGGGTCATTGTGAACATTTGCATCCGCCCAGCCGTCGCTGGGGTTGCTTTCGTACGTGTAAAACACGCACAAGCGTCCTTTATGGAACAGCCCGAAGCCCTGCGGTAATTTCCCGTCGTGTTCGTGTGTCTTCGGAACACCATTCGGAAATTTGTAAAACGATGAGTAAATACCGTGTGAAAAGGGCAATTCAGCAAACTTTTGTTCGGGAAATACCTTTTGCATTTCTTTGCGAATGGAAGCATCTAAACCATAGTCGTCGTCAATGTAGAGAAACCCGCCATTTTCCAAGTATGCACGAAGATTGCGCACTTCGCGGTCGGAGAAATTCACCGTACCGTGTCCTGTCAAAAATAATACAGGATAGAGAAAAATATTGTCCGACGACAAATCCACGGATTCAAAGACCGGAACAGTTTCCGTGCGAGTTTTTTCTTGAAAATAGCGTAAGAGATTAACTTCTGCCGAAGGGTCATTATACCAATCACCGCCACCGCTATATTTTACGCGGGGCAATTTTAAGGCACTTGTAGGGGCAAGCTTTTGTGCGATAGCATCGGAGATAAAAGTGTATGTAAAGATAACAAAAAAAACAAGATAAGGTAGCATACGAGAATTGATGAAAAGAAAAACAGGTGTTGAGTATGTTCGGTAGAAGGTCTTAATCTTGCTCAAAAAACGATTGTTGCTTGTTTGTGCGATGTTTGATGTCAAGTTTTCGTCGTCGTCGCGCTTCATACCAATATTGTCCGATTTCACCGGAAAACAAAATAAGCAGCGCGGAATAATAAACCCAAAATGCCACTGCTACTGCTGCTCCATAAATACCATAAATTTTACCATAGCTGGCAATATATTTGACATATAAACCAAAGCCGATGCGGGCGCATTGCCAAAAAATGACGCTAAATAGTGCGCTTGAGAGTATGACCGAAAGAGGCGGCAAACGGTTTGGTGTAAATGAATAAAGCGACACAAAAAACAAATACGCAATGACCACTGAAACCAGTGTCGCTATTACCGATTTTAACCAATAACTCCCTGAAACAGTTGTTGTTGCCCATTCTGCGGTACCCATGGCAATTCGCGGAGCGCTGTTTAACATGAACACTGCAGCAACAAATAATCCCAGAAGCAGTGAGTCACGACCAAAAGAACTCCAAAATGTGCGCTCCTGTCGGAAGCCAAAGACTGCATTTAAGGCTGTACGAATAGAACCAAAGAGTGCGAGCGATACCCAAAATAGTGCCGGGATACCAATCCATGCGGCAGAGCCAGAATTTTGCAAGACATTATTAATTTCCGCTTTAACAATGTCTATCGCCGCATCCAAACCTCCATCAGGCGGTAGTACATCCAACAAAAAATCTTCAATGGCGGAAATCACCAAGGTTCTGTCCATAAACACGCCAATCACAAAGACCATCACCAGCATCGTTGGTAAAATAAAAATGAGAATATTAAACGCAATGCCGGATGCAGCAAGGTAAATGTGGTGTTCATCAGCACGTCGAAGAATACGCTTTATAACACGCCACACACGCTTCACTGTTGGAGTAAAGCCTGTTTCTTGTATATTCAAAGATGATTGTGGATGTGAAGCGTTAGAATGCATAAAATAAATGTTTGTAGAGGCATAATAAGCGAATGAGCAAGATGCTAACTCTCTGATCTGTATCTTGCTCATTAAGCGCAAAAATGGGAATTTTCTACAATATCTGCACTATCTTCTGAAAAATTTCTTCTGAAAATTTCTCTCGAACACGGTTGGCTTGTTTTTTACAGATCAAATAAAGAACGGCTTCAAATCAAGCAAGTGCAAGATTTGAAGCCGCAGATATTATTGCCAAAAATTTGAGAAGGCAAGTCCAAATCAGGTCCCGCCTGATATAGTGCCGTTACTTGAAAAAGAATGAGGCACCTTCCGGCGTTGTACCAAGCAATTGACCAATTTCAACAGTGTTCAGCTGCTTCCATGAACCCGGAGTGAGCGTATCGGCTGTAATTCCACCGATGCGATAACGCTGCATCGAAAGTGGTTCTAAGCCGGCATTTTTCAGAATAGCGAATAAATCGGTAAACGAACCACGATACAAGGTAAAACCGATCCAGCAATTCCGAGCATTTTTTTGTACAACCTCGACTTTGGCTACTTCACCATTGGAAGAATGAAGTTCTTTAAGTGCTTTGGTCATCGCCGTTAGCTCAGTTTTTTTTACTTGACGGTGTACTTTAATACGATACTCTTTCTCAACGCGGTGGAATGCTACCGCTTCTTGGTCTTTATGAGCAGGATCATTGGTAAGCAGTGTTAAACCAGCTGTCGCCTTACGTAGGCGTCCAAGCGGGAAAAACCACTTTTCGGTATCGTGAATCATAGAATGTACCGTAAAGGTATGTGCTTCACGCGAACCCGGTATATGAGAAGGTTTATTAATAAGCAAATACGTGTTTGTGCGGTTACGCTGAAGATCCATCATGTCAACTTTTACGTTATCGCGCTTATAGCTCACACGCGTATTCGGATCTTGTGAGATCACATTATTCACCATTACCCGAGCGTTGCGAATGTAATCCACAGCGATTTTACGGCAAGCAAATTGCTGGATTGCCAACATTCTTGGTAATGAAACCAAGTGTCCTGTCTGTTGTTTTCGCTGTTTCGGTTGCTGCCGCTGCCGCATTGGGCGTTTATACTGACCGCCTTGACGGTTTTGAAAGCGTCCGCCGCCGCCTTGACGGTTTTGGTAGCCGCCGCCTTGACGATTTTGATAACCACCGCCATCACGTTGTTGATAACCGCCGCCTTGACGGTTTTGGTAGCCGCCGCCTTGACGATTTTGATAACCACCGC
>ERZ1066127.461-NODE-461-length-21470-cov-11.128228_pt1 | contig 21470 bp, 10 predicted proteins | sample MGYA00382774_ERZ1066127 | MGnify/ENA primary metagenome ERZ1066127 (study PRJEB33369, sample SAMEA5778357) | biofilm metagenome | biome: Industrial cooling water; feature: Water cooling tower basin; material: Biofilm | place: United Arab Emirates | collected... | reverse complement strand
TCGTATTGAGCAACGCCAATACCTACACGGGCGCGACCACGGTCAGCGAGGGCACTCTTCTGGTAAACAACACCACTGGATCCGCCACGGGATCAGGCACGGTGAATGTCGGGGTCAATGGTACGCTTGGCGGTAGCGGCAGCATCGCGGGTTCGACCACGATCGAGGGTTTTCTCAAGCCGGGCGAGAGTGCCGGTGTTTTGGGCTTCTCGGGCAATTTATCTCTGGCCTCCACTGCCACCAGCACCTTGGAAATTGACGGACTGGCGCGTGGCACGGCGTTTGACGGAGTGAATATTGGCGGCGATCTCGCGATGGGAGGAGCTCTGCTCTTCGATATCGGCACGGTGTTCACCGAGGACGCCACATTCCAACTGTTTGATGTCACCGGCGACCGATCAGGGAGCTTTGCTTCGGTCGAGTTGTCAGGCGAGATGGGAAGTGGTTCTTTCACCCTGAACAGCGGCACTTGGAACCTCACCCAGGGGGTGAATCAGTGGTCGTTCGTGCAAGATACCGGCACGCTCAGTCTAACGGTGATTCCGGAACCGTCTGCAGCACTGCTCGGTGGTCTGGGCCTTTTGCTATTCTTACGGCGTCGCAGAAACGAAAACGTTCGTCACTGAGGCATGCAAAGGATTTTTCAGGAATTTTGGGTTTTCCTGAAAATAACACAATGAACGGGGTCGCCTACATGGGTGGCGACCCCGTTTCTATGTTTCATCCATCCCATGTGACATAGCGAAAACTACCACTTTTTGAGAAACAGTGACCAAGCAGCTTTTTCACGAGGTTTTTGAAGAAAAACACGGACGAGCCAAGTATGGTGATACTAGCAGATGGTTATCTCTGAATGAATTACCCTTCCGACCCGACTCTTTTCTCCACAACATGAAATACACCCACTCCCTCGCTGCCATTCTTTGCGGCTCCCTGCTCTTCACGGGGCTCGGCCATGCCGCCACCGCTCCGCAGATCAAGCTGCGCAAGCAAACCGGCTACATCGAAACCCTGATCGATCTAACGCCGGAAGGCGTCAAGCTGGAAGCGGCATACACCGCCATGCTCGAGAGCCTGCGCGAGGATTTGAAAAAGCAGATCCCCGTCATCGATGACGCGAAAAAGGCCGCGCTCATGGCATCGCTCCAAGCCGAACTCGGCTCGCAAAAGGAACTCGCCGGGCTGGACAAGTCCTTGCGCAATTCGCGTGTCCGCGAGGACCAATACAACTCGCTGGTGGAAAAACTGCGCAGCACCCCCGGCTGGATCACCGAGGCGGAAAAGAAACTGAAAGCCGCCCAAGCGCTGCCGGATAGCGATCCGAAAAAAGCCAAAGCCGTGGAGCAGGCCACCAAGAATCTGGAGAATCTGAACAAGAATCTGATCAAGCTTCCCAACGATGTGGCCAAGGCCAAGGCGGCCTTTGATAACGCTGCTGCCGACCAAGCCGCGCTGATGAAAAGCCTGGAAGCGGCGAATCAGGCCAGCGCCAAGGTCAAGGCGGAAACGAAAAAGTTGTTAGGCACGTTCGGTGTCGAACCGTTGCTCAGCAGCGATCAGCTCGATGCCAAGCTCATCAAGTTCGTCGTTCTGAAAGAAGGTCAACCGCGTTTCCTCGCCCAGTATGCCCAACAGAGCCCAGAGAAGAAAAAACGCCTTGATGATTTGCTGGCCGACACCGCGCTAATGCGCGAGATGCTCCTCGCGGATGGGGCGCACTGGGGCAAGTATGGCGAGGCGATGGACATTTATCATGCCATCCAACAGGCCAGCACGAAAGCGAAAGAAGGTGTGCTGCATCGTCTTGCTATCGCCGTTTGTCTGGAGCATGCGGTGCCCATGGCCTCTCGCCCGCGCGATGGTGTCATCGTCATGATCGATCCCATCAAACGCTACCTCAGCATGGAAAAGGCCTATCTCGCCGGGGAATACGAGCCGGCCTTCAAGGATTTCAGCATCTGGGAACTGCGCATGGTGTGTGATGGCGATGAGCCCGATGAGGCCTACGACTGGGCGCGCGAGATGATGCGCACCTATCGCCCCGATCTGATCGCTCTCGACTTCAACGATCTGCGCTACACCCAGGTCGTCGATGCTGAGATTCAATACACCAGCGCCTTCGTGCCGGAAGACAAACCGGAACTGTTGTTCATGCAAAACGTGCTCGCCAATGGTGGCATTTGCGGACGCCGTGCGTTCTTCGGACGTTTTGTTCTCAAGGCCTTCGGCATTCCCGCCATCGAACGTCCCGAGCCCGGTCACGCCACCTTGGCGCAATGGACGCCGGATGGCTGGATGACCATCCTTGGGGGTGATTGGGGCGGTCGTGCACGCGTGGATTACTACGGCTCGGATATGCACTTTGTCCTCGCCGCCCAGGCCCGCGAAAACGCCACGGAATTTGTGAAAGTCAAACGCGCCCAGTGGATCGGACAGGTGATGAACGAGCCCGTGATTTTCGGCATGCGCGATGAGAAAAACCCGCCGCAGTTCTGGTATGCCCTCGCCGCCGCGGTGCAGGATGGCATTGCCGACGGCAAGAAGCCGCATGTGAAAAATCCCTTCAAGAAACCCGCTCCCACGCAGGAGGCATCCGCCGCCGAGCGTGCCGTCACAGTGGATGGCAGCGGAGTCATCACCATCCCCGCCGTGGCGACGAAAATCCCCGCCGACAACGTGGCATTCGCCGCCTGGGGATCGCATCCTGCGGTGATCTTCATGCCCAGCCATCTTGGCGGCATGCAGCTGCACTACTCCCGCTACGGCGGCTCGCAGGTGCTGGAATACACCTTGGAGGCACCGAAGGCCGGCAAGTATGAACTGATCTCGCGCATGGCCAGCTCGCGCTGGGACATGAGCTTCCTCGTCTCGGCCAACGGCTCCGCACCGGTATCGTTGGCCATTCCCTACAAGATGGGTCTGTGGGAAACCAGCAAGCCGATCGTGATCGATCTGAAAGCCGGCACCAACGTGCTCACCTTCGCCCGTCCGGAAGACATGCGCAAGGGCGTGGCGATCAAGGATTTCACCCTCAAACCGATCCCCTGAACGGATCTCTCCATCCATGAAAACCACACTTCGCACCATTGCCGTATTTTTCGCCGCGGCATTTCTCGCTGCCCCTGCCTCCGCGCAGAAAAAACCGCTCAAGGTTTTTGTCTTCGCGGGCCAGTCCAACATGACCGGCATGGCGCGCACCCGCACGCTGGAACACCTGAAGATGTTTCCCGATACCGCCAAGGATTTCGCCGATCTTTTCGATAAGGACGGCAAACCCGCAACCCTCGACGCGGTGTACGTTTCGCAGTGGATGGGCAAGGAAAGCGGAAGGCTCGAGCCGACCTACGGCGGCAAGGTCAAAAGCGCCACCTCGTTCGGCCCCGAATACGGTTGCGGCATCTACCTGCACAAAACGCTCAACGAGCCATTTCTCATCATCAAAACATCGCTCGGCGGATCATCGCTGAGCTACCGCTACCGTTCGCCCAGTTCCGACAAATGGACGCCGCCACCGGGCCACCCCGATCTGGTCAAGGCGCCAACCACGGAGTCGAAAGCTCCGGCGCTTGCGATTCCGGAAAAAATGGAAATCGCCGACAACTGGACGCCGGAAAAACCCCACACCCTGCGCAGGCGGCATCTGGGATTCGATGGCTTCAAGGGCGCGGAGATCGGCAAGGTCGGCAACGTTCACCCGATCTACTTTCTCAGCGCCACGATGGGCAAAATTAAAGGCGATCCTTTCCAAGCAGGAGATCTGATCCTCGCGGTCGATGGCGCCGGTTTGGGAGAAAATCCCGTCGATCAATGGCGTGAGGCGTTTCATGGCTCCAAGTCCATCGATGGCGACTGGATGATGAAAATCACCCGTTGGCGCAAGGGGAAAATCGAGACCTTCGATTTCGATCTCTGCGACACCCTACCGGGCGGTCGCGCGAGTCTCCCGCAGCAGTTGGAGAAAATGAAACAGGAAGCCCTCGATTACGAAAAACAACGCGGCTTCTGCTATCGCGACATGATCGCCCACGTGAAGATGGTGCTCAGCGATGTGAAAAAACATCATCCCGCCTACGATCCGGAGGCCGGCTATCAGCTCGCGGGTTTTGTTTGGTTCCAAGGCTGGAACGACATGATCGATGACGGCACCTACCCGAACCGTGACAAGCCCGGCGGCTACGATCAATACACCTGGCTGATGGAAAATCTCATCCGCGATGTGCGCAAGGATCTCAATGCACCCCAAATGCCCGCTGTCATCGGCGTGATGGGAATCGGTGGAGTGAACGCGGAAGGAGACATCGGACGCTTCCAAAAAGCCCAGGCCGCCGTCGCGGAGAAACCCGAATTCAAAGGCAATGTCATCGCGGTGGAAACCGGAAAATACTGGGATCACCCACTGGCCGCGCTCGCCACGAAGTCGCATCAGGTCAATCAGCAGATGAATGTGTTCAAACACGAACAAGGTCTCGAAGGCGATGCCCTGAAAAAAGCGTTCGCCGAATATCGCGCCAAGAATATCACACCGAAAGAAGAGGAGTTGCTCAAGGTCGCCATCTCGGACGGCGATTTCCATTACCTAGGCTCCGGAAAAATCATGGCCGGGATCGGTCGCGGATTTGCCGAGGCACTGGCGCAAGTCCTGAAGAAATAAACCGTATCATCCCATAACGATATCATGAAACAGTGGATCCTACTTCTGACCGCTTTTGTTCTTTTCCCGCTCTCCCATGCGGCAGGCAAAGCAAAAGTCTTCATCCTGTCGGGACAGTCGAACATGAGCGGCGGCGGTGATGTCGTGGCCGACCTCGGGGTTGACGCGGCCGTCGCGGACAAGGTTCGGATCTGGGATGCCGGCGATGGATGGGGCAAGCAGGGATCTCCCGGCAAATGGGTGAGCCTGAACCAGCTTCAGTCGATGAAAAAGGAATTGCGTAACAACAAGATCGGCCCTGAGTTCGGTTTTGCCAAGGCCATGGCCGCACTTTATCCCGCGAACGAGATTCATCTCATCAAGGTTTCGAAAGGAGGCACGCCCATCAACTACTGGCTGCCGGATGAGAAAGGCAAGCCGAACGGGTTCACATCGTTTCAGACCAATCTCAAAAATTCGTTAGAAAAAATCGAGGGCGAATACGAGATCATGGGTATGCTGTGGATGCAGGGCGAAAGCGATTCCAAGATGCAAGCGGATGCGGAAGCGTATCAGAAAAAGTTGGAGCAATTCATCGCCTTGATGCGCAAGGAGACCAGCAAGCCGGAACTGCCTTTTGTGATCGGCAGACTCAGCTCCCGGATACTCGAATCAAAAAAGTTCCAAATGCATCACGCCAAGATCGTGCAAGTCGGACAGGAAGCCATGGCGAAACAGGACAAACATGTCGCCGTCGTGAATACCGATGCACTCAGCCAGCGTGACGACCTCGTCCACTTCGACCAACAAGGACAAATGGGGCTTGGCAAACTCTTTGGCGAGGCGATGATCAAGGCATTGAAATAAGACTCCTTCGTGTCGCATGAAACCATCATCCCTCATCCTACTGATCTGCGCGCTGTTCACCATGGCCCACGCCTTTGCGGCGGCCACAGGAAAGCGCGTGTTCAATCCGGCGGACTTCGGTGCGGTGGGGGATGACAAGACCGACAACACCGCCGCGTTTTCCGCCTGTCTCACCGCCATGGTGAAGGCGGGCGGCGGGCGCATGGAGATTCCGGATGGCATCTATCGCGGCCGCCTCATCATCCCCGGCACGAAGGAATGGATCACCATGGAGATTGTTGGTGCCAGCGAACCGACCCCGGTGTTCGGCACGATCGGCGCCTTTCCGTTTCCCCGCAACGGCACGATTCTCAAATGCCTCGAATCGTCGGGCGCGGCGGTCATTTCCGCGAGCAACCAACCGGAGAAACTCTATCACTCGTTTTCCGGAGTCTATGTCGTGTTGAAAAATCTCGACGTCCGCACCTATGACAATCCCGCCATCAGCGGCATCGATCTCGCGCATGCGGCGCAGTGCAAGGTCGAAAATGTTTTTGTCAATACCGACCGCTACAACGTCCAGGCCTCGCAGCCCACGCATGGCACGGCGGGACTCATCACCCCGGCGAACAACAACGCGGCACTCACCATTCTGCGCCATGTGGTGGTCACCGGCTACGACACCGGCATCCTCGTTAACGAGCACACCGATGGCGACAACATCAATCTCGCATCGAACCGGAACGGCCTGGTGTTTCCTGCCGCGCACCACGCCTCGCGCTTCGGCCGCGTCGGCGCACAGCGCTGTACCCGCAGCGTGACGGTCACGGGCAAGCACGGCTTCGCCATCGAGCAGCTCGACATGGAAATCGCCGGCAAAGGCCAGACCAATACCCAAAACGCCTGGCAGGCCACCGAGTTCAATCTGCACGATCCGCAGAACCTCGGCATCGGCGAGATCCGTTACTGGGTCGTCGAAGGCAACGTCGGTGCCGTACCCACATTCACCCGCAACGGCGGTACGGCCATCCTTGCCCGTCGCATCGGATCCACTCCCGCCACCCCGAAACCGTAACCTTCCAAAAAATCATATGAAAATAACAATACGAACCATTGCCGCCATGTTCGCCATGGCGTTCCTGTCCGCGCTGAGCCCCGCCCATGCGGAAGCACTCAAACTCCACGCCATCTTCGATAGCGACATGGTGCTGCAACGCGGCAAGCCCATTGTCATCTGGGGCTGGGCCAAACCCGGCGACTCTGTCTCCGTGACGCTCGGCAAGGACAAAGCTGAAGCCAAAGCCGCTGCCGAAAAAGGCCGTTGGGAAGTGAGCTTTCCCGCCCGCGAAGCCAGTGCCGATCCGCAGACACTCACCGTCACGGCGGGCGGTGAAAAGGTCGAGATGGGCAACATCGTCGTCGGCGACGTGTGGGTCATGTATGGTCAGAGCAACATGGCGTTTCCGCTGAAACAGGTGACGAACAAGGATACAGAATCCGCCCAGGCGAACCTGCCGAACCTGCGCCTGTTTTCCATCGCGACCAACGAGCAGGCGGATCTGGCAGAGGACATCATACGCGAGACCATTGATACCGGCGGGTGGGTCGCTTCCACACCGGAAGCGGCACTCGAATATTCCGCCATCGGCTTCGTCTTCGGCAAGCAGCTTCAACTTTCCACGGGCATCCCCATCGGCGTGATCAAAAACTCCCGCGGCGGCGCCTCGATGGAGGCACTGGTGCCGATCCAAAAGTTCCAGGAAATCCCTTCCGGTAAGGCGCTCGTCGAATACATCAACACCCAGCGCGCATCCTTTGATCTTCAGGCCGAATCCCAACGGGTCTGGGAAATCGAGCTGAAACGCGCCAAAGACAAAAAGGTGCCCGAGGACAAGTGGCCGCAAAAGCCGGTTAATGGAGAAAACGTCCGCTCCTGGAACATCCCCGGTAAAAGCCCCAGCCATCCTGCCAGCGTGTACAACGGCATGTTCGGCGTTTTCAAAGGCTACAACATCAAAGGTGTGCTGCTCCATCACGGCTATAACAACGCGATGACCGGCAACTGCCGTCCCAAGTTCTACCGCTGGATGACCAAGGCGCTCATCGAAGGCGTGCGCGAGGATTTCAAAGACCCGACGATTGCCTACGGGGTGATCGGATTCTGCGCCGGTGGCATCCCACAAACGGAGGAGGATTTCGAGTTGCAAGCTCCGGGAGCTGCCTACATCCGCGAAGCGCAAAGACTCGGCGTCGAAGATCTGAAAGATCCTCTCATCAACGGCTTCATCCCCAGCTACGATGTGCAAGTGCCCGGACTCCACCCGAACCGAAAAGTCGAGCACGGCCAGCGCGCCGCGCGTTGGGCATTGAACAAATTTTACGACAAAAAAGTTCAGTGGGACGAGGCGAAGTTGCTTTCCGTGAAAGCCGAAGGCGATCAAATGATCCTCACTTACGACAAGCGCATCCTTCCGTATGACCAGTCACCCATCATCGAAGGCTTTGCCCTCGCCGGTGAGGATGGCAAGTATTACAAGGCATACGCCCGCCACTCCGGCGCCGGCGATTTCTGGACCAAAACCAAAACTGTCAGTGTCTGGAGTCCGCTGGTGTCCAAGCCCGTGCACGTACGTTACGCCTGGGGCAACAGCCCGATGGGCAACCTTTATGTCAACGGTCATCAGGAAATGCCGATCCCTGAATTCCGCACGGATTCCTGGGATCTTCCGGAGAGCGAGGACCTCACCGACAAAGGCCTGACCCGTGAATTTTCGAACGAATGGAAAGCGGACGGCACCGCCCGTATCGAATACCGCCGCAGTGAAGAAGCCAAAATCGCACCCCAAATCATCGAACGCCTCAAAACCCTCGGCAAACCCAAGAATCCCTGAAGATTTTTTATATCACGATTCGAACCATCTTACCCTTGATCATGAAACCATCCTACTACCTCGCTGCAGCATGCAGCAGCAGCATCCTTATTACGGGAACCGCATCCGCTCAGAATGTGACGAACCTGAACATCAGCAACCAGAATCCCAATGCGTATTATCCAAAGAAAACCGACCCCGTCTTGGTTCTGACCGATGCCGGCAAGTCTCTGGAGGCCAAATGCGCCGCTGCACAAGCCGCTCTGAAGGCGGAACTGGAAAAAGCGATCCCCCAGCTCGATGAGGCGAAAGTTGCCGCTTGGAGGGAAGCGATCAAAGCGGAGGAGAGCTCGGAAAAAGACCATGCCGCCAAGGCAAAGGAACTTGCGAAATGGCAAGGTGCCGAGGCCAATCTCCGCAAGTTGGAGGAGCAGCTCAAGTATGGACCGCAAACCATCGAGGACGCCCAAGCCGAGCTAACAAGAGCCCGAGCAAGAGGCGAAGAAGATCCGGAGAGAATGAAATTGCTGCAGAGTGCGGAGAACTTTCTCAAAAGCCGCCAGGGCGATATCGATCGGCTCAACGCAGGAATTGTGAAAGCCAAGCAGGAAGTGGAAGAAGCGAAAGTCAAATTGCCCGAGGCGCTCAAAGCGGCGGAAATCGCCAAACAAGCTCATGACAAAGCACTCGACCATACGTGGAAGACCATGGATGCGATCGGTCTCAACAGCTTCCTTTCCAGCGGCGCGCTCGATCTCAAGCTGGCCCAATACATGATCCTCAAGGATGCGACGCCTACCATCCTCGCGGAATTCGCCCAACAGAGCCCGGAGAATGCCAAACTCATCGAGGAACTTCTCACCGACAAAGGCCTGATGCTGCAAATGCTCGTCAACGATGGTGCGTCCGGTGGCAGATACGGTCAGGCGATGAAAATCTACACCGACATCCAGAAAGCCAGCCCGAAGGCGAAGGACGGGATCTTCCAACGGCTGGCGATGGCTTGCAGCCTCGCTCATGCGACTCCGATCGTGAAACGGGATCGCCCCACCGGTGCGGACGGCTTGGAAGCTTCCGACGCGGAGGGAGCCGATGGCAATTCCAAGTTCATCGATCCCGTGCAGCGCTATTTGAGTTTCGAAAAATGGTATGAGGCCGGCGAACTTCACAAGGGCTTCAAGAATCTCAGCGTCTGGAACTTGAGGAGAGTTGTGGATTGCACCGATCCCGATGAGATGATGGTTTGGGCACGCCAGATGCTCCACACCCTGCGCCCGGACTGCATACCGAGCGATGACGACACCCTTGTCTTCGTCGAGGTGGTGGACAAGGAAATCGCCTATGGCAGCGGTGGCTTGGTCAATGATTTGTTAGACAAGCACTTCATGCAGAACATCCTCGCGAACGGCGGCATCTGCGGACGCCGCGGCTTCTTCGGTCGATTCATCCTCCAGTCATTCGGCGTGCCCAGCACGGAACGCGTCGAGCCCGGCCACTCCACCATCACACTCTGGCATCCCAGCGGATGGCAAACCAGACTCGGCGGCAACTTCGGCAAATCCAATCGCGGCTTCTATTCCAAAATGGGCGGCGGTGGCGGAAACTATGGTGCGGATGTGAATTTCGTGGCCAGCAGTCAGGCACGTGAGGAGGAAACCGCCTTCCTCAAGGTCAAAAGAGCCGAGTGGATCGCCGCTCTCATGGGTGAGCTGTGGAAGCCCGGCCTCATCACCTACTCCGGCAAGACCACAGGCCCCACACCACCCAAACCCGGCACGGTTGTGATCCCCAGCACCTGGAGTGATATTTCCCTGCATGAGCAACGCCGCATCATCGCGCAACGGGAAACCGCGCAAACGAAAGCCGTCGCCAAGGCGGAACCCTCGGCCACGGGCAAAGCGAGCGTTGATGCCTCAGGCGTCATCACCATCCCATCCGCCGCCACCAGCAGTCCGACCCAGGATAAACGAAGCCTCTACAAAGGCGGGCAGTCCGACCTCATCGTTTTTCTCAACAACAAGGCGGGCGAAACCTTGCTGCACCTGTCGCGATACGCCAAGGAGGGCGACTCGTTCGAATACACCTTTGACGCACCCAAGGCCGGCAAGTATCAACTCGTTGCAGATCTCGCCACCCCGAAACCGAATCAGAAATTGTTTGCCACAGCCAATGGCGGCAAGGCGATCGAAATGGCTCTGCCTTACACGCTCGGCCTCTGGGGCAAAACCACAGCCGTCGAGGTAGAGCTGAAAGCGGGCAGCAATGTCCTGAAGTTTCACGGCCCGGCCCGTGCCACGTTCAAGCAGTTCACGCTGACTCCGATCCCCTGACATTTGTCGGAAAACCATCCTGACTTGTGAGATCCTCGATCTTTTTTTGATCACATTTCCCCATCTAACAGCACGTGGCAAAAGAACGGCCACGTGCTTACCTTTCTTATCTCCCATCGCCATGCGCTTCTCTCTTTCCATCCTCACCCTTGCCGCACTCGCCGGCCCGCTCTGTGCCGAGGTCAAGCCTAACTCGTTGTTCTCGAACGGCGCAGTGCTGCAGCGAGGGCAGAAAATTCCGGTGTGGGGCAGCGCGCGCGATGGCGAGAAAGTGACCGTCGAGTTCCAAGGCCAGAAAGTCAGCACCACCGCCGCGAATGGCAAGTGGCGTGTGAACCTCGAACCGCTCACCGCCGGTGGTCCATTCCCCATGACTCTGCGCGGCGACAACACCGTGACGATCGAGGATCTGCTCGTCGGCGAGGTGTGGCTGTGTTCGGGTCAATCGAACATGAACCTGCGCCTGCAACAATTGCCCAACGTCGCCGAAGAGGCGGCCAAGGCGAATGCGCCGCAGATCCGCACCTTCGAGGTGCCGGTGACCGTTACGCTGAAACCGCTCGACCAAGCCCAAGGCACATGGGTCGCCTGCACGCCGGAAACGGTGAAGAAATTTTCCGCCGTGGGCTATTACTTCGCCCGCGAGATCCAGCAACAACTCGGCGTGCCCGTGGGCCTGATCCACTCTGCCCTCGGTGCCACTCCCGCGCAGTCATGGACTTCGATCGATGCCTTGAAAACAGATCCCGCCTTGCAGGAATACGTCGAGAAAGTGCAACGCAAACAAGCCACGTACGAAGCCGACCTCGCCGCCTATCCGGCCCTCCGCGCTGCATATAAGACGAAACTGGCGGAATGGATGGCCGCCACCGGCAAGCAGCACGAGGCGAACATGAAGGCTTGGGAAGAGGCCGTGGCGAAAGCGAAACAAAGCGGAGAAAAGCCACCGCGCCAACCGCGTCCCGCCACGCCGCGACCGAAAGAGCCCGTAGCACCCGATGGCGTTTCCACCGATCCCACCGTGCTCTTCAACGGCATGATTGCTCCCATCGTTCCCTACGGCATCAAGGGAGTGTTGTGGTATCAGGGCGAGTCGAACCGCGACCAAGCCACGCAATACCGCACGCTGTTTCCCGCAATGATTCACGACTGGCGCGCACGCTGGCAGCAGGGTGATTTCCCGTTTCTCTATGTGCAAATCGCACCCTGGGGTGGCATGACGCCGGAGATCCGCGAGGCGCAGTTGCTCAGCCTCGCCAAAGTCAAAAACGCCGCCATGACCGTCACCACCGACGTCGGGGATGCCGAGGACATCCATCCGCGCAAGAAACAACCGGTGGGCCAGCGCCTCGCCCTCGCCGCACGCGCCCTCGCCTATGGCGAATCCATCGAATTTTCCGGACCACTGTATCAGTCGATGAAAATCGAAAACGGCAAAGTCATCCTGCACTTCACCCACACCGGCAAAGGACTCGTCGCGAAGGATGGTCCGCTCAAAGGCTTCACCATCGCCGGCAAAGACAAAACCTTCGTCCCGGCGACGGCCGAAATCCAAGGCAACACCGTCGTGGTTTCCGCGCCAACCATCGCTGAGCCCGTGGCAGTCCGCTACGGCTGGGCAAACGTGCCGGACGTGAATTTTTACAATCAGGAAGGCCTGCCTGCCTCACCCTTCCGCACCGACGTCGAATGACATCACTCGTTTTTCCTCATGAAACAACTGATTCTATCCCTGCTCACCGCCTCGCTCGCCATCGCCGGCGAGATCCGCACCCAGCACGATGTTGATTTCCTCGGCGGCGGTCGCAAAGAAAAAGCCGATCTCTATCTCCCCGCCGATCCCAAGTCGGGGCAGAAATTTCCCGCCGTGCTCATCATCCACGGCGGCGGCTGGACCATTGGCGACAAACGGGCCGCGCGTGAGATCAACATCGGCACCACTCTCGCGGAACATGGCTACGTCGGCATGAGCATCAATTATCTGCTGGCCGACGGCAAAAGCAAGGGCCCGGTTTGGCCGCAGAATTTGTATGATTGCAAAACGGCCGTGCGCTGGCTGCGCGCGAATGCCGAGCGCTTGCAGATCGACCCCGCGCGCATCGGCGTGATCGGTGGCAGTGCGGGCGGACATCTCGCCTCGATGGTCGGTCTCGCCGCAAGCGAGCTCAATCCACCCGGCACGGGCGACACCAGTGTGCGCTGCATCGTCAATCTTTACGCGCCGATCTTGTGGTTCGAGCAACGCGACCTGCCGATGTTTGGCAAAACCCGTGCCGAGGCTCCCGAGCTTTACAAACAAGCCGACCCGCGCACATACATCGACAAAAACGACCCACCCATGCTCATCCTCCACGGCGATGCCGACAAAACTGTCGCCGTCGATGACTCCAAGGCCCTTACCGCCGCGCTGAAAGAAAAAGGTGTGCGCCATGAACTCGTCATTGTCCGCGGCGCGCCACACAGCTTCCACCTGCAACCGAAACAACGCGACCTCCGCCCGCTCGTGCTCGAATTTTTTGACGAGCATTTGAAAGGCAAGTGATGGTGAGAAATATGCCACAGCCAAGGCCCTGACGTTTAAGAAAAACGTATCATCGCCCCAAGACTGGTTGTTGGTCCTGCAAGCAAGCGAGTTCCGCCCGTGAATCAAATAGGATGTAGCTGCAAGGGCACAAGATAGAATCATCTGACCTGCATCCGCCATTTCCCTCAAGCCCAGATCACCCGACAGGCTCCTCAACTCCATTGGAAAGGACATATCAACGATCCTTTTATGCCATCAAAGCCAAGAATCGTGACTTATTTGAGGCTTTTTCACGCTCAGAAGAAAAAAAATCTCCTGCCCTCCCGTAGTACAGCAAATGTCCCGACCCTCGGCTTTCTTGCGCCTCAGCTTGCTCTTGCTCACACTCCCCCTCGCCGCCCAACAAGCCGGTCAGGAAATTTCCTTGCCGCCTGCTGATTTCGCGAAACTCGATACCTTCGAATCGGTCAACCTCGAGGATGCCGACAAGCTTTTCAAAAAACCCGACTACCAGGGTGCCTACGCCGCCTACAAGGCCTTTTCCTTCGAGTTCCCGAAAAGCAAGGCCCTGCCCTACGTGCTCCTGCGCCAGGGCCGTTGCCTGCACAAGCTCGACAAACGCAATGCCGCCATCAAGGCCTATCAGGATGTCGTCGATTACTTTCCCGACAATGTCTCCTACGCAGCCGCGGCTCTCTTTTACATCGGCGAATGCCATGGCCAGAATGGCGAAGAGGAAAAACAGACCGCCACCTGGGCCCGCTTGGTGAAAGACGATGGCTACGTCACCCAGCCGAATTCCGGCACCGCCCTCGTCCACCTCAGCAACGCCATGGAGAAACTCGGCAAGTTCGATGAATCCGCCGAATACCAATGGCGTACCGCCGTGGCTTTCCTCAAGTCCAACCCCAATGCCGCCAAGGCCGCGCGCGAGGCCGTGCTAAAGCACTACGCTACCCGCAACCCGAACCACGAGAAACTCAAGGAATTCTACATCGCCGCCAGCGGCTTCAATGGCGATGGCAAAAACACTGATAAACCGGAAGATGATGTCCGTTATTGGTCGCCCGTTCTTAACACCGTTCTCAACACCGCAACGGACACTCGCGAATCCGCAGCCGCCTACTGGTCGGTCAAAGTCGCCGATAAATTCTCCGACAACGATGAGATCCGCATCCTTGCCATCCACACCACCGGCATCCACGAAAAAGACACCGCCGCGTGGGTCGCACGCATGGAAAAACAATTCGCCTCCAAGCCTGCCAGCGCCGATCGCTTGATTCTTTTCTCCTCACAATTCAAGGCCGAACCGAAAGCGCGACTGGCATTTTTCACCAAACACGCCACCACGCTCATCACCTCGCTGAAGCCCGGCGAACTCCTCGATTTGATCGATAAACTCCGCCACCCGCATCAAATGCACGAGGAGGCTCAGGTCGCGATCCGCGCCCTGCGCAGCGATGGTCTCACCGACACGGAACTCCAACGGCTTGCCTTGCTCGTCGGCCAATACCAAACGGAAGAAGATGTGCTGCGCCACATCGCCCGCATCAAAGATCCGGCACTCGCCACAAAAACCCGCTTCGACTTCTATCTTTCGAAGAGCCACAAAAACGCACCTTATCAGGAAAAGGCCCTGGCCGAAATTCCCGAACTCGCGAAATCCCCGAAATACGCCGAAGGGCTCACCTGGACCAAGGCCTCTCTCTTGAAAGATTTGGGTCGCTTTGAAGAAGCCATCGAGGCCTTCCGCACCGCCAACAAACAACCGGATTCGACCTTTGAAATTGCCAACTGCCTCGTCGCACTGAAGCAATACGACCAAGCCATCAAAACCCTGTCTGAACTCGAATCCGTGGGCGGCACAGTGGCATCGCAAGCCGCGCTGCGCGTTTCCGACGTCCACCGTTTTTCCGGCGATAAAGCCAAAGAGGTCGCCCAGCTCCGCACCGTTCTCCGACGTTACCCGAAAACCAAGGAATCCGCTTCCGCTCACGATCGCCTCGAAGCCTACGGCGTCGCACTCGTCGGCGGTGAAGCCGAAGCCAAAAAATAAATCAGTCCCATTCCCTTCATCCATCCGTGTATTCCGTGGTTCAAAAAATTCTTTCCTAACATGAAACCCATCATCCCGCTTCTCTTCCTCGCCACTCTGCTCGCCCACGCCCAGGAGGCGGAAGCCCCCGCTCGTCCCCGCGTCGCCGGCGAACTCGATCCGCAGGCGAAACATCTTTTCGACAAGGCCATGGAGCTGATGGACTTCAAACAATACGAGCGCGGCCTCGCCATGCTCAACTCCATCGTCCGCGATTACCAGGGCACCATCCTCGCCCACCGCGCCCACATAGCCATGGGCAAGCATTTCCTCGAACAGCGCAACACCGCCGATGCGCTCAACCATTTCATGCTGCTCACCCGCGTGCTCGCTCCCGTGCCGGGGGAAAAACAACCCGACGGCTTCGAGGATCTCTACCACGAGGCCCTGTTCCAAGCCGGTCTCACCCAATACACCGCCGGTCAATACGCCGCCGCGTTTCCGATGTTCCGCCGCCTCACCGAAGTCGCCGGCAAGACCGCTTGGGCGAACCAGGCCTACTACTACATCGGCATGAGCCACTATCACATGGGCAATTGGAACAAGGCCATCGACTCGCTCTCCCTCGTCGGCACCGAGGTCGCCGATGCCAAAGGCGATGACCTCGGCCGTATCGAGATCGGCCAGCGCTTTTACGCGAAAATCGTCGATGCCGATGTCCCGGTCATGCGCAAGCTCGAGCAGCCCATCCAGGCCACCGTCAAGGTCGCCAGCGGCGATGTGGAAGTCGTCACCGGCGCGCCCGTGCCCGGCAAGGACGATGAAATGCTCGCCTCCGCCCCTACCGCCCTCGGCACCCCGAAACCGAACGACGGCATCCTGCAAATGGTCGGCGGCGATACACTCGAAGTCACCTACCTCGACGACTCCACCCTCGATGGCAAAAAAGGCGTGCCCCGCACCGGCAAAGTGCGCGCCGTCAGCACCGGCACCGTCGGTTTCTACCTCGGCGATCTCTCCACGCCCGCCTACATTGCCTACCCCGGCCAACCGCAGATCGTCATGCTCCGCGATGCCGACCTCGACATTTCCCCCGCCGCCGAGGCAATCACGCTCACCGTCAAGGCGCTGTTCAAAGTGGAGGCCAAAGACGCCGCCGAGTCCGATGAATTGTTGGACATTTTCGCCCTCAAGGACGACGAAAAAGAGCAGTGGGTCGAGCGTGACAGCATCACCATCACTCTCACGGAAACCGGCGAAGGCACGGACATCCGCACCGGCGTGTTCCTCGGCAAAATTCCGCTCTCCCCTCTCGCCGCTGGCGTGGAGCCCACCAACAAAGACGATGCCCTCCATACCGCGGAACTCGACGAACTCTCGATTTCCTACACTGATCAGGTCCACCTCTACGGCGATGAAACACGCACTTCGGAAACACGCATCAAGGTCTCCGGCTCGGTGAATTCCGGCGTTTCCGCGGACCAATACGTCGTCTTCGAAGAACTTCTCAAGGCCCGCAAAGGCTCGGTCGAAGCCGAAGCCCTCGTCGGCCTCGGCTCGATTTACAAAGACATGGGCCTCGATGCCCGCGCCGCCGAGCGCGCCAACGAAGCGCTCAACAAAGTCGATCCCATCATCGTCAACCGCCTCAAACTTCCCGGTGACCTCGTCGAGCAGGCCTTCAAGCTCAAGTGGGAAAGCGAGCTCTTGAAAAACGATTTCGCCGCCGCCATGGCCACCTGCCTTGCCTTCAACCGCCTCTACCCCGAGTCCGTATTGGCCGATCAGGCCCTCATGACCCTCGGTCGCTCGCTCGGTGATCGCGGCGAATACAAGCAAGCCGTCGAGGTGTACAACCGCGTGCTGCAATTGGAAAATCCCATCTCCGCCGCCGAGGCGCAGTTCCGCATCGGCGAGGTCCTCACCAAGGAGGCCGAGGCACTCACCGCCGCCGCCGATGAGCACAACAGCAAGTGGGGCAAGGCCGGACTCAACGAAGCCACCGCCCTGCAAACCCGCATGGCGCCCGCCATCGCCGCCTTCCAGAAAACCTACCAAACCTATCCGGAAAGCTCCTACGCCGCCGAGGCCCTCGGTCGTGTCGTCCGCCATTACGTCGAGACCGATAGCTTCGCCCAAGCCGCCGGATTGTTGGAGAGTGTTTTCGATGAATACCCGGATGCCGCTTTCCTCGATGAAATGCTCCTGCTTTGGGCCAATGTCGCCTTCCGCATGGACGACAAAGCCACCGCCAAGGCGAAACTCCAGCAATTGCTCTTCGACTACCCCACCAGCCAATACGCTGCCGAAGCCCGCAAACGCATCTCCGCCCTCGAAGGCGAAAAGCCCGCCACCGAGGAAAAATAAAATCATTCATCGTTCCCCTCTTCCATCCGTGCATTCCGTGCAATCCGTGGTTAAAAAAATGTCACCATCACCCCAACATCTCCTGGCCTTGGCAGCCCTCCTGCTAGCCTCACCCTGCCTCCACGCCGCCACCTTCCAGGAGCAGCGTGCGGCCATCGCCGCGTCCGTCGAGACGCAGACGGAGGACGCCATCCTCGCGCTGCTCAACGCCGGCATCGCCGAAAACCAACCCGCTCCCGCAGCCGCGCTCGCCGATGAATGGCTGCGCCGCAATCTCCCCAAAAATCCCGCCATCCTCTTCACCGCCGCCCGCGCCGCCGAGCTTTCCGGCGAACTCAAAAACGCCGTCGCTTTCTACCAACAAGGCCTGAAACTCGCCGACCCGAAATCCGCCGAAGCCGGTGCCGCCATCACAGCGATCCACACACTTCTCATCTATCGCCTGGAAGACTCCGCCGCCGCGTATTCCTACGCCCAAACCGAATCCGCCCGCCTCGCCGTCAATCCCCGCTTCCGCCAGTTCGACCGCTGGTTTCTCACCGAAGCCAAAACCCGCCTCGACCGCAACGCCGTTGCCTCACGCCTCCTCGCCATCAGCAAAGCGGATCCCTCATCGGATTCTCTCGTCGCCCTCTACTCCGCCGATCTGAAATGGCTGCACGACTCCATCCGCGCCGCTCGCTACGATCAAAAGCCCGACCGCTTCACCGCCGACTTCACCACCACCGTCAAAACCCTCGCATCGACCATCCAATTCGATGAAGAACTGCGCCTGCTTCTCGATTGGTCGGTTTCCGTCAAGGCCTACAACATGGCGAAAATCGATGGCCAGGATGCCAAAGCCCCACACGCCGAGGCGAAGATTCTGTTGGAAAAATTCCCGCGCTACGCCGCCCTCGTGCAAACCGATTGGGCCGGTGGCAGCAACAGCCGCCATTACCGCGACGACCCGAAAAAATACTGGAACCACGAAGCCGAACAAAAACTCGCCCCTATCCGCGCCGAACTGCCCAAACTTTCTCCGCTCGACCAAGCCGACCTGCTCCGCGCCTGGGGCACCACATATTACGACGGCGGTCCACAGGTCATCACCGTTGACGAAGTCCCCGCCTTTATCCTCGCCAACAAAGACCTCGTCAACCGACGCACCGGCCCCATCCTGAGCTTCAATCTCCAGAAAATCACCGCCGCCCAAGCTGTCGAGATAGCCCCTCATCTCACCCTCAACCCCTCCCCGGAAGCCTCACTCATCCGCGCCCTCGCCTCTGTCGGCGAAACCAAAGACCTCGACAAAGCCATCGCCGCCCTCCTCGGTCCGGAAGCCTGGCGTCTCGAGCGCACCCACTTTGATACCTTTGCCGATCGCCTCTGGCACATGACCGGTCGCCCCGGCGACACAAAAAAGCGCGACGAAGTGGTAGCCCAGTGCAAAGCCTTTGTTGCCGCCACCATCCCGGCCCAAGATCCGGAAAACCAGTTCAACGCCCTTTTGAACGATTACCTCTCCCCATCCCCCAAAACTCCCGCCGTTCGCAGCCGCCTCGCCAAGCTCATCAACGATGCCCCCGATCTCATCCCCGCCGCGCTCGCCGATGAGCACCTGGAAACGCAGATTCTCGTCCGCGATGCCATCCTCGCCGATCTCGCCATCCCCAACGGCCCGCTCAAAACCAAAGCCCTGAGCGGCAGAGCCAAGGCCCGGGCACAAGCCCAGCCCACCGACGCCCACCCGCTGGAACCCGATCTCCGCAAAGCCCTCCAGGCAAACCCGAACAATCCGCAAAGCTGGCTCGTCATCGCCTGGGTCAAATCCCTCGGCTCCTCCAAAACCGAGGAGTCCACCGCGCTCGCCGCGTCACTCATCCAAACCGCGACCCTGTCCTACGAGGCTCGCCAAGCCCTGCGCGCCCACGCCCCGGAAAAAGTCCTTTCCCCCGCCCAGTTCGCCCTTTTCCAAGCCGCCGATCCCCTCGCCGCCTGTGCGGACCTCGCAGCACTTCCCGCCACCGCCGATGCCCCAACCGCCATCGCCGCCCTCACCAAAGCCATCAAGGCAGCACAGCAGTCTCCGGTCTTTTTCGAAATCACCGCCCTCAAGCCCCTCGGTGCACTCTCCGTGGAAACTTTCTCTAACGAAAACCTCCAACTCCTGCTCGTCGATCTGATCGACAACAAACTCACCTTCACGCCCGATCCTGTCTTCAGCGATCTGTTCTTTCAACAGATCACCAAGCGCAACAACGCCGGCGAACTCCTCCGCACCTCCGCCTACCTCTGGAAAAATGTCGCCACCCACCATCGCACCTATACTCCGATGCTGACTTTTGCCGAGGCTTCGTTGGAGACCAATCCCGCCGTCGCCCACACGCTCGCGCTCCACGGCATCGCTGCCATCGAACGCCACAAGCAAGGCCACACCTGGTTCAAGAAGGAAACCGACCTCCCCCGCCTCAAAGGCCTCCGTTCCAAGGCCGCGTCCAAGCTTGGCCTCATCAACATCCCCGTCCCGCCCAACCACCCCGCCTACCCGCTCTACCAAGCCCAGGCGGAATGGATGTCGGGCAACGATGACACCGCTTGGAAACTGTTGGATACCCACTGGGAGACCTTCACCACCACCTACCGCGAACTTTCCATCCCCTTCCTGCTCTGGACGCTCGAACGCACCATCCTCGGCCGCGATGAATCCCGTCAGGAGTTCCTCGTGAAATCCCTCATCGCCTGGTCCGGCGAGGCCGGTTCTCCACTCACGCCGACGGAAAAAGCCACCGTCGAAATCGCCTACGGCGACATCGCCCTCCAGCGCGGTCAACTCCCGCAAGCCCACGACATCTACTCCCGCACCCGTAGCAATCCGGCCTACGCCGAGCTCCCCATCCGCCACACCGCCTCCCTGCGCCGCGTGCGCGCCGAGCGCATCGCAAAAAACTACGATGCCGCCCTGCAAACCCTCACCGATCTGGAAATGGAACGCGTGCCGGAAATCTGGACCGATGTCCGCTTCGCCCGCGCGGAAGTGTATTTCGACCGCGAGGACTTCGACGACGCCAAGGACGACATCGACTCCATCCTCGCCCGCGAACCGAACCATGCCGACTCCCGCCTGTTGTTAGGAAAAATCCAGCTCAAGCGCCAGAAGCTGATGGAAGCCACCGAGGTCGAACTCGGCTCCACTTCCGCCCAGAAAAATCTCGTACCTGGCGAGCGCCTGAAAGTCACCCTCAGCGACCCCACCCTCGCCGTCTCGGGCGCGGGTACGGAGATCGAAGTCGTCGTCTGGGCCAACTCGGGCGACAAGGAAACCTTCTTCCTGCGCCAGTTCGGTGATGAGAAAACCAAGTTCCGTGGCGAGGTCGCCACCGCTCTCGGCACCCCCAATCCCGCCGATGGCACCCTGCAAGTCATCGGCAATGACGAGGTTTACTACGCCTACTCCGAGCGCTTCCGCGCAAAAATGAACAACCTCGAAGAGAAACGCGGCGGCCCCATCACCATCGCGTCGGATGCCATGCTCATGGCCTCCGCCCGCAAGCTGCTCACCGATGCCGAACAACGCACCGCCGACATGAAGGCCCTCATGGCGGAAATCGGCGACGCCACCAATGCCGAAGCCGCCGCCAAGGCCAAACTCGCCACCGGCGAAGCACAGCTCGACCAAGATCGCTACATCGCCACCATTGCCAAACCCGGCAACCCCATCCACGTCCGCGTCGCCGACCCCGATCGCTCGCGCACGGCGGAAATTGATGAACTCACCATCGCCGCCAGCAGCTCCAGCGGTGACTCGATTTCCCGCATCACCCTGCGCGAAACCGGCACCCACACCGGCATTTTCGAGGGTCAGATCACCACCGCCAGCGCCCAGGCA
>ERZ1066127.460-NODE-460-length-21484-cov-23.161370_pt1 | contig 21484 bp, 22 predicted proteins | sample MGYA00382774_ERZ1066127 | MGnify/ENA primary metagenome ERZ1066127 (study PRJEB33369, sample SAMEA5778357) | biofilm metagenome | biome: Industrial cooling water; feature: Water cooling tower basin; material: Biofilm | place: United Arab Emirates | collected... | reverse complement strand
GAGATAAAACCTCTAAAAACCTAGCTTTGTGATTTAAATGGTTGGTAAAGATAAAAGTTTTTCTTTTTCTTATCCAATCTATCCCAACTTATGCGGTTACGAAGACTGTTACTCTTATCAAGAGTATAACGGCTAGAGAAATATTTCGAAATTGTCACCAAGTTAAGAAAAAATTATGGGGTGGAGAATTTTAGACAGATGGCTATTTTGCTAGTATGGTAGGTAGGGCAAGCATGGAGATGAAAAACTCATCATGCGTTATGTACAAAGCCAAGGAAAAGACTATACAAAATTACACGAAGATTGTCAGTTAACTCTCTTCTAAAATAACCCCCCGCTGCTTGCCGGCCCGGCGGGGATACCCTTTATTCCCATCTCAAGTACGCTTGACTGCGGCAGAGTACCAGGACTATGTTGTAAACACTTCGATGCGATGATCATAAAACATGTTAATCTCTAAACTTATTTGAGATTGACAGAAACCTCAGATTGCCTATCTGAAGGTCAGACCACTAAGAACTAGAGGAAAAGCCATCCAAGACTCAGATACTTTATAAAGTTTACCACAGTTTTACCAAATGATTTTTTATATTTAATACTCTCTAGACACCCTAAAAAACCTTACATCTCCTTATAACCAATAGGGTTCGTGGTAGAATAGGTTAATGACACTGTAGTAACTGCTTACAATTTACTAAACCAGAATCTTGTTCTATGTCTCTTAAACCTATCACCTAAAAACTAGCATCCTAGTAAATTTTCGGAGCTTTCTGCTTAGAACTCTTAAAAATTGCTCGGTGAGAGAGACTGAGTAACCGACAAGAAAAATAGTGGTCTCTCTCAGCAAGAACAAGTTTTTACTCTTAATGATAAGGATATTTTCTATTATGCTCAGCAATTGAGTCACTAAGGTTCTGCAAATAACTTTTTGTTATTTCTGGATCAACAACAACTATTCTACTTATATACTCAACCTTTTTCCCTTTTTTACCCACGGTTGCAGTATCATATTCTAGGTTTACGGCCCCATCATTTTTTAATTCCCGGGCCATTTTCACAAACTGGTTGTTACTATAAAAACCTACAACTCCTCTATACATATTATCTTGAATCCAGTCCGCAATTTCCTGAAGATCATATCTTTCAAGCTCTCTTTTATCTAAATTACCACTCAAAATCTTCTCTCCGAGTCTTTCTATCTCATCTTCATCAAGATTACTTCCCTGCACTTGATCGCTTAATGCCAAAGATTTTAAATTTCTCTCAGTTTCATCAACATCTACTGCCATACTACCTCCTGACAGCGCCCCTAATAGCATTAAAAATTGTATGTAACTTTTCATATTATACCTCCTTGTTAAAAACCATATATAATCAAATTGTTACCTTCTGTCCCTTTTACTTTTGAGTCGGCTTTAATTCTATCAAACACCGTATTCTCAACCTTACTGCGCTTAGAACCCCTCCCCATTATTTTTTTACTACTTTCTCCTTCTACTTTTCCTGCAACTTTCAACAATAGCTTTCTTAAGTTGAAGAAATGCGGAGAAATTTTATCTTTATTCTCGTTCAGGTACAGCTCATCAGCTGTCGCTATATTGTCTAAAGCAGAAAGGCTAAACACTACAAAGTTAATACCATTTTTTTGGTTTGCTTCTGTATATAAACAATGCAATAAAAATGCGCTACAAAATTGACACATAGGTTTTTTAGAGACAATAAGAATATTCCTTATCCCACCTTTTTTCCCAACTTCTCCATGCTTCCAGCGTAGAAACTGTTCCATCGCGGCAGGTTCTGTATGCCAAAATTCCTGAAGTTGTATTGGATTATCAATTTTGTAAAAGACACGTGCTTGATTAAATTCAATGCTATAACCCTTATCTCTAACAGGTGCATAAACGTTTGCAATTGCATTCCCATAATGGTTTTTTACTAGAGGCGCTAGAACCAATGAATCATGGTCTTTTTCACCATCAAGCCCTTCTGAGTAAAGAGCTTTAAACTCTATTAACTCAGGCTCATCTTGTATCAATGTAACAAATTTGGTAAATATTTCTGTAATTTCTTGTAAATAATTATCTTGTTTTCCGTTTATCATAAAAATTAAATGTTGATCATTCTTCACAATGCCATCTATCGTTTCTCTCAAATCATTTTCTACAGGCTTGAAATCAGTGATTTTCTCAAATGTCTTTACGTTAGCACAAGTTTGAATAAAATACTTTTCCTCCCCATCTATAGCATTAGCTGTAGAGATAAAGCCTAGGCTTAGAAGTATTAATAAAGTTTTTTTGAAATATGGAATAACTATCACAATAACCTCATTTATGTAAAAATTTGCATATATAACATAGTACTAACGTATTTCTAATGTCATCAGGTTCATAGAAAGACACCCGTATTTCTTAAAGAGTAATGATTCCTAAGATTTATAACGGAAAAGGATACTCCTCTCTAATTAGCTACTTTACATAAGACTGCTTAGAAATTATCAACACTGAGTAGATGTAATTGTATTCCATTTAAAATCTCTTAATAATATTACCTAAATTCCTCCTCAATCTTTAGTGTTTCAAAGATATTTAACGTCGACTTCCCATAACATTCCTTAAAGCACTTTATAATATTTAAAGAAGTCTAACAGGAAAATATAATTGAAAAAAAACAATTTTTCTACGTGGCACTAATATTTACTTTAGTCATTTAGAAGAATTTTTTATAGAGAAAGCTTATTCTATAAACATCAATAATAGAGGTTAGATAACTTCCATATCAAACTCGGAGAAAAAATTGTTATTGAAGTTATTTTCAAATGATAATTTGAAATTTTTATCTTAAACATTTTTGTTCTTTAACAATTTTTAATGTAATTTTCTACAAGTTCAATCAAGACATTTTTGATTTTTTTACCCTGTTTTGCTGCTTTAGATTTAAATTCGTTTTTCAAGCTTTCTGATATTTCAAAATTAAGGCGCACAATTTTTCCTTCTTGCTCCACTTTTGAAACTGTTTTCAGTAAACTCTCTAAACCACCAGGAATATAACCTGAAGTTTTTTTTGCAGCTTCTGAACTTAATCGGACACTCTTTTTAACCATTTATCAATTCCAATAATTCGTGAACTATGTTCTGAATTTCCACAGCAGCTAATCCCTCAATTTCGACATCTAAAACGGTAGTCCCTGCACTAAGAGCTTCAGCATAAATCACTCGCTGAGTCGTACGAGATTTAAAGACAGGTATATTATACTCTTCTAATACTTTCATAATGTCAGTTGCTAATTTTGTATTCTTAATCTGCCGATTAACGATAAAGGCGGTTTTCGGTTTTCCCTCCGCAACTTCCTGGCGAGCTTGTATTAAACTTACTAAATCTCTACACCCCCAAACATCAGCTGCGGAAGGCTGTATTGGAATAAGGACAATATCTGCCGCTTTTACAGAACTGGCAACCATTTCTTGTAACTTCGCAGCTCCATCTATGATAATAAAGTCAAAAGAAGGAGCTAGTTTTGGCAAGTCCCTATGAAGATTCGGTCTATCTACCCCAACTACAGTAGGTTGTTCATTGTGTTGGTCTGTTTGACGCCAATCCCTTAAAGTTCCTTGCGGATCACTATCTGCAAGCAATACATTTAACCCTTTTAATTGTAAGCAACGCGCAATATTAGAACTTAGAGTAGATTTTCCCGCTCCTCCCTTTGAATTCAATATAGCAACCACATAAGCCATAAATTCATACCTTAATAATTATCAAAATTAAACTAACATCAAATTATCATAAATTCAAATGTAATAAAATTTTTATGACAATAAACTTAAATGAACAAATGAACAAAAAGTGCGTTTATAGCCAGATATTTATTAATGTTTTCTTATTTTGATTTCAGGTTATCTTGTCAGTCTTTATTACTCTGGATTAACGGCTTTTTTCAGGTCTATCCCGGCTCTAAAGATGGGTTTGTTGGTCGCAGGGATGTCGATTAGTTCCCCTGTTCTAGGATTACGTCCTTGCCGAGCGGCCAGCTTTTGTACAGCAAACGTGCCAAACCCTACAAAACGGACTTCGTGGCCTTCTTGAAGAGCTTGGGTAATGCCTGATAAACAGGCCTCTATCACTTTTTCAGCCACTGTCTTAGAGATATTCGCTTCAGCCCTCACATGATCAACCAGGGAAGATTTGTTAAAAGTCATTGTTAATACTTTTCTAAAAGAATTTTGTCAACACTTTGCCACAGTCACCTTTGCTGAAGCAAGACTCCACACACTATCCTATTTTGGTGACCTTGCTCTTTTTCAGCTAGTCCAGAGGCTGGGCTACAATCGCCTCAGGAGACATCATCTCAAGAGGCACCATTGCTTTGAGGTTTCGTACGGATGTTTCCACCGTCTCACATAACCGTTTTAAAGTTTGGCACGCTGAGTAAAACGCTGGTCCTTGTTGGGTCTTGTCATCAGCATTAAAGACTTGGGTTGCCAGTTCTTTTAGATAAGCTGTTTCAATGACAAAATCACAAATGATATTGCTTTTTCTTTTCCGATCTTCAATCTGTAAGTCTAAGGTTAGCATCCGTTCTTATCTCCTCCTCTGGTAGGTTAGTCTTAATTATTATAGGGCACTCATGCTGAATTGGAAATCCTCGATGTTGGTGGTCTCGTTGACACTGCTCAGCGCCCAGACTTCGATATAGTCATCCGCTTTCAAAGCCGCATGGTAGGTAAGAGCAAACTTCGCAGTTGAATTACCCGCGGCTTTGTTAAAGTAGCTTTCCGATCCTGGCAACAGCGTACCATTTTTATAAAGATACACGGTCATAAACACAGAAGAAGCACTGCTTCGCCCCATCGTTAAGGTGATCGCATAATGCCCTTCTTGCGGTACCACCAAGCGGTTACTCATCCCACCCGTGGTAAAGCCTTGTAACAATCCTGCCGTCGTGGTGAGCGGAATCTTGGCCGCCGTGGTGGTTAAAGGGATGGGGGTCGCTCGAGCGAGATACAAAAACCCTGACGCCCGTTTGGCATAAAGGGTTCCTCCGACATGCAAATCGCCATCAACCGTAGCTTTTTCGGTGACGTGCAAAGTTTTAGCTGTTAAAGCTTGGGTGTGGACGGTCGTGGCAAACACCATACTCAGATCAGGATGCACCGTGAAGATCGGCTGGATGACACTCAAAGCGTTAAAAGCTTCCAAGGTAAACGTCCCGCCTGCAGTCTCAGGCTGGGGAATGGTATGCAAAAACCGAAACCCCTGCAAAGCATGATCGACAAAGTCTAAGCGAGTGGAGGCTATCGCTTTAGTGTTGGAGCTAAATAAATTCTTCAGCTGGAAGGAGGCATCTTTTTCGGTAAAGCTAAAGCGCTGGAAATTGCCTAAAATGGCTAAATCAGGGACAATCCCTTTCACCGTAAGTTGACTCATGACCATTGTATCTCGACCTCCTCATGTAATAAATCCCAAAGAAACGTTAAACTTACTGCATCAAAATCCTCTCGGGGAGAGCGTTGTAAATTCTTCAGTCGATAACCGCCCATATCGACATCCCCTCCCGCAGGAATCAGCGATAACAGACAGGTTGGACCACGAAAAGATTCTAGCTCGCCTTTCGCCCCTTCTACCCCTTCAACAAACCCCTTCAACCGTATGGGATAACCCCCTCCAGGGATCAAGCTGTCGACATAGGCTTTGGTGGTGGCATCTTGGGGCTGTTCAGGATCAGCAAGATTGACAATCTTATACCCTTCAGCATGAATATCGCCACCCGCAGGGATGGTGGACAAAAGACAGTCTGGCCCTCGGGTTGCCACCATCGTACCATCAGGCTGTTCTTGGCCTTCGACAAAGCCTGTCATGGTCAGCAGCAGAGGGTTGGATACCACCGCATCAACGTAAGCTTTAGTCGCTGCATCTTGCGGTTCCTCAGGGTCGCCTAAGTTGATCAGTTTATCGGCATTAAAATTAACATCACCCCCTGTGGGAATCGCTGACAGCACACAAGCTTCCCCTCGGGTGGTGGTGAATTGTCCTTCAACAGGGGGGCCACCTTGGACAAAACCGCTAAGATTGAGGGTTTCTATGCTGGCCGCAATTTGGTCGTCCACATACCCCTTGGGCGTCGCATCCGTTGCCTCTACAGGGGAACCAAGATTGTTAATCCTATAGGTCTCTAAATTGACATCCCCTCCCGCAGGAATGGTTGATAACAAACACTCAGGTCCTCGGGTGGAGACCAATTTGCCCGGGACTTCTTCCCAGCCTTGGACAAAGCCACTGATCTGCAAAGGAATATGGCTGCCTGAGATGGCGCTATCGACATAGGCTTTAGTGGTGAGATCATCAGCAAGCTGGGGCTTACCGGCTTTAATGATGCGATAGCCACGTAAATTGACATCACCATGATTGGGTAAAGCATTCAACCCTGTTGACAATAAGGTGGCTAAAGAGGTGGCTGCTGAGACGGCACTGCCTTCGGCATTAAAGGCAAAAGTCTCCGCCGCTTGGGCACTTTCTTTCGCTCTATCGGCTGAGCTTGAGGCACTGCTAGCAGACCGCGAAGCACTGGAAGCCGAGCCACTGGCGGCAATGGCCGAGATACTAGCAGCAAACGCTGATCCTCCGGCCGCAACCGCTGCAGCAGAAGCTTCGGAAGCAGCAGCCCCTGCAGCCCCTGCGGCACTGGTAGCGGTAGCCGCCGCGGCTGTGGCTTCCGTAGCGGCTGCTGTTGCCCGACCCGCTGAAGCCGAAGCCCGTCTTGCTGAGGCAGCGGCAGCATCGGCGGATTGTTGCGCTTTATCTTTAAACACTTCCGTTTCATTGCGTAACCGCTGCAAGGTTTCTTTAGTCGCATAATCTTGATCCGCAATCGCCACTTGAATCACGCCAAGATCATTAGCTTTGAGCATCCGCGGCGCTAACCCGACTAGCTGACTTAAAGCTTGGGCATTTTTAAGCGTAGGATCAGGCTTCTGGAGGATATAGGAAGCGTTGCTATCGGCCCCGCCACTGATGTTAACCTCCACAGGACGATTGAGGTCATTGCCTTGCCAAACTTTGCCTTTGGTCAAAGAGGGAAGATTACTTTGATGGATTGTATCCTGAGGAGTGGCTTGATTCCCCTTATTGCCAATCCAAAGGTGGTTTTCCGCTAAGTCTTTGCTGAGATAGTCTAACTCGGCTTCCACAGGGCGATTGAGATCATTCCCCTGCCACACCTTACCCTTCGTTAAAGCGGGAAGATTGCTTAGAGAAACTGTCTCTTGGGCCACAGGCTTATTGTTAAGATCACCGATCCACAATTTATCGTGCGGCAAAGGAGGCATCAGGTCTTTGAGATCGACCTCACTAGGGCGGTTAGCCGCATTGCCCTGCCACACTTTCCCTTGTGTGAGCGCGGGTAAATTCGTCATCCCAATAGTTGCTTGGGCCGTGGCGCGGTTCAAGCTATTGCCGAGCCACAGATGATCCTTTTCGAGGGTGGGTTTAAGATAATCCAATAAGACTTCCTCAGGACGACCGTTACTATCCCCTTGCCAGACTTTTCCTTGGGATAAGGAAGGCAGATTGAGGAGGGCAAGCGTTTCTTGGGCCACAGGTTTATTATTAGCATCGCCAATCCATATTTTGTTGTGTGGCAGGGAGGGCAACAAATGATCCAAGGCGACTTCTACAGGCCTGTTTTTGTCATTGCCTTGCCAGACCTTGCCTTGGCTTAAAGAAGGCAGATTGCTTAAGCTAATCGTCTCTTTCGGACTGGCTTTGTTGCTGCTATCGCCGATCCACAGCTTATTTTCAGCAAGCTCTGGGGTTAAATAATCCGTATTGGCAATCGCCTTTTCTAAAAATCCTTGAACGTTTTTAACCAGCCCATCTTCAAGCGCGCTTAATACTTGCGCTTGCGGCAAAAAAGCCTGGGGCGTGTTAAGAATAAAAGCACTCTGGCATAAGGCTTCTAGAGCCTTTTGCAGGGATTGGACATCAATTTCGAGATCGATCAGCTTAAAACTGGGTATGGGTCGATCCTTTTGATTTCCTAGCCAGACATAGCCTAGCGGTAAATCAGGAAGCCCTTGGCCTGTGGCTAATAAACCACTAACAGGGGATAAGAACACATCAGTATAACCAACGAGATGCTTCATCGATTATCCCGCGTTAAAATGGCTGATAAAATTTTCAATCAAGAAGCGATCGCGCTCATACTGCTGCTCGGCATACTGAGCAAGAGCGGCTAGCTGTTCAGGCGCGTAATTATCCAAAGATGAGTCTTGCCCCTCTAAAAACTGGTATTGGAAACGGTAACTAAACACCTCTTCATAGAGGTTCTGACTCTCTAAAGCCATTAGCTTGGCATTCAATTCTTGAGGACCTGTAATAAAGACGTTGTCCATCAGATAAAATAAATACTCGACATTGTAAGGAACCAAATCGTTGACCGGAACAAACGCTGCATCAATCAGGGCGTTCACGCGTTCCTGATGTTGCGGATGGCGACGCAAAAGCTTGTGACGCAGTTTCTCGATCTCGGTTTTAACCTCGTCCCGTAAAAGCTGGTCTTCCAGAGAAGCCACCCCTTGGGTCCTTAACTTGGGCACAAAGGCCGTATGGGCCACTCCCGTGCCTACCGATAACACACAAGCCCGGGTTGACGCGGGGAACAGCTGTTTGGCCACGGTAAACGCACTGGTAACGGGATTATTCTGATACACCCCGCCATCCAACAAGGTTTGACCGTTCACAGCAGCCGAGGGAAAATACAACGGAGCCGCACTGGTCGCCAAGCCCACCCTCATCACTTCGGTATCCATGCCTGTTAGAAAAGGCTCCAATCCAGGAATGTTGGAAAAGATCAAGGACGTATTTTGTCCTGCTTGCCAACTAGGGATGATCACTTTACCAGGCAAGTCAGAGAGTTTAAGGTTAACACCGAATACGGCTTCTAAAGCAGCTTTTAAGGGTTCCTGGCGATAAAAGGTTAAGGGATAGGTGGGCAGACCTAACAGGACACTGGCTTTGTAAGCAGGAAGCGGTAACACGGAATCATAAGCAAAGATTTTAGCGCCCTCACTCTCAAAAAACCCCAGCATATTCTCAGGGCTAAGACCATAGGCATAAGCTAACGCCTGGATACCGCCAATCGAGGTGCCCGTAATGATGTCAAAGTGGTTGAACAATTCCTGGGGCTTGATGCCTGCTTCCTGACAAAATCTCTTCAGAAACGTTGCGGACAAATAGCCTCGGATCCCACCACCATCGAGGGCTAAAATTCTTACCGTTTTGGGAGGATTCATCAAACAAACTCAGGGGTACGCCTTATCAATAGCATACCCTATTGCTGCCTTGAGCAAAAGAACTCTTCAAAACCCTATTCTTTTGTCAAAAATAACATGCCTACCATCAAGACCGATAACATCGTCATGAGACCTAAAAAACGGGCTTCTCCACTGAGTCTTTTCTTATGAATCTTAGAGTGATTTTTCATGGTAACCAGTATTGTTAGATTGTTGGCAGAAGATACCAGGCTATCAAGAGCTTAGAAAGCTCTCCTAAAAAGAATCGGAAATATATATCCCCACTGTCAATCCTTATCTGACATAAAAAAAGAGCTGTCCTTTCAAGGAACAGCCCCTTAGAAAACCATTATTTCCTTAAGTATTTCTAATGGAAACTCTTCATGTACTGATTGAAGGCCGTAGGATTCGTAGTCCGTAAAGTTTCTTGAGACAAGTCTCTGTTCTGGAAACCAAGTTCCACAGACTTATCAGCTAACCTCTCAATATGGGGTAACCTTTCAACATCTTTACCGATAACCGCTAAAATAGCCTGTTCTCTTTCCCGAGCTTCTTGCTCAATCTTGGCAATCCTCGCTAAAAGTTCCTCTTCCCGTTTCTGGGCTTCTCGTTTATTTGCCTCAATCATAGCCAAGAAGTTATTTTCTCTCTCTTTCGCACTAGCTTCAGATTGGATAAACATACTACGGAAGTTTTTAGTAATTTCTTCAACCATACTCTTTGTGGCAGTTTCAGAATTAACCACTTTCTCGCTGAGAATTTTAATCATTTCTGATTGCTCTTTTTTAGATTCGTCAGCTTGCGCTTTAAACACACCAAAAAAAGCTTGGAAGCGTTTTTCTGCATTCTCTTCTGCTGCAATCCTTTGTTCATTTAATTCTTTTAAATCTTTGATCCTATCCAACCTCGAACTTTCCAGTTTTGCCTCGGTTTTCAGTTGTTCTTCTTGAAGTTTAACTATTCTTTCTTCAAGGCTGCTATTAACCACCTTTAAACCTCTTATTTCTCCTTCTAGAAGTCCAATTTTAATTTTCTGGTCACCTATTTCGCGTTCCATGCCGCCGATTTTGGTATTGAGGGTATCAACGGTTTTTTTCAGCTCATCGATTTGGTTATAGATCATTTGGAGGTGGACATGGCCAGCTTGGTGGGCTTTTTCCATCCCGACCCAACTTTCATAGGCTGCTTTCTTGTTTTCAGAAGCAGCAAAACTCTTGGCGACTTTCTGCATGGCTGACAGGATTAATTGTTGTTCATCCTGGGTTGCTGTCTTACTGGAAAACCCATACTTTCCTCCTGTCACCAGGAACCACATGGCGGCTTCAGAGTCTTTAGAGGCTAACTCATCAACATAGATCAAGATAGCTTTGCCTGATTTCTCAAAATCTCCCCACCATTTACCTTCCTGGCTGACAGGATTGCCTACCGTACGATGGAAAGCGCCTGCTGCTGCCTGTGTGCCTCTTTGGAAAAACGCTTCTCTGTCTTGTGTTTCTCGGCTAGGCAAATGAGCATGGGTAGCTGTGGTGGAAAGTAACGCAGCCATAGCAAGTATGGAACTGAATCTTTTTACCATGATAACGTCCAATTAAGTTTTGTGTATTCGTGCTCGAAGGATACCGCACCTTGCAGGATGCCTCAAATTATTTTTATTTCTATATTTCCCTTCTTAGTTTAAATAATCCCTTTTTTGCTCTTGTTTGACCTGTTTTACCGTCTATACCTTCAAGAGGGATGGCTCTCACCCCCCTTCTTCAGGGCATTCCTAGAGAATGGACTGTAACGACCCATCTTGGCACCTCAGGAAAGGGGAAGGGTACATCCTGTTTCTTGTTCCAGATTTCAGGAGGGGAGCAGTTGGTAACTCGTTCCTTTTCCTGTGAACATAGAGTTAGCGAGGACATAAAAGCGGTATCTACCTTCTACCTGCTAAGTCACCTTGTGGGAAATACCCTCTCGCTCACACTATCTATGAATTTGCAATAAGCGACATTATTTTATAAATGCAGCCGCATTTGTGCTAGAGCCTTGTAGGTTATTTTCCTAAGTCATCCTATTACCATAAAACTACATTGGTCGTTGTTGTAGTACTTTCTCGATTACTCCTAAAATATGCTTTTGTCCTTCTGGTGTTTGAGCATACTGTTTCAATTGTTTAACACCTTGAACAGCAAGAATTTGGGAAGATCTTATTACTTCATTACCTATATTACCCATTTTCTCCCAATCTATATTATGTTTTCCAACATTTTCATAAAGTGAGGAGCCTCCCTTAGAAACTTCAAGGATTCCCAACACTACTTTTAATATACGTATTTTTTTATAATCGAAACCACTTTCTGTAAAAGCTGGAGACATACCTTCTACAAATTTTAGTGTTCCGTGGGCTAAATAGCAGAAGTTTGCAGGAATTGCTAAGGGGGGCACTAACTGACTGGTAAGATCCATAGCCAGACACCCATACCCCCAATCCAAACTTAATTCATAATCCGGCTGGTATGGAGAAATTCCATTCCCGCCCTTGTTTTCATCTAAAATTTTATTTATAATGAGGTTAATAACCTTTTCCATAACCACATCATCGGGATTACTATTTTCACCTTCTAGTGAAACTCTTTTATCATATGCCTTACTACAAAAATATGCCTCTTTATATTCTCCTAAATTTTTGTATTCTTCCTCTAAACTCTTATAGACTGATGAAGTAAGAGGAGGAAACTGAGGAGTATCTTGAAGATAATCTATACACGCCAGACTGTTATACGTAGAGGGTGTAGTAGCCATACAAGGAACTGTCCAAGCAGACATTGATAACCATGCTACACCAACCATCTTCATAACAGAACCTACGCCTCCCCGTTTTTCATTGGGAAATTCGTAATCATTAGCAGATAGGGTGGATGCTAATTGCAAAAAGACAAGCAAAAAAACTGATAATTTAAGTTTTTTCATAGAAAAGCCTCGATTGATAATCAATTTAAAGATAGCTTGAACTTCATTTAATTTTTATAATCTAACAAGAAGAAAAAAATTGATAAGTATTATATAAATTGAAAAAATAAGGTAATGATTCTTAATCAATTGAAAGCTGAAGTAGATACGATAAAATCGTCAAAATTACTTCTGGTTTAAAAAGCAAATAGTTTTTCTGATTAAACGTTTAATAAGTGTCTAAACGAAGTTTTTATTCACCCAAGACAATGTGGCCACGTTACGCTCTTTCCCTTGACGACCAAGCCGCCAAAATCCCTTAAGAAAAACAATCATTAACTGTCTAAATTATACCTCTTTCTGACTTCAAGGTACACTCTTATCCCGTTATCTGGGGGTCTTTTTAGCTCCTCCTTGTCTTGGAAAATCAGGCACTTAACTCAAGGGCTTCAACGTTATCCTGAGAGGGTTGCAGATAATTGTAGATGCTTTTTTTGGAAAGGTTATAGTCTTTCATCAATTCTTTAATCAAGACCCCTTGTTGGCGTTTTTCTCTCAGGTCTTTGATTTGCTCTTGGTTAAGAACTTTGGTGCGGCCAAAAGCCACCCCTTGTTCTTGGGCTTTTTTAATGCCATCCATTTGCCGTTCTTTGCGGATTTCGGTTTCAAACTGGGCAATCGCTCCCAGCATGTGGAACAGCAAACGCCCTGAGGCAATGGAAGTATCAATATTCTGGTCTAACACTTTGAGAGCAACGCTTTTGTATTTGAGACGTTGAGCGATGCTGCACAGATCAAGGGTTGAACGCGCCAGGCGGTCGAGCTTGGTGACAATCAACGTATCGCCTTCACGCACATAATCAAGGCAAGCCAGCAGCTGGGGACGATTGGCGGTTAGACCACTTTGTTTTTCCTGATAGATTTTTTGACACCCTTGTGCTGTTAGTTTTTCTAATTGCACATCGAGTTTTTGTCCTGTAGAGCTGACGCGCGCATACCCAATGATCATGGTGTAAAAATCTCTTAAGGTTTGTTACAAAAACACTATTACACATGAATTTACACACGTCAAGGGGAGAGAATACAAAGGTATACTTTCTTACACCATGGCTGATTTTCCTCTCTTAAAGGCTTTTGCAACCTATGGGGGAAAGGGAGGCGTTTTGAAGGGGTTGTCTGACATCAGGATAGGGTATACCATAAATAACCCTCATTTCTTGACGTTTCAGGTTGTGTTTTGTAGCCTGTAAGATAGTTTTTTAAGATAGTTTTTAATGTAAAGAATGCTGCGAACAATGCAAATTCTATTTGTTGATGAATCAGGTACACCGCCTCCTTTGAACAATATTTCAAGTTCCCCCTTTTTTGTTCTAGGGGGCGTTATCATTCCAGAAGATATTTGGTTTTTAATCAAGGTAGACTTAGAAGCTATCAAAAAGAAATTTTCTATTAATGGAGAAATCAAATGGCGTTATTTTGCCCCCCATATAAAAGAAGCTAAAAGACATTCTTTTAGCCATTTATCGTCTGAACAAAAGGAAGATTTACGAGAAGCATTGTTTTCAATTTTACTTAAATATAAATCAATTAAAACAATATGTATTATTACTAATGTTAATCAAGCTTATAATCTTCCATATATTAAATCTCCAGATGAGCTTTATTGGTATTCTTACAAACAGATAACTGAAAGGTTTCAATATTATTTACAAGATATTAGCCGACTCAGTGGTCAGAAAATTAATGGAATTATAGTTTGTGATCATCGAGGTCCTAAAGATGATAAGAGACTGCAAGAATTGCATACGAAACTACTTACGGGTCAGCATGATGCTCATTCTAGCTATCAAAATTTAATAGAAGGTGTTTTTATAGCACCTTCACATCTTAGTATTGGTATTCAATTTGCTGATTTAGTCGCTGGTGCTGTTTTAAGAAAATTTAAGGCGAATGATGAAAGGTTTTTTAAACAAATCTATAAGACTTTTAGAAGAGAATCAGAATCAGGAAAAATTGAAGGGTATGGAATAGTACATTTCCCAAAAAGGTAAGATGACGCTGTGTTGAGCTAGCTCAATCCTGCAAAGCGACGCAGTCACAGCGTAGTAGTATAATGTCATGAGATAGCTAGAATATCAATAATATTTTTTGATGTAGCCAAATAATTAAAATCCCTTCTAAATCAACCTCTAGGTTGTAATTTGGGTATACCTTAAGTGAATGGTCAATTTACTGAGTTAAATTGCATCAAGGTATTGTTCCGTAATGGTGTTTTATTAATATCGCAAGGCCTTTTTTCAACTTATGGTAAAAATTTCTCTTTTATAGAGAATTCCTTAAAGACTGCTCACAACTCTTTTGCCCACGCGCACGCCATAAAAGTCTTTCACGCGCTCAACCACATGGGGCCTGGCTTTGGCTAAGGGTAATCCTGACATCACCAGATAACGCATAGAGTCCAAGAGGTGGTCATTGCCATCTTTGATCAAACCTTCTTCATCACGGGCATACATTCGCAGTTCAGCTAACAGTTTGGGACAAGTCTTAAAGATTTTAAGCTTGCCATTTTGTAACCTTTGTAAGGTCTTCTGGACCCCTGCTTCGCGAGCGTTATCAGCTTTATGCAAGCGGGTGAAACCGGCTTCACGATAGAGACTGACCAAGCTCTTGCCATCCTTTTGTGAAGCAGCACCCCCAGCTGGATCATGCACAATCGGCACCCATTTCAGATAATCCTTGGCTTTAGTGTTATGGAGATGGAATACATGTTGCTCTGGCGTCTTCTCAGACATGGAGTACTCATGGAAGATATAGATTATGTCGTTATCACGATCAATCGCTGCCAACACTAAAGCAGTCGGGTCTTTCCAACCAAAGTCCATCCCTGCAACAAAGTAAAAGCTATCAGGAAAATCAAAGGGGTCACAGGTGATCAGACTTTCACTGATAGGATAGACCATCCCTGAGCCAATCGAGGGCACACCCTTGGAACGGGCTTCAATTTCATGAGGAGGGATACTAGCCTTAAACCGTTGCTTCTCGTCTTCCGGTAGATGGGGGGCATCATCCCAACCGGCCATCAAGAATACCCGTTGATTCTGGATTGATCCTGCGGTGCGCTGGATTTGTTTCTTCTCCCCGTTAACCTCCATCACCTCTTCAGTAAAGGCTTGTACAAAAGGTGACATATACAAACAAGTGGCCGATACCAGCATCATGCCGTAATGATCAGGAGAGGTGGACATCAAGCGTAGAGAGGCCTCGGTATAGATTTCTAAAGGGGGTTCTTCATCCAAGTGACAAACATCCAGTTTCGCCCCTTGCCAAGCTTCGCGTTTTTGTTCATAGGTTTTAAACCGTAAATCCGAATATCCCCCCGCAGCATGCTGGATTTGATAACGATGGTCACAGCGATTGCGATACGCAACGAGTGAGGGATGAAGCCATGGGTCTTCTTCGGCCATGCCATCAAAATAGCGTCGTTCGAGAATTTCGAATACTTCTTTGCCGGATACCCCGGCAACCCAAGCATTAATGGGTCGGGTATAGCGATACCCTGGCCACCAGTCAGGATAGTTTCCTGTCAAGTGCATACACACCTCCAGGCTACAAGCCATAGTCTTGCCAATACGGTTCGCGGCTAAAAATAAACGCTCCTTCGCCTTCTGACCTAACGCATGAAACTCAAGGTGCTTAGGGTGAGGCTTGTAGAAATCAAAACGCAACCGTCTTAAGGCTTTCTCCTCCTCAATAAAGGCATCTAGTTCCTCTTCCTGAAACACTAAGCTTGTCCTTGATTTTGAAGCTGTTGAAGAAAGGTTTCAACAAACTGCTGTTGGTTTTCTTTTAACGCTTCCCGAAGCTTGACGCCTTCTTCCAAGCTTAACCCTAAATTACGGAAAAAGGAGGTATCAACTTCCAGCGGCAATTCCTCTCTTTCAGGAGGACGAGCATATTTGAAAAACAAATCACAAGCTTTTAACGATAAACCTGGATCTTTTCCATCGCGGTGCTGAATAATCTTGTCGAGAAACTTTTCTCCCTCGGTTTCTAAACCCTTGGTAAATATAGCATCATAAGCAATCCTTCTTCGGGGTTTTTTCCCCATCGTATTGTTCGGTTTAAAAGATGTTGATGATCTTGCCATAGGGTCTACGCTCCTCTTGCGCCCGTTAAAAGCCCGTTAAAATTTTCAACTTTGTGGGGTATTTTGACCATCATATCGCACAATCACGCTGCTGCATAGGTTAACACACGTTAAAGTCCCATAATGAAACCCAAGGACAATCCACCATAAGCTTGGTTAACCAGGAAGGAATGGTCATCATTAGGATACCCCTCATGCTGCTGCAACCTTCTTAAGGTTATGACCCCCATAAGAGGGAGAGGTAGTAGAGACTCTAGAAACCTTCTTCTGGGTTGCTTTAGGGGATGATTCTAAAACTTCAAGTTTTGGTTTCACTCTAAGCGGCTTTTCTCCACAGACCAAGCTTACCCGCTTGCCAAAAAACCGCTCCAATTCTATCAGGTAGAAATCAAGCTTACTCAAACAGAATGCAGAGAGGTTAAACAACGTTACCGTCGTCTCGGTTTCCTGAAGTTCTGTGCTTTTGAAGGCAAAATACACACTAGCATCAATCCGTGGGTTGTTTGCCAGAAAGGCTTGCAGTTGAGGCTCTACGAAGCCTTCTGCTAAGGGGGACGTTAAGCTTTGATCGCGCATCGGCGGTTTAGGATCACTAAGCGTTATCAAAACCTGCTTGCCAAAATGTTTCTTGAGTTCTTGCTCAAAAAGCTCAACCCGATCCCTGTAAAAGGGAGAGGAAGCTTGAAGGATAATCCTGTCTTCTTCCTCCTGCAGCTGGCATTCTTTAAAGGCAAAGGCATTGTTACACACCTGATGAACATACCGATCCAGAAAGCCTTGCAAACGGCCATCAATTGCAGGCTTTTGCTGAGCCTGAGGAGGGAGGGTAATAGATTCCTCCTCTTGCCGAGGAATACCCTTAACCTCTTCCCAGCGTTCTCCCCTCAGCCACGTTGCTGGATAGGGAATGTACTGTTGGTCTCGATTCTCAACCTCTTGAGCGTAAGTCCGTGTTAAAACTAACAGTTTGTCAAACGATAGCTGTTTTAAAGCCTGAGGGAAAGCTGCTAAAGCCTTCTTGCGAGAAACCTTCCTAGGATAGCCCTCATACCACTGATTGAATTGGTCTAATAACAAACTTTCGTCTTGCTGACGTCTATCCACAAGATGTTTTTTCCTAACCTCTTTCTTTTGTCCTTCCCCTCCATCATGCCCATCTGCAGAAACGGGCAAAAGTATTAAGGGTTCTATTAAGGGTTTATATAAGGGATTGGGTGAACGACGTTCGTCCCTAGAGGTGAACGTGGTTCTACCCTGGGGCGAACAAGGTTCACCCCTCCCTGTTTTTTCTATCGTCAGAGGTGAATCCAATTCATCTCTAGGGATGAACGTCATTCGTCCCTGAGAAGGGTAAGTTTCACCCAAAAGCTGCCGATTTCCATGTAAGCTTTTGAGATAGTCAACGTTAATTCTATAAACATTAGGTGTTCTGGAGGTGAAAGGCTTGACGAGTAACAAAATGCCTTTCTTTAAAAGCGCAACAAGGGCCTTTTGAATCCCTCTTTCTGTAAGCTTGGTGTCTTGAGAAACTCTCTTTAAGCTTGGATAGATCGATGAGCCATCTTCTTGGGCAAAGTCAGCTAATCTCAGCAAGACAAGAGTTTCCGTACTATTTAAAACGTCAGGGCTTACCTGCCAAATTAGTCTTTGCAATGTTAAACTCATCCTCTTCTCCCTGGTTCTGCTTGTAAGATCAGCTTTACCTTGTTCATGATAGAGAATTCTTGAGAGGAAAAGCTGCATAAGCCCCCCAAGGCTCTTATAAAGACTTTTCAATCTTTAAGGGTACAGTTCATAGTTTCGCTCCTTCTCAAGGTGGCAAAATGCCTTAACATTAATTTTGTAAGCGTTGAGTCTCACAGGCCAATCCCATCTGAAGTGGGGGTGATAAGGGTCTCTGTTAATCTTAACAATCAGGTTCTTGGCCAGGAGAGATTGAAGAGAGCGATAAACGGTTCTTTCGCAATAGCCGGTGTTTTTAGAAAGGGTTTGAATACTCACCACTACCGGGGTTTTCATGTTTTCTGTCAAGCCTGCCAGCTTCAATAACGTTGAGGTATCTGGCCCACTAAGTTTAAAGGATTCCCGATGACTCCATACCCAATCCATATACTTAAGACTCATAAGCCCCACTGACGGACACATACCCTTCTTTACCTATCAAAATGGCTTCTTAAACCTTTAAGCAATACGTAAAAAACACTGATGACAGAGAGTCAGTATTGACTGACAGTTTTCCTTGAAAAACTGTGTCTTGAAAGTCAATTAGGGGTTAATCACCAGTTGACTTTTCTTTCAACCGTTCGCTCTTCAGTCTTAACAGCAGCTGGCAGTGGTGAGCTTGAAAAGCAGGGACTTTGTCAATCCCATAGGCATAGCGCTCAATGGTAGCAACACTAACGTTTAACAGCCTCGCTGCTTCTTCATACCTGATGTCCATCCGCTCAAGCCAATAGACAAACTGCTGACGGCTTAAGCTCTTCAGCATAAAACCCTCCTGCTTTCCTAGGAATGTCCGATAGTTTTTCTTCTAAACGGAGCAGTTTGAGCAAGACGAACAAACGACAGTGCTTGGCGTGATGAGGAGGCAGACTCCTGCCACAAGTATAGCTTTGAATGGTCGATAAACTGACCCCTAACAAGGCGGCTGCTTCTTCATGAGAAAGGCCCATCACACAAAGCCAACCCCTAAAATCATGACTGCTTAAAGTTTTCTCGTTCATTCTTTTTCCTCCCTCTTTTGAAAGGCTTGTTTGAGCTGCGGCCCATAGTGGTCCAGCACATAGTCTTTGGCAAAAGCGCTGTTGATAAAAAACACGGGTTCTCCCTTGCTCATGCCGCGAGCTACAAAGCCCGTGGTATGAAACCACGTCTTGTAGGTATGCTCACCCAGGAGCTGATAAAGCTCTTGTTTGACGTGTTGATCCAAAGGTGTTTCAGCCGTGGCTAACACGTCTTCCAACAATAACGGTGGTAAAGGGATCGGTTGCGCTCGTCGGCCCATGTCTTCCTCCTCTGGTTTTTGAACACTTGGTGATGGTGGAGGGGCATAAAGGTAGAAAAAGCCCCTGCCTTGCCACGAATCCTCAATCATCTTTTCGGACAGGATCGATCCAACACTGGTCACAAACCGATCCCCACTCTTCATCGCTTTCTTGCCCACCAAAAAAGCATTCATGGCGTACTGGGTGCAATACTCTTTAAACCGCTCCAATCCTGTTTTACCTTGGCCAAAGTGGGTTTTCATCCGTTTGAGCAGGGTGTTTTTAAACAAAGGTTTGAACACGGTTAACGGCTGGTCTAGATGGGGATTGATAACTTCCTCCAAAATCTGCAGGGCTTGTTGTTCAATAAAGCTAGAGTCAACTTCATCGGTTTCTAAAGGAGGTTTGGTAGGTTCAATATCCTTAGGTTCTTCTTCAATCCTAGGTTGAAAGGTTTGAGGGGCCTTGGCCCCTTTTAAACTTGTTAGTGTAGTTACTCTCTTGGTAGTGATGTGATCATTTTGAACACATGGACTGTTCATTTTTTTATCAGCTTTTTCTAGCGTCTCTTCCTGCTGATGATTGTCTTCTTTGCCCACTAAGGCTAATAAGACATCATAAGCCAAGGTGTACCATTTGGTACGATCGCTTTTCTTCTTGTTAAAGTTGGCAGAGAGGATTACCCCTAACCTTTCTAATTTACGCACAATGCGTCTGATGGTCATTTTAGAGAGGTGTCCCTGTTGATGTTTCCATTGATCATAGGTGTTATAAATCCACCTCACTCCGTCTCTGATCATTCCTGATTTTGTGGTTAGCCAATAGTGCAGCACTTGTACAAACTCGGCTTCATTGCGACCAAGCACTTGAACCAGCTTGGGGTTGACAGCAATCCAGCGATCGTCTTCTCCTAAGACGAGGATTTTTGAACTCTTATCCACCGTTGCGGACATGATTCTTCCTTCACTCTAAAAAAGTGTTGACGCATCCTCCCCACTTCCTTATAGTGAAAATAGGGAAGAAGACGTTTGTGTTAATGAACGTTTTTTTCTCACGACGTTTAGATGATTCTACATTTGTTTTTTCCTCTTCTATATCCGTAAAAAAGACTAGGTTTTATTTCAAAGTTTAAAGGCAATAGCTTACTTAGACTTGAGTTGGTCAAGTTTGTTGTCTGTTCTTTCAAACAGCCACTTCCAGCGTTCATCCATAGCCTTTAAATCTTCTCGATGATGGGTCATGTCGGATCGGCGGTTCTCATCGAGTCTGGTAATATCTTCTCGATGTTTAGACTCTAGCCATATGACCATCCCCCCCATAATACCCGCAATACTGATGATAATGGTTAAGACTTCTGCCCAGTTCATGTTATATGCTCCTGTCTCAAGGTTTTCCAAGGGTCGAATGACTCAAGTTGCAAGATGTCTTTGGCTTTGACTTGACCTCCTGTGGCGCGCTCTATCCTCAAACAGTTTTCTGGTGAAGGCGTTTTATTGCCATTTATCCATTCTGATACAGATTGATAAGATATATTGATAGCTTTTGCCAAAGCTCGCCTGCTGCCTAGCAACTCAGCTGCTTTTTTAATTTCTTGTGCATTAAAGGGTATTCTCATCACATCTTTCTCCTCTTTATGAGGAATAAACCTATTTTTATTTTGTGTCAATAACGATTGGTTGTTGACATAAACATAACAAGTGGTTATTATAATTAAATATAAGACATAGGGTAACCCAAGAAGGTGGCTCAAGGGGTCTAGAAGCCTTGATTTTTCAGGGTTTTGGTGTGTTGAGGGTGACAGAGAGTCAGGGTTACGGGATTGGTGGTGATGGATTATACTAACTTTGTGGGAGAGAGGAGTTTGAGGATGGTGGCGATTTTAGAACAGCTTAGTTTAGAGGTTGGCAAAGCGTTTGCGGTTTTGGGTCAATTATCCCCTGATTCTGAAGGGGAGCCTTGGAGTGAGGCGGTGTGGCAGTTAGAGAAAGTCAGGGATTCGCTGCGGTGCATGAGGCTATCCTGTGAGGACATCGTCTTTGAAACCCAGCGGGCTATTCAAGCTTTAGAGGCAATTGATGGGGAGATTCAAGCCAGGGTTGACAATCCCTATTGTCAGGCTGATTTTATCACTTTTT
>ERZ1066127.458-NODE-458-length-21661-cov-12.585809_pt1 | contig 21661 bp, 20 predicted proteins | sample MGYA00382774_ERZ1066127 | MGnify/ENA primary metagenome ERZ1066127 (study PRJEB33369, sample SAMEA5778357) | biofilm metagenome | biome: Industrial cooling water; feature: Water cooling tower basin; material: Biofilm | place: United Arab Emirates | collected... | reverse complement strand
TCCGCTCAACCACCGCGGCGGAGGGGTACACCGGTCACTGAACGGAGCCAAAGTGCCGGGTTGTAGGTTCCATCACTCCCTCAAAACAAAATAGCCCCGCCGAAGCAGGGCCTTTAATCATTGTGCGCTGATTAGCTCAACTGCGCGTCGAGTTTGCCTTTGAGGATGTGCTTGGGCACAGCGCCTACTTGCTTGTCGACGATTTCACCGTTTTTGAAAACGAGCAGGGTAGGGATGTTGCGGATTCCGAATTTCATCGAAATACCAGGATTGCTGTCTACATCAACCTTGCCTACAACGGCCTTGCCGTCGTATTCGCCGGCCAGTTCTTCAACGATGGGACCTACCATGCGGCAGGGACCACACCATTCGGCCCAAAAGTCTACCAAAACGGGCTTGTCGCTCTTCAACACAAGCTCTTCAAAATTGCTGTCGGTTAATTCTAATGCCATGGATATGGAAGTTTATTTCAAGTATAAGTTTTAAGGCAGCAAGATAGTTCAAAAAATATTGCTAGTTACCTGGCCGAGAAGTCACCGACCTCGTTTACATCAACAAAATCAGATTTTGCTGTGACACATACCCAGATCCTTTAATCGCAGAGCTTACGGTCATCAAATGAATTGCCTACTCGAACAAAAAGTCGGGAATTCATTGTGGGGAATTTTAGCTCAGCTTTCGGCGAATCTTCATTTCATAAGCTATTTCAGCACTTTGACCGCCTTTCTTTTCAAGCGCATGGATGATGTTCTGGTAGCTTACATCGTCGCGGTTCTGACTTAATTTGAAAGTATGTTCAAGCTTGTTGATTTGAATTTCAAAACCCGCAATAGCCGGAAGGTGTAGCTGGGTATACGATGTAGGTAGCTTGTCAAAAACAGTGGGCGAATTGCTTTTTCCGCTTTCATAATGTAAAGTGAAGCGCCGCATGAAGTCAACCATTTCGGTATCACTCATCCAGTGCAACGCACCTGTAGCCTGCACTGTCATGTAATTCCAGGTAGAACCCTGCTGCGGCTCACTGTACCAACTCGCACTCACATAAGCAGAAGGACCGGTAAACAACACCAGCGCTTGCGGATTTTCGAGCAAGGCCTTGTGGTGATCGGTTTTGCGCATGATGTGGCCTTGAATGTGCCAATTCCCATCACTTTCCACCAGCAAAACAGGCACCTGGGTAGCCACCGGTCGGCCATCTAAAAAGCTGCCAATGAGGGTTACGAAAGGATGGGCCTGCATAAAGGCGTGCACCGATTGAGGGTCTTGGTCTTTGAAATAGGGAAAACCGTACATGCGTTAAAGATAGGAAAAGGGAAATGATGCCATTTGAAACAGCATGTATTCCTGTGATGATTTCAACCAACAATTCAGCGCTAATCGCTGTTGGCCAAAAGCGTATTGGATACCTCTCGCTGCCCTGCCCGATAAGTAAGTGTAGCACTGGCCACGCCAAATGTTTCATCAACCAAGGCCAAGTTGCAGGCAACAAGCCCCACCTTGAGCAAGGCTTGGTGGTGCACACAGTGCTCGAGGTTGTAGAGCAATTCACGGACATAGGTGGTGGGCAATTGCACGGTTTGGCCCTGAAATTCAGTGGTGAGCAAGAGGGGTTTATCGGCCAGGTCGATGCTGGCGATGATGTGTGCACAGCGTTCGATGGCATGGTTAAGATCGGTTTGCAAGCGTAAATCGCGGGCACGGCGGTCGTAGTTTACTTCGCCCGTAGCATAGCCTTGCAGCAATTGCTCAAAAAGTTCGATGATGTGCCGGCTGTGCCCACCCATGCTGGCACCACTCAGCACGGGTAATGCCTGGCTGTAGCTGTCCAGTTCGAGTTGGTTGAGCAGGTCGATAAGTTGTAACAAAACCGTTCGAACCTGCATTTTGAGTGCGTTATTTTCCATAATCAAGGTTGAATGAGCAGGCTTTGGTGAAATAAAGCTTGTTGTTGCTGGCCAAGTAGGCGGTACACACCGGCTGGCAAAGCCCCAAGGTCCCAGGCTTCGCCGGCTTGTAATTGTGTACGTTGTGCCACCAATCTTCCGAGTGCGTCGAATAGCTGCAAATCGGAAACAGCTTCGTTGGTGAAGAGTTGTCCGTTTAGCAGTGGATTGGGATAAAAAACCACCGCCCGCGCTTTGGCCGTTGGCAGAGCCAATGCCACACTGCCCAGGTTAGCCGAACGGGCCGCTTGCAAAACTGCTTTGTTGTTGTGCTGCAAAATGGCCATTACAAACCAGCGCTGCAAAGGCTGACTTACCGGAAACAGCAACGGAAAGGTAAACACCACACTGTCGCCCACTGCAACCGGCAAAGTGATGGCATTGCCTGTAATTTCGCTTACCGCTTTGCGGAAGACATGGTAGTGCACCGCCTCGCCATTGTTGGTGAGCTGTTGGATGGTGTCTTCTACCAAACCCAAGAACAGCCGGGCTGTACTTTGGGTATCGGCTGCCATCTTGGTAAGTACCACGCTCAGCTGATAGCTGCCAGCTGCCTGCATTTGGGTGCTGAGGCGCAGTGCAAAGGCGGAGGTACTCCCGGCAGCATTGGCCAGACTCACAGCCAGGTTGCTGTTTTGAATCACCTGTCCGTTTACCACCAGCCGGGGCGTTGCTCCAAAAATGCCATAATGGTTGGTACGCGCATCGTTTTCTACCCGGTTTTGTACGTTGAATACATCGTTGATGTAGGGTGAGCTGGGGTGAAAACTGATGTGCAGCGTATTTCCCGACTGCCGAATGGTGTTCATGAAAGTGGGGTTGTTGGCCGCACATACACTGCAACTGGTGTTGGTGAAATGCTCTACCACGTTTGTGCGCTGGGTTTGTGCCTGTGCTGTCGTGTAAACGAATCCTAGGAACAGCCATGCGCTGGCCTTAAAAATGCGAAAAGCTTGCATTTTACACCGCCCATTTACCACGCATCGATACCAAAAACGCACCCAGCTCAACACGTTGCAAAGCGAAATACACCAAGTCGGCTGCCAATACAACCAACGCAAGTGTGAACAAACCACCTCCATCGCCTTCAACCTCCAAACCCAGCACCAGTAAGTGCGAGCCAATGGCCCCCAAAATGATACCCAAGCTCAATAGCATGCCCAACATGCTGGTGCGTGGGTACAAAATGAGTCCCGCGGTAATGAGTTCGATGATGCCCAGGCCTATGCGACCGAAAGGCTCAACCCCCAAGGCGCTGAAAATGTGTACCGAATCGGGATGCGCCGTGAATTTGAAGTATAGTGTTTGCAGCAAAATGATGGCCACGGTGAGTTTCAAAACCCACAATACAATGTTTTTCATGATTTGATTTTTAAGGTTTGGTGATGGTTTTTTGCCAGTTTTTGTCGGCTTCACGCTTCAAATGCGCCTCGTTTTTGTTCCAGCTTTTGAGCGTATTGGTGAGGTAAGCATTGTAGAAGAGGTAGAGTTTGCCGTCTACAATTTTGAAGGTTTCGGGATTGATCTCTACTTTTTTATTGTAATCGCCCATGGCAAAAGCACACCAGCCACCGTACTGGGGCTCGTATTTGGCCGGACTCGCAGCAAAGGCTTTTTTATTGGCCTCCGAGCTGAAGTGGTAAGTTACGCCTTGGTACTTGAGGGCGAATTTGGCATCGCCTTTCAAGGCTTTGCCACTGAAGTAAGCCACCGGATCGTAGCCCTGAATGGCCAGTCCGTTTTCGAGGTTGAAGTGTTGTACGCGCTCCGTGCTGTTTTGTGCCGTTACTGTGGACCAGCCAAAAAGCAACAGCAAAAGAAGTTGTTTCATCGTTTATTGATTTGATGAAACAAAGGTGGGGCGCTGCGAAAAAGCGAAATGTAAACTACTTTACATTTTGCAGCAGATTGTGCAAGGCACCCACATCGCGGAGCTCAATGCCCTTTTCGGCATGGACCAACAGCCCTTCTTTTTCGAGCTCCTTGAACAGGCTGATGATGGTTTGCCGGGTGGCACAAATCAGCTGCGCCAAGTCTTTTTGGGTGAGATAAGCTGGTAAATGGTAGCTGCCGGTGGTAATGCCTTCTTTTTCGACCATGCCTTGTAACAGCAACAACAAACGCGTACGGGCATCCTTGAACAGCATATTGCGGTAGCTGTTCTGGATTTTTTTGTAGTTGAAACCCATGAATTTGATGTAATTGAGCGCAAAATCGGGCTTACGCAACATCACCTCCTCCAAACGTTCGCGAAAAAAGGTGCAGATAATGGCTTCATCCGACACCACTTTCATGAATTCAGCCGTGCCCTGCGCTTGGTCGAGATTGAGTTCGCCAAACAAATCACCTTTTTGCAATACATCTACCAATTGCTCATCGCCTTCATCGCTGATGTGTATGAGCTTGAGTGTACCATGTTTTAAAAAATAAATGCGGTCTTTTTCGGTGAAAGGCAATTCCACCACCTCGTCTTTTTTCGACTTCTTGAAGCGCTTGAGAATGCACAGCGCATCTATTTCGGCAAAACTGAGGTTGCGAAACAGTTGGTGGTCGCGCAGGTACCAGTATTTGATGTCGGCGTTGGCAAGCATGGGTAGAAGCTTTTCAAATATAAGGCATGGCGGGGAAATGACCAGTTATTCGGTTAACGATGAAGAAACATGTTGTTAGACAGCTGTTTTCATGGTGTTTTCGCAACTTGTCGGAACGCCAGAACCGGAATGACTTAGCACTTTTCATTAAATTACATGGTAAAGTCGGAAATCATGTCAACAGCCCTCCTCAAAACCGAATGGCATCAATTAGTCGACCACAATGGTAATGAGTCATTGCTACGCACGATGCTTGACATGCTTCATCATGCCAATAACTCCAAAAACGGAACCTTTTGGTCGTCGTTGCCCAAGAAACGAAAGCAGGAAATACTGGAATCGGCCGAGGATGCTAACTCAGATGAAAACTTGATTCCTTGGCAAAGCCTGATGAGCAAGTACTCATGCTGGTTTTTATAACCGCCAAAGCACCAACACTAAGCACCAAGGTATGTTCTCCCGTTTAGAGCCACTGGCATTTGCCAATTTCCTATGCCTTAAAAGTTCAGCTTTAGTTCCTGAGCTTACGATCACCAATCCGCACAAGGCAAAGGAAGGGTGGCCATCAGAGAATTGAAACACAATCGGTTGTGGATATTGCAGTCCTGATATTTCAGCTACCTCCTCAATGTACGCATGCGCCAGCTAATTCCCGTGCTGATATAGGTTGAAAGGGTTGGATTGACTTGAAAAGCTCCTCTGCCCAACCATTGGTCAATCCTCAAGTGCACTTGCAATTGCGGACTACCTCCTGATATGCCAATGCCCAGCAACCCGAAATAGGCTTGCGGTTGCATCAATTGGTCGTTGATGTAGGTCTCATAGCCACTATTGGGTGGCAAATTGCCTTCAATCCAGAAGTTATGAACACTGCTGCGCCCAACAGTTAACACCCCAAAAAGCTCAAAGCCCGATTGTTTGTAAACAAATTGTTGCTCTATAAACCACCTTTCGAAATCATTCCATGTGGTGATAACTGCTCGCTGATAAATAGGGTTTTGATTGAATGCGGCGCCTTGCGAATAGCCAATCCAGGTGCTAGCCGACCACAAAGCGTTATCGTTTGTATAAAATCCACCTACTCCCAAATGGCGTGCATTCACCTTTCCCCACTTTTCATTGCCCCATTTCAGGTCACCCCCGGTTAAATAACTCCCTCTCACCGCCAAGTGCCGGGCAACGGCCATAGCTGCTTCCGTCTGGTATATTTGCTGGCCACTCAAGGCATTTTGCGCACTACCACCGAATTGAATATCCCCTGGTTTTTCTAAGCGATTTACCAAATGTGATTCATTGGTGGCAAAATTCAACAAGGAGCTACAGCCGCTCACTAAAGCTGCCGCCATCACCAAAAAAACCAAACAACCTACCCTCCGATGTTCCATCGCATTCCAAAGGTTATGGTTCGCATAGGTGGCCGCCAATCGATTTGATTAACCACGTGAGAAGTTTGTAAGCTGCCGGTAAAGACCAGCGTTTTAAAAGGGTACTCCAGCTGAAAAACGGGCGTAACTACGTAAAAAATGGGCCTGTATTCAAGGTATTCAACAGTGGGATAATACAGATATCTACGGTACGCGCTATAATAGGGTGAAATTACAGGTTGCTGAAGCCAGGCAAACTGGGTGGCCGTTACACGTAACCCAAAGGAAATATTGATATCGAAGCGGGTTTCATGGTGACTTTGGCCTTGCACAAAAAGCAAACGTTGGTCGTAAATCAGGTCCAGCTGATCGAGCCATTTGACCGATGCTGCATATCCAACCCCGGCCTGCAGCATATAATATGTATTGCCATGATGGGTTTGATTTGGTTTAATCAAACGCAAAATCCCCAACTCATAGGCGGTGTGGCTTTCTACTTTGTTTCTGGCCGGACTTGGCGGGCGAAGGTATTGCCCACTTACTTGCAAACCCCATTTATCGCTCCAAGAATGGGCGGCTTGCATCTGTAAACCAACTCCTTGTGCCCCAATGCTTCCTGCACCAGCCAGTGCCCATTCGCCTTTTTGCTCGAGTTGCGTTAGGGCAATATTACCGGGATACAAGGCAGAACTGCATGCGCTGCATCCGAGGATCAATACCAGCATAAATAGCCGCAAAAACATTAGGCAATAAACAAAAGATCTTCCGATTGCCCAAAAATGCCCTGAACTATTTTTTTGGAATTGATACACCGCCCAAAAGAATTAGCGACAGCGTTCAATTATTGATATTTGAGCAGTACATATCAAATACCCATCCCAACAAACAAGCACTTTTTCCAATGGACTACCGTTGAAAAATAGCTGCTGAGGATGATTTAGCTAGATGCCCAGGGCCTTCCGCAAGCCCGTAACATCCAAACCTACCTCGGCATACAACTCCGCAGGCGAGCCATGGGCCACAAAACGGTCGGGCAAACCCAAACTTTGGAAGGCACCTTTGTAGCCGTTTGCCAGCAGCCACTCGCCTACGGCACTGCCCGCGCCGCCCTGTATGCAGCCATCTTCCACCACCACCACCCGCTCGAAGGCCAGTGCGTCTTGCAATAGATTTTGGTCGAGGGGTTTTACAAAACGCAAATCAGCATGGGCAAAGGCCGTGTCGTGCAGCGCCTGTTCAACAGGAGCAGCCAGGGTGCCTACACTGATCACCAGGGTATGTTCACCCTGCTTGAGCCAGGCCGCTTGCCCAATTTCCAAGACTTCCATGGGCTGTTGCCAAAGTGCATCGCGGCCGTTGCCGCGAGGATAACGGATGGCGAAAGGTCCGTTGTGCTGCAAGGCTGTGAATAAGAGGTTGCGCAACTCGCTTTCGTTGCGCGGCGCGGCCACCACCAGGTTGGGAATGCAACGTAAATAGGCCAGGTCAAAGGCACCGTGGTGCGTGGGACCGTCGGCGCCTACCAATCCAGCCCGGTCGATGCAAAACACCACCGGCAAATTTTGCAAGGCCACATCGTGGATCAGCTGGTCGTATGCCCGCTGCAAAAAAGTACTGTAAATGGCGCAAAAGGGCCGCATGCCTTGGGTGGCCATGCCAGCCGCCAAGGTAACCGCATGGGCTTCGGCTATGCCCACATCAAAAGCTCGCTCGGGCAGGGCTTCTTGCAAAATCAACATCGATGAACCGCTGGGCATGGCCGGGGTAATGCCCAAAACGCGGGCATCGGCACGGGCCAATTCCAACAGGGTATGACCGAATACATCTTGGTATTTAGGACCCGCCTGTGGCTTTTCGGGCTGACGGGTGCCACTTATTTTATCGAATTGTCCGGTGGCATGCCAATGCGTTTGCTCGGCCTCAGCTGGAGCAAAACCCTTGCCTTTGGTGGTGAGTACGTGGAGCAACTGCACACCACCTCGGGCTTTGGCAGCATGCAAGGCTTGGAGCAGTGCGGGGAGGTCGTGGCCATCAACCGGACCGAAATACGGCAACCCCAGCTTTTCGAAAAGACTGGGCCGTTCGCTGGCCGACTGCCTGAGCTTGTTGAGGTGTTGCTGCATGCCGCCCACATTCGGGTCGATACTCATGGCATTGTCGTTGAGCACCACCAACAGATTCACTTTTTCGGTAGCGGCTTGGTTGAGGGCTTCGTAGGCAAGCCCCCCGGTAAGTGCACCATCGCCAATAACGGCTATGTGTTGCTGCTCGGTTTTGCCTTGGGCCCGGGCAGCCAGAGCCATGCCCAAGGCCGCACTGATGCTGGTGCTGGCGTGTCCGGTTCCAAAGGCATCGTAGGCGCTTTCGGCCCGTGAAGGAAAGCCGCTTAATCCTCCGTATTTGCGGTTGGTATGAAAATGCGCGGCACGTCCGGTTAAAATCTTATGGGCATAGGCTTGGTGCCCCACATCCCATACGAGCGAGTCGTTGGGGGTATCAAAAACATAATGCAATGCTACAGTAAGCTCCACCACACCCAAGCCAGCTCCAAAATGTCCACCGTTTTCGCTCACGGTATGGATGAGAAAGGCACGTAGCGCCTCGGCCACCGCTGGTAAATCGGCCATGTGCAGGGCTCTTAAGTCCTCAGGTTGACGCGGTATGTTGCCCCAGGGCTGCATCTAGCCTCTTTGGATGAGGTAAAACACGTAAGCGGCGTAGGTCAACACAAACAAGGCACCCTTCCAGCGGTCGAGCTGGTGGCGTTTCCCTATGAACATGAACAAAAACAGCATCAACGCACTGCCAATGGTCATGGCAAAGTCGAAGTTCATCTCATCTCTAAAACGCATGGGCGAAATCACCGTGCTGAAGCCCAGGATCCAAAGGATGTTGAAAATGTTAGAGCCTACCACATTACCCACAGCAATATCGGTTTCTTTTTTATAGGCTGCCATGGCTGAAGTGGCAAGTTCGGGTAAAGAGGTGCCAACCGCAACAATGGTTAGGCCAATGAGTGCGTCGCTCACCCCCCACGATTGGGCCAAAATCACTGCATTGTCAACACACCATTTGCCCCCTAAGCCCATGGCAGCAATACCTGCAAGGATGAACAATGCAGCCTTGCCTCCATGCATGGGTACAAAATCAGCATCGGGCACAACACCTTCTTTTCCTTTTTTAGCCAAACGGATGATGTACCACATGAAGCCTGCAAAGCCGAGCAATAGAATAACGCCATCGCCACGTCCTAAAAACGATTGTTCAGGCGTGCTATCGAAGCCGAAATGCGCCAAAAGCCCCAGCAGTACTGCCGACATCAAAGCAATCGGAATTTCAATCCAGGTGGTATTGCGTTTTACAACCAAGGGAAAGATCATGGCCGAAACGCCTAAAATTAACCATATATTGGCAATGTTGCTGCCCAATACATTGCCCAATGAAATGTCGGAATTGCCTTTGAGAGCGGCAAGCAAACTAACCAGCAACTCAGGTAAGGAGGTTCCGAAAGAAACGATGGTAAGTCCAATCACGATGTCTGGAACCTGGTAACGCTTTGCAAGCCCTGAAGCTCCTTTTACCAACCAATCAGATCCAATAATCAACAACACCAGGCCCAGGGCCAGCAGTAGGATGGCAGTCATGCTTTCAATTTGGCGCAAAAATAGGGAAAAGATGGCGTTATTGGGTTTCAGCTGCACAAGGCTTGGTTGCGTTTTAACGGCTTATTTTGAATGAGGCTAACGCTGAAGCATTCAAGGCTTATGCCTCGTTGGGTATGATCCATGGGATTTCGCGTGACAATGGATTTTGATTCTTCAACACCCACTGCACAGAGCATTTGAATGGGATAGCCAAAACATATATATAGAAATAAAATATGAAAAATTCGTAATTGTTAATCAAAAATTTAACCGATTCGGCAAAAACACAGATAGAAATATTAAATCATTTCATTTTTGATTAAAAAACATCCTTAGATTTGCGCCATAATCTTGAAATTATGTCAACCATTCGCAAAGAAGCATTGCAAACCGTAAGGACACGTCAGTTGATCCAGGTTCAGGCTCCTACCGCCAAAATCTCGCAGATTTTTGGTGAGAACGTATTCGATCGCAAATCCATGCGTGAGTTTTTGGCCGAAGATGTATACGAAAGCCTGATGGCTTGCATCGAAAAGGGCACGCGGGTTGACAAAGAAATCGCCCAACAAGTGGCTACCGGCATGAAAAACTGGGCCATGAGCAAAGGCGCTACGCACTACACCCACTGGTTCCAACCCCTCACGGGTGCAACTGCCGAAAAACACGATGCTTTCTTTTCGTTGAACAACGACGGTGAAGCCATCGAAGCTTTTAGCGGCGGTGCCCTTGTTCAACAAGAGCCCGACGCATCTAGCTTCCCCAACGGCGGCATCCGAAATACCTTCGAAGCTCGTGGTTACACCGCTTGGGATCCTTCTTCACCTGCATTCTTGTTCAGCGGTCCCGCAGGCAAAACCCTTTGCATCCCCACCATTTTTGTGTCGTACACCGGCGAGTCGCTCGACTACAAGTCGCCTTTGCTCAAATCAATTGGCGCCGTGGAAGCAGCTGGCGTTTCGGTAGCACAGTATTTCGACAAAAACATCACCAAAGTATATCCCACCCTCGGCATCGAGCAGGAGTATTTCTTGGTAGATGGCACTTTGTTCGCTGCACGTCCCGACCTCATGTTGGCTGGCCGCTCACTCTTTGGCCATGCCCCCGCACGTGGTCAGCAGCTCGAAGACCACTATTTTGGGTCCATTCCGGAGCGTGTGCATGCGTTCATGGTTGACTTGGAGTACGAAGCCCTCAAATTGGGTATTCCATTAAAAACCCGTCACAACGAAGTGGCTCCTGGACAGTTCGAATGTGCGCCTTTGTTCGAAGAAATCAACTTGGCCGTTGACCACAACCAGCTGCTCATGGATTTGATGGAAAAAATCGCCAAGCGCCACCATTTCCGTGTGTTGCTGCATGAAAAGCCTTTTGCCGGTGTGAACGGCTCAGGCAAGCACAACAACTGGTCGCTCAGCACCAATACTGGTAAAAACTTGCTTTCACCCGGCAAAACCCCGAAGAACAACCTGATGTTCTTGACTTTCTTCGTGAATACCATCAAGGCGTTCCACGATTATGCCGACCTCATCCGTGCAGCCATTGCTTCTGCCTCTAACGACCACCGTTTGGGTGCCAACGAAGCACCACCGGCCATCATGTCGGCTTTCTTGGGCGAGCAATTGAGCCGCATCCTCGATGAAATTGAAAAGGGCAAGATTGAGCACAACGAAAGCGAAGTGCGCAGCCTCATGCACAGCATCAAGGCCATTCCTGAAATTTTGCTCGACAATACCGACCGCAACCGTACTTCTCCGTTCGCTTTCACCGGCAACAAATTTGAGTTGCGTGCAGTAGGTTCAAGCGCAAACAGCGCCCAGGCCATGACCGCCCTGAATACCGCCATGGCTAAAACCCTCACCGACTTCAAAAATGAGGTCGACAAGCTCATTGGCGATGGCGACAGCCGTGAAACAGCCATCCTTACCGTGATTCAGAAATACATCAAGCAGACCAAAAAAATCCGCTTCGAAGGCAATGGTTACGGCGAAGAATGGCGTTTGGAAGCCGAAAAACGTGGATTGGCCAACGTTCGCACCACGCCTCATGCGTTGGATGCCATGATGACCAAAAAGGCCATCGACCTCTACACCAAAACAGGCGTATTCAGCAAGCGTGAAATCGAAGCCCGCCACGAGATTTTGTTGGAAGATTACATCAAAAAAATCCAGATCGAATCGCGCATCATCGGCGATATGGCCCTCACCAAAATTGTTCCTGCTGCCGTTTCCTATCAGAACTTGCTGGTGAACAACCTCAAGGGATTAAAAGAGCTTGGCATCAAGGGTGATAACTTAAAAGGTCAACTCGATCTGCTCGAACGTACCAGCAAGCACATCAATACCATCATTGAAAAGGTAGAAGCCATGCGCCTCACCCGTAAACGCCTCAATGAAATGGAAGATGCCCGCGAACGTGCCATCGGCTATTGCGATGAGGTAAAGCCATTCTTCGACGAAATTCGCTACCATGCCGACAAGCTCGAGCTGATTGTTGACGATGAATTGTGGCCATTGCCCAAGTACCGCGAATTGCTTTTCATCAAATAAGCAGCGTGCCCGAACAAAAGCCGGTCCCAACAAAGGGCCGGCTTTGCTGTTTTAATGCTGAATCAAAGCGCAAAACCCTTAATTTGTCCTATCAATTTTTACCATGTCACTCGTCAACGAATTCAACGATTACCGCGCCCGCATGAACGAGCGCATTTTGTCGACCAAGAACAAAACCATCCAAAAAATATACAATGCCGACACCACGGCTTACCAAGAGGGTGCGCTCGATGCCAAAACCAAAGAAATGCTGGGTTTGGTGGCGAGCATGGTGCTGCGTTGCGACGATTGCATTCGCTACCACGTGCAAGAGTGCCACCGTTTGGGTATTACAGAGACGGAGCTCATGGAAGTGATGGGCATTGCCAACCCGGTAGGCGGCACCATTGTGATTCCGCACACCCGCCGGGCCATTGAATTTTGGGATGCTTTACAAGCCGAATGAGATGAAAAAACTGTTCTTCCTGCTGTTGCTGGCCGGGGGCTTACATGCCCAGGCACAAATCCAAATTGGCGGCACCATGGTCGATACCAGCACGGTGATCAGCGGTATCGACATTCCGTGGACCATTTTGTGGGGCCCCGATAACCACCTCTGGATGACCGAGCGATATGGGCGCATTAGCAGGGTGAATCCGCAAAACGGACAACAAACGGTGTTGCGTTTGGTGATCGATTGTTACGACATTGGCGAATCGGGCCTGTTGGGCATGGCGCTTTACCCCAATTTTGTGGATACGCCTTGGGTGTATTATGTATACACTTACCAGCAGGGCAGCCAAATACGCGAACGTTTGGTACGGTCGACTTACAACGCCCAAACCCAAACCTTAACCAACGATACCACGCTGTTAAACGATATTCCCGGCAATAGCACCCACAATGGTTCACGCCTGCTTTTCCTGCCCGATCGCACGCTGCTCATGACCACCGGCGACGCACAAAATCTGCAAGCACCTTTGCATCCAACAAACTTGGCAGGTAAAGTGCTGCGGATGTTGCCCAACGGGGGCATACCAGCCAATAACCCAAGCCCTGGCAGCCACGTATATACCCTTGGTCACCGCAATGCGCAGGGCATTTTGCTACACCCCAATGGAAAAATTTACAGCTCTGAACACGGTCCCAATGCCGACGATGAGCTCAATGAGATCATAGCAGGCAGAAATTATGGCTGGCCTACGGTTTCGGGCATGTGCGATGCGCCTGCTGAGTTGACCTACTGTTTTGCCAACGATGTGAGAGAGCCGCTCCGTTTTTGGACGCCCACCATTGCACCTGCGGGCATGATTTGGTACGACCATCCCCGTTTGCCTGCGTTTAGGAATCGGATCATTTTGACCACCCTCAAAAACACCCGTTTGTATGTGATGGAGCTCGACAGCTCGGGCAATCAAATTGTTTCGGAGCAGCAATACCTGAATGGGGTTTATGGCCGTTTACGCGACATTGTGGCCGATCCCGAGGGTAATATTTACTTAGCCACCAATGGGGTAAACTGGACCAATGACCAGCCTTTTACCCACCGCATCGTAAAGCTGACCGCGCCATGGAGCAATACTTCGGTTCCGACCGAAAGCATTGACAGCGGTGCCAAAGTTTATCCCATGCCCTTAACCAACGAAAGCCATTTGCAGTTAAAAGCCGCATGGGTAGGTCGCGCCATCCGCATCAGCGATGTGCAAGGACGTTTGGTGCAGCGGTTTGTTGCCGATGCTGCATTAACACCGATAGCCGTTAACGAGCTCCCGCAAGGTTTGCTTTTTCTGCAAATCGAAGGCATCCCCGGCGCTATAAAACTGATCAGGTAGCGAGCACCTTTCGCCCTGAAGGGGTTTTAGATCATATCACCATCCTACAAACTGCCTTCTCCACAGCAAGTAGAGCAGCATCCCCAATACTAAGCCACCCAAGAGCAGGTATTTGAGGTAAGGTTTCTTTTTGGCCACAAACGGATCTACCAAATTGATGCTGGCGCCAGCTGGAATCTCGGCCAATTGGGTGAGGGTTTTGCCAAAGGCGATATTCACTGCTGCGCGGGCGTTGATGGCCCAGCCATTGGCATCGAGCAAGGGAGCCAGGTTGCGGTTGCGTAATTTGAGCCAGGCCAAAATCATCGATGGACCCGATACCACCAGCAGCAGCCCAGCGATGGCAATGGGCATCTTCCACCAAACCAGTCCCAAAAAGCCACCAACCACCGAGGCCAAGGCCGTTCCCAAAGCACCTAATGCCAAGCTGATGGCGGCAAAAATGCCCACAAACTTGCCAATATCGAAGGGTACAGGAGGGGCTTTGGCTTCTTCGGCGGGCTTGTTGCCCAATGGACTTCCGTCAACTGCGGCCGCCGCATCGGTTTCCACTTTTTTGTCTTGCGCTTCGGCAAACTGGCTAATTTGTTTTTCTATGAGCGCAGCTACTTTGCGGTATGGTGCCCAAAATGCTTGGCGAATGCTGATCGGATTTTCAATGATTTTCACCACCGTGGCGTCCCAATCGTTGCCACGCACATCGTAAAACAAGGCATTGCGGCCCACCACCAAATTGTCGATATCGCCATTGGTGAGGGCGGCAACAATGGTCATGCTTTCGTTGCTGTGGCGCGATTTGCACTGACAATACAACAAATACATGCCACTCATGCCTGCCAGCTGGTTGTGCCGCGCCATATCGTCAATACGCACGCAGAGGCTCAAACTCCTTTGATCGATGAACAAGGTGCCTGCTTCAAAAATGGCGCGTTCTTCCTCGTTGCTGTAGAAATCGTAAAAGGTCACGAAGTTTTTCAGCAAACGGTACAAATCGCGGTGGAAACGCACCAATTTATCGACCTGCATGATGTTTTCGGCTGCTTCGCGCTGGGCTTCGTCTTTGTCGATGAGCGCTTCCAAAGCAGTCCGGTTGCTCTGCTGGAGCTGTACTAATTCCACTACCGACCAAGAGGATAGCATTTGGCCTGTTTCTGCTGCCAACCATGTGCCATAGGCTGCCAATTGTGCCTTTATTTGCTCCCATTGACTGTGGCTGATGCTGCTTTTTTCGCCCAAGAGCGGTTCCACCGTCAGTTTGCGAAGCTGCTGAATGGCCTTTTCCCATGCCGGATTGATGCCTGCCTCCAAAGGCAAGGCCGCGCCAGCTTCAATTTTGGCCAGCGGGGCTTTGTGCAATACTTCTGCTTCGGTGTTGAGCAGGCTTTGGCGGTAACTTTCCAAACTGCTGGCAGCCAAGCCCAAGCTATCTGCGGTTTGTGCATCGAAGGCGGCCAACCGACAGCGTAAAAAATAATCGTCTACTTTGGCTTCTACGGCTTGCAGTGCCTCCCAAGCAGCGGCGGTTTGCTCACCCAAAGGCTTCACAAGCTTTTCGGTGCCCGCCTGCAGCCAGTTTAAACGCTGCTCCAGCAGTTCGTAAAAGCTGGCCACCGCTACACGGTCGATACCTGCCTTACCCGAGCGGTCGGTAAGGCCTTGACTGGCTTGTAAAATGGTTTCGATGAGTGCCGCCAATTCCATGTCTTCGCCGGCACTGGCGGGGGTGATGATGCCGTCGCCGTTGAACTTGGTGTTTTCGAAAATGCGCGTGGCATCGGCCGTTTCTGCGGTAGAAATCCAACTTTGTTCGCGCAAGCCCAACGATTTGAGGATGGTTTTGGCCGAGGCATGCAGCTTTTTACCCAGCTCATCGTCGGTATTGATGGCCTCGAGCGGCAGCTGTTCTGCTTGTTGCAGCAAATCATCGGGCTTTCGCAACAAGCGGGTGGCCCAGGCCACGGCAGCCAACACATCGTTTACACGGAGCTTGCCATCGCTGTCTTGGTCCATGAGCTGCAAGCTGCGCGTATCGATTTCGAGGCCGTTGACCGGACAGCTCAGCACCGTCCACAATTTTTGGTCGAGCTCGTGCAGGTGCAGCAGGTCTTCGCCTTTGTCGAGGTTGACCCTTTTTACGCCCCCCACCGAGGCAAAACTCCAGCGATAGGGAGCGGCATTTGTTGGTTCAGCTTGCATGTCGGCAATTTCGAAATTTCTGCCGAAACTGCCCACAAGGAACTTAGTTTTGTGCTCTTGCATTTTAACTACATGGCCCAACAAAAAAAGACCTTTGCCGTTAGTGGCATGAGCTGCGCCGCCTGTGCTGCCAGTGTGGGCAGCATTGCAGCGGCCCAAACCGGTGTACTCGATGCCAAAGTAAATTATACCACCCATACCTTGTTGCTCACTTTCGACGAGAAGGCACAGCTCGAGGGCATCCGTGAAGCGGTGCAACAAGGCGGATACGACCTCTTGCTGGAAGCCGAAGATGCCTTGGCCAGCAGCCAACAAGCCCAACAAGCGCATTACCAACAGCTGAAAAAGCGGCTTTTAGGTGCGACACTTTTCACCTTGCCTGTCTTCGTTTTAGGCATGTTTTTCATGGATGCTCCCGCTGCCAATTACTGGATGTTACTGGGTAGCACCCCTGTCTTGTTCTTTTATGGCCGCAGCTTTTTTCTGAACGCCTGGCAGCAGGCCCGTCACCGACGCGCCAACATGGATACCTTGGTGGCGCTGAGCACGGCCATTGCCTGGGTTTTCAGTTTGTTCAACACCTTTTATCCCGAATATTGGCACAGCCGGGGTTTGCACCCGCATGTGTACTACGAAACTGCTGCAGTTATCATCACCTTCATTTTATTGGGCAGGGTGCTCGAAGCCCGTGCCAAAGCGGGTACAGCAGCTGCCATCGCCGGCTTGTTGAGCGAACAGCCCGATACGGTGATGCGCCTCAAGAACGGTCAACAAGAAGAAATCCCATTGGCCATGGTGGCACCGGGCGATCGGCTGTTGGTGCGTCCGGGTGAAAAAATTCCTGTGGATGGCGAAGTGGTTGCAGGGAGTTCCTATGTCGACGAAAGCATGCTCACTGGCGAGCCGGTGGCGGTAAGTAAGCTCTGCGGCGACCGGCTTTTGGCTGGCAGCGTTAACCAATCGGGCCGCCTCGAAATGACCGCCGAACGTGTGGGCCGCGAAACCTTGTTGGCCCAAATCGTTCGCCGTGTGCAGGAAGCCCAAGGAAGCCAGGCCCCCGTGCAGCAACTGGTCGATAAAATCGCTGCCGTTTTTGTGCCCGTCGTGCTGGTTATTGCCCTGCTGAGCATGCTTGTTTGGTGGCTGTCGGGTGCCGACAATGCCTTTTCGCACGGCTTGCTCGCTTTGGTAACGGTGTTGGTCATTGCTTGTCCCTGCGCCCTGGGCCTCGCTACCCCTACCGCCATCATGGTAGGTGTTGGTCGCGGTGCCAGCCTGGGCCTGCTCGTGCGCGATGCCGAAAGCCTCGAAAAGGCTTTGACCATCAAGCGGGTGGTACTCGACAAAACCGGCACCCTAACCGCTGCCAAAGCCGAAGTGCACCACCTGCAGTGGCATCCACAGGCGGGAGAAGCGGCAGCACTGGAGGCCATTTTATTGGCTGGTGAGCAACAGAGCGATCACCCTCTGGCGCTGGCCATTGTGAAACATTTTGAACAAAAAGGCACCCAGCCTTTGGCGGTCGATTCCTTCGAAAACATCCCCGGTAAAGGTATTCGCTTTGAAGTAGCGGGTCGTCGCTGGCTGGCTGGCAACTTGGCTTTGTTAGCCGCGGAAGGCGTACGCTTGAGCGACTTCTGGAAGCAGCAAGCCCTCGACAGTGCAACTTTTTCGACCGTTTGGTTTGCCGACAATCACGACGCTTTGGCCTGTTTGTACTTGCACGATCCGGTGAAAGCCGACGCCAAAGCTTTGGTAACCGCCCTTCAAAACAAAGGCATGGAGGTGAGTTTGCTGAGTGGCGACCGCCCCGAAACGGTGGAAGCGGTGGCACAGCAACTCGGCATCAAGCATTGGCAAGGTGGCATGTTGCCTGGCGACAAGGCAGCAGCCATCAAGCAGTTTCAGTCCCAAGGCCAGCCGGTAGCCATGATGGGCGATGGCATCAACGACAGCGAGGCATTGGCCCTGGCCGACTTGAGCATCGCCATGGGCCAAGGCTCCGACCTGGCCATCGACGTGGCACGCGTTACCCTGCTGCACAATGATTTAAGCCGCATTCCGGCCTTTTTCGACCTTGCCCGCAAAACCGTGGGTACCATTCGCCAAAACCTTTTTTGGGCATTTGTGTATAACCTCATAGGCATTCCCATTGCGGCTGGTTTGTTGTACCCCTACAATGGCTTTTTGCTCAACCCCATGCTTGCTGGAGGTGCCATGGCCCTCAGCTCGGTAAGCGTGGTGCTCAATAGTTTACGTTTAAAATATACCCGATTATCATGACACAACTGAAATTCAAATCGACCATCAAGTGCGGCGGTTGCATCAGCACCGTTCAGCCCGAACTTAATAATTTAGCCGGCGTAGAAAATTGGGAAGTAGATATCCTACATCCCGACAAAATCCTGACTGTAAACAGTACAACCGGCGATGCCCAAAGCGTCATTGATGCGCTGAAGGCAGTAGGTTATCAGGCAGAGCTGATCAACAGCACGAATTCAGCTGATGCTTAGTGCCGTGAACAACTTTGCTGGTTTAGAGACGGTTAATGGGCTTGGCGTTACGGTAGCTCTTTCTTAATTTGCATCTTTTGGGAACGAGCAGTTAAACCAAAAGCCTCATTGCACATGGCCGCACCAACTCCAGGATTCATTCCCTTTCACGGTTTTCAATATTCAGTGGAAGAGCAGCGTAAGCGAATTGAAGATTATTTGCTCCTCATGCAGCAAAGGCGCTCAGTGCGGCATTTCAGCAATCGGACAGTGAGCGAGGAAGTTATTAAAGCCCTGCTCCAAACGGCAGCTACCGCACCTTCGGGCGCCAACCGCCAGCCTTATACTTTTTGTGCTGTGTCGAACCACAAACTCAAAAAGAAGATCAAGGAGGCTGCCGAAAAGGAAGAGTTTATTAATTACAACGGTCGCATGGATGAACAGTGGTTGGGCGATTTAAAACCACTAGGAACCGATTGGCACAAACCCTTTTTGGAAACAGCGCCTTGGCTGATAGTGGTATTTCGGAAAAGCTACGACATAGAGCCTGAAGGCAAGCACCAGAATTATTATGTGCAAGAATCGGTAGGCTTGGCATGTGGCTTTTTGCTTACTGCTATTCACAATGCAGGTTTGATTACCCTCACCCATACGCCTAGCCCCATGCAGTTTTTGCAGCGCATCCTCAAGCGACCTGAAAACGAAAGGCCTTTCCTGCTCCTGCCGGTTGGATACCCAGCCGAAGTGGCAGAGGTGCCAAACTTGACTAAAAAGACACCAGAGGAATATATCAGTTGGTACAAATAAAAAAGCCCCGAAATTTCCGGGGCTTTTTTCTTCTGATTGGCCAATTAAATCCAGCGAACCAAGTTGAAGTCGTGGCGATAGGCCAACAGCTTGCTACTTGGTGTAATGCGGAAGCCGTAGTCAAACACCCCACTCCGGTTCATGGGCAGTTTGAGCTCGTACATCACACGGTTGCCAGCTACCTTGGCAGGCTTAACTTCTTCGCGGTGCACGATTTGACGCTTTTCTTGTTCTCCAACCTTTTCAGCAACCATCACTTCGAGTGAAATATCATCTTTGCTGAGGTTATTGAGCTCCAAAGTGATTTTTCCATGGAAATTTTCACCCAATTGCAAGGCATTGTTGAAGGTGTCGAAGGTATCTATTGCCAACACCTGGATGTTGTCCCAGTTGAAATAAACTTTGGCTTTCCAATCGGCCAAGGCCCGAGCATTTTCGTAATTCTTCTGTTGCATCAAATTACCACGCGTATGCAACTTGCTGTAGAACTTGCTGTAATACTCATCCAACATGCGTTTCATGGTAAAATGTGGGGCAATTCCGGCGATGGTGTGCTTCACCCTGGTCAGCCAGGCTTGCGGTAAACCTTTTTCGTCACGGGTGAAGAAGTCGGGCACCACCTGGGTCTCAATGATGTTATACAAGGTTTCAGCATCCAATTCATCTTGGAAGTCCTTGTTGTCGTAGGTCTGCTCTTCAGGCAAAGCCCAGCCCCCTTCGGGGATGTAGCCCTCGACCCACCAACCATCTAATACGCTGAGGTTCAATACACCGTTCATCGTGGCCTTCATACCTGAAGTACCTGAGGCTTCGAGCGGACGCGTAGGCGTATTCAACCAAACATCAACACCATGCACCAAACGACGCGCAAGGGCCATGTCATAGTTTTCGAGGAAGAAAATCTTACCCGCAAATTGTGGCATTTGCGATACTTCAATGATGCGCTTGATCAAAGCCTGGCCACCTTGGTCAGCAGGGTGTGCCTTGCCTGCAAATAAAAATTGCACCGGACGCTCAGGATTGCTCACCAGGGCCTCCAGGCGCTGCAGGTTGGCGAAAAGCAAATGTGCACGCTTGTAGGTGGCAAAACGACGAGCAAAACCGATGATGAGCGCATTTTCATTGAGGCTGTTCACCACATTTAAAATTTTGCCCGGACTTTCCTGTCGAAGTGCCAAATCGCGGTTTAGTTTTTTGGTAACTGAATCAATCAAGCGGCGCTTCAAGCTCATGCGGGCGTCCCACAATTCTTGGCCATCTACCTGATGAATTTTCTCCCATTTTTTTGCGTTGCTTTGGTCGGTATGAAAATCTTTACCAAAGTGCTTTTCATAGAGCTTTTGGAAGGTAATACTGGTCCACGTGTAATAATGCACCCCATTGGTTACATAGTCAACATGCAGTTCGTCTTCTCCAAAACCTGGCCAAAGTGGCTTGAGCATTTCGCGTGAAACCCGGCCGTGAATGCGGCTAACGCCGTTTACTTCTTGGCTCAGGCGACATGCCAAGTGGCTCATTGAAAAGAGCTCATCGTGCGCATATTCGTGCACCCGACCAAGGGCCATGAACTTGTCCCAGCTGATTTGGAAAATCTCGGAATAGTTGTACAAATAGTTCTTGAGGAGGTCTTCTGCAAAAGCATCGTGGCCTGCAGGAACGGGTGTGTGCGTGGTAAAGAGCGAAGAGCTTTTCACCACCTCGGTTGCCTGGTGGAAGGATAAGCCTTCTTCTTGAATTAGTTTTTTAACGCGTTCCAAGCCAGTGAATGCAGCGTGACCTTCATTCATGTGACAGATGTCGGGTTTGATGCCCAAAGCATCGAGCGCCTTCACACCGCCAATGCCCAACAAGATTTCTTGTTTCAAGCGGTTTTCCCAATCACCGCCATACAATTGGTGCGAGATGCTGCGGTCGTGTTCTTGGTTTTCTTCCAAATCGGTATCGAGCAAGTACAAGGGTACGCGGCCTACATCAATTTTCCACACCTTGGCATACAGGGTACGGCCAGGCAAAGGGATGTTGATTTTGATCCAGTTGTTGTCCTTGTCTTTCACCGGAAGTACCGGCAAATAGCTGAATTTTTGTGGTTTGTAATTGGCCACTTGCTCACCAAAAGGTGAAAGCGTTTGCTTAAAATAGCCGTAACGATACAGCAAACCTACCGCAATCATATCAGCATTGCAGTCGGAAGCTTCTTTGAGGTAGTCGCCAGCCAAAACGCCCAAACCACCCGAATAAAGCTTGATCACAGAATGCAGGCCATACTC
>ERZ1066127.455-NODE-455-length-21681-cov-10.929760_pt1 | contig 21681 bp, 19 predicted proteins | sample MGYA00382774_ERZ1066127 | MGnify/ENA primary metagenome ERZ1066127 (study PRJEB33369, sample SAMEA5778357) | biofilm metagenome | biome: Industrial cooling water; feature: Water cooling tower basin; material: Biofilm | place: United Arab Emirates | collected... | reverse complement strand
CCTTTTTCGAGGCGTTTGGCGAGCACCCAGATGCCGCTGCCGTCCCAGTAGAGGACTTTGAGTCGGTTGCGCTCGCGGTTGGTGAAGACGAAGACGGCTCCGCGTTTGGGATCGACCTTGAGTTTTTCTTCGGCCACTTGCCAGAGACCGTTGAAGCTTTTGTCCCGCAGAGGCGGGATCGCAGGGCACAAGGCAGACCCAGACTTTGATGTGTGAGGTGAAGCTCAGCATGGCGGTTGGCGCAGGAGGAGTTGAAGGAGGCCGATCTGGCTTTCATGGTTGATGCGCACGATGGCACCTCCTGGAAGGAGGACTTCCAAGGCTGTGGTGACTGTGGGTTCTGTGCGGAGATCGACTTCGATGAGGTTGAATGAGGCGGGCGTGGGATGTGGCTGGTGAGTTGCCGGGCAGGATTTGCGCATGCGCAGTTTTTGGCGGATGGATTCTTTTTGGTAGTCACCACGGGCGAGTCGCCGTTTTTGTATCCAAGAGGCAAAGGTTTGGATTTTGATGCCGTGTTGCAGCGCGAAGGCTTGTCCGGTCATACCGCTGGATTCAAAGGCATCAAGGATGGCATCGCGCTGCACCCGGGACATGCGCGTGCGGCCAAGGACATCGGTTTTGAGCAGATGCTCGGATTCAGATGCGCCACTGCCCGTTCCGTTTGGATGGTTCGTCGTATTCATAAGTGTCGTAGGTTAGCACCTACGACACTTATGAATAGAGGCGTTTCATAGGACGCTTACCCACCACCAAATCCTCATGGAGTTCCTAAAAGACAAGGCAAAAAAGCCGACCGCCGCCGATGGAAACGCATAACCACCGGCGGCTGAAATCCTCGTGCCTCAGACCAGAACCCAGTGACCAGAGATGACCCTATTTATGACCCCACAATAGCTCTTATCAGGTTTTATTCTTCCCGTCGCTGCTGAGCAAAGTAGTAGTTCAGGATGTCTCGGGGTATAGCTTCGGATAATTCATTAAAATCATCATCGATAGTTTCTTCCCCTAATACCTCTTCGGGCAAATCAAGTTCGGGATTATCATGAAGAAATAGTTCCGAGAGCGCGGTGAGATTGACCATCTCCGGCGGTAAGAGGCTCAATTGACAACCGCGCAGATCCAGAAAAGTGAGCGAAGTGAGGCCGGTAATCACCGGTGGCAGGGTGATCAATTCATTATCTGCAAGGGAAAAACTTTTAAGCGCGATAAGTTGACCAATTTCTAATGGCAAACTAGTCAGTTGATTATGTGACAGATTCAACTCCTTGAGCGAGGTCAGTTGTCCAATTTCAGGAGGCAGCGAGTTCAATTGATTCCCCCGCAGATCAAGAGTGGTCAGCGCGGCCAGATTACCGATTTTTGAGGGTAGGATACTGAGTTGATTTTCCCACAAGATCAGTTCATTCAGGCTTGTGAGCTCAAAAATCTGGGGAGGAATCTCCCCCATTTGATTCCAGCGCAGATCCAAACAATTAAGCGAGATAAGGTTGACGATTTCTTGTGGCAATTTGATTTGCGGATTGATTGAAAGATTTAGAAACTTAAGTGCAGAGAGTTTTCCGATTTCCGGCGGTAGTGATGTCAACTCATTCGCCTCAAGGTCGAGATGAGTCAGCGAACTCAGCCCACCGATCTCCGGCGGCAAGCTGGTGAGTTGATTGGCTGGCGCGAAAAGCTTCTCTAGTGCAGTGAGTTTGCCGAGTTGTGGCGGCAAGCTAACGAGCGAATTGGAGCCGACATCTAGACTTTTGACCTTTGTGAGTTGATCAATTTCCGGCGGTAAGATTCTCAGTCCAAGTCCACGCAAATCCAACTCATGCGATCCGTCCGCAAGACATTGCTCGATCAACTTCAACGCCACAATGTAACCAGGACGTTCGTCATCGCTGTAAATTTGACGTGTCATGGGCAAACTCTGCGATTCCTCTTCTCCAATAATGCTGGGCTGTATCTCATGCTCGTGGGCAGAAGATGTGAGAATTACATCTATGCTTAACGCCTTGTTGTTCTCATTGGCAACCAAAGACTTGAAGTAAGCCCCAATTTTGGCTGGGACATTGTCTTTGTCGTAATAGGAATTTTCTAGTTTATCTTGAAGACTACGATATACGCTGTCAGGTATGGAGTCATTGTAAGGAACGGCTACTTTAATAGAATCAGTAAATATTTTCGCAAAATCAAATGCGCCTATATTTGTAAGAAAATCAACATAGGCTTGTATCCGCGCTTTGCTATCAGGCAATTCGGAACAACAAATGCAATCAAGACCGCCGGACAAACCCGAGCCTGCTATCAAACATGGCAGCATGTCAATGCTACTGATGAGAGTCGCAAGATTCGAAAATATGTCATGAGATTTAAATAGCTCGTTATGAATTGCAGGTATAATTAATCCTCCTTTATGAAGGACATACCAGCAAGCGTCTTCGTCACTCATTTTCAATATGTCAACCATAATTTATTTGCATTTTGAGTTGTATCGATTCAATGCGGCTCTATTGTAATTGCGTAAAAGTCGAATTTTTTCGGGAGGTAATCCAATTGATCTTGCCATATGTTCCGAAAGCAATTTCATCGCCTTAGGAGTTAATTGCTTCCATTCGTCGTGAAAGATGATGGGAAAATTTTCTTGCGCTTTAATTGTTCACATGAACAGTATTGGGCGTGAGGCGCACCGTTTGTTTTGTCGATTTTAACAGTTATTTCGCTGCCGTGGAGCAGCATGCGAATCCGCGTTTGCGGGGCAAGCCGATTGCGGTGATTGCCAGCATGACGGATGCCACCTGCTGCATTGCGGCCAGTCGCGAGGCGAAACGTTTCGGGATCAAGACGGGCACGCCGGTGCGTGAGGCGCGCGGGCGCTGTCCGGGCATCACGCTGGTGCTGAGTGACGCGGTGAAATACATGGACTACCATCGCAGGTTGGTGGCCTTGTTAGAAGAGGAGATTCCGGTGGAAAAGGTCTGTTCCATCGATGAACTGTATGGTGTGTTCACCGGACCGTATGCGGAGAAGGAAAAAGTCTGGGAAATTGCGCTGCAGGTGAAACGGCGTCTGGCGCGGGATTTTGGCGATCCCTTGACCTGCTCGATCGGTCTCGCTCCCACGGTGTTTTTGGCGAAAACGGCGAGCGACATGCGCAAGCCGGATGGGCTGGTGTGGCTGGATGCGCAACAACCGGGGCCGGAGTTTTTTGAACTGGAACTGCGCGATTTGTGCGGCATCGGCGTGAACATGCATGAGCGGCTCAAGGTCCGCGGCATTCGCACGGTGAAGCAGCTGTGGGATGCCACGCCGCAGCAGTTGCGCGCGGTGTGGGGCGGCATCGAGGGCGAGCGATTCTGGCAATCGCTGCACGGCATCGAGCCTGTGCGCCCGGAAGTGGTGACGCGTCAGATCGGGCACTCGAAAATTTTGCACCCACGCCTGCGGCATGAGGATGGCGCGCGCTCCATGCTCGACCGCCTGGTGTATAAGGCCACGCTGCGCTTGCGTCGCGAGGGCTATGAGTGCGGAGAAATGCACATCAAGGTCAAATCCAGTCGCGACGTGATGCAGCCCTCGTGGGCTGTGATGGCGAGATTTCCCTCCACACAAGAGGTGCGGCCCTTGCTGGACGTCTGGCGCGCGCTGTGGGAAGAGCGCCCGCGTCCGCTGAGCCAACCCTTTGCGGTGGGAGTGGATTTGTGCCGCTTACTGCCTCATGGCGATCCGCGTCTGCCTTTGTTCGCGCCGGATGCACGCGAGGAGGCGCTGAGCCGCCTGCTCGATCAGGTGGCCAAACGTCACGGTGCCAAGGCCTTGTGGTTCGGCTCCGCCCAGGCCGCCCTCACGGAAGACGTGCCACGCATCGCCTTTCAATCCTTGCCGGATGTGTAACATGCGATCCGCGTAAAAAAAATCCGCCAACGTGAAAAAAATTCATACCTTTGTCAAAAGTTGGCGTGATTTCTGCTTATCGATGGCCTGAGATACTGACATTTCGCAAATTTCACTCGCAAGTTTGTTTGAACTGTCCAATATCCGCTCGCCTCGAAATCAACACATATAACTACCATGACCAAATTCAAATTGGAATACATCTGGCTGGACGGTTACACGCCCGTTCCTAATCTCCGCAGCAAAACTCAAATCAAAGCGTTTGAGTCGTTTCCCACCCTTGAGCAGCTTCCGAATTGGGGCTTTGACGGCAGCTCGACCCAGCAGGCCGAGGGCCGCAGTTCCGACTGCGTGCTGAAGCCCGTGGCCATCTACCCGGACTCCACCCGCCTCAACGGCGCTTTGGTGATGTGCGAGGTCATGATGCCCGACGGTGTGACTCCTCACCCCTCCAATTCCCGCGCCACGATTCTCGATGATCCCGATACATGGTTCGGCTTCGAGCAAGAGTATTTCCTCTATCAAAATGGTCGTCCGCTTGGTTTCCCGAAAGACGGTTATCCCGCTCCCCAAGGCCCTTACTACTGCGGCGTGGGCTACAAAAACGTCGGTGACATCGCTCGCCAGATCGTCGAGGAGCACCTGGATCTTTGCCTCGAAGCCGGAATCAACCACGAAGGCATCAATGCCGAGGTGGCCAAAGGTCAGTGGGAGTTCCAAATCTTCGGCAAAGGCTCCAAGAGAGCCGCTGACGAAATCTGGGTGGCTCGCTACATCCTCGCCCGCGTGTGCGAAAGCTACGGCGTGGACGTGGAATGGCATTGCAAACCGCTGGGTGCCACCGACTGGAACGGCTCCGGCATGCACTGCAACTTCTCCACCAAATACATGCGCGAAACCGGTGGCAAAGAATATTTTGAGAAACTGATGGCCGCTTTCGAGAAGAACATGAACGAGCACATCGCCGTCTATGGTCCGGACAACCACATGCGTCTCACCGGTCTGCACGAAACGCAATCCATCGACACCTTCAGCTACGGTGTGGCTGACCGCGGTGCTTCGATCCGCGTGCCTCACAGCTTCGTGAACAACGATTACAAGGGTTACCTTGAGGACCGTCGTCCGAACAGCCAGGGCGATCCATACGCCATCGCCGGCCGCGTGCTCAAGACGATTGCCGAAGTGGCCATCTGATCGACGCCGCCTTGATCTTCCTCACGGTCGCTCCCTGCGGGGGGCGGCCGTTTTTTTTCTGTGCTAGCACTTGTCAAATGCTCCAGCGCGTTCTATGACTAGCGCATGTCCCTACTTGCTGACGAATCCGCTGTCATGACCAAAACCCGCGAGCTCTGTGCGACCATCGCGGCCGATGCCACCTTCCTCAAGCTCACCGAGCGCGTCGAGACCTTTTTCGGCGATGATGCCGCACGCTTGCAATACCAAAGCGTCAACGAGCGCGGCGAGGAACTGCATCACAAACAAAGCTCCGGCATCGAGCTCTCCAGCCGCGAGATCCGCGAGTTTGAAGAAGCCCGCGATGCCCTGCTCGCCAACGACGTGGCCCGTGGTTTCCTCGAAGCCCAGCGCGAGCTGGAAACCCTGCAACGCTCCATCGGCAAATACGTCGGCATGACCCTCGAACTGGGCCGCGTGCCCACAGCCGATGACTTCGCTCAAGCCCAAGGCGGCGGTTGCTGTGGTGGCGGCGGCGGTGGTGGTTGCGGATGCGGTTGATTTTTTTCCAAGGCCCCATGTCTTCCCAGCGCCTCACGATTCCGCAGTATGCGATGGCCCTCGCGCACGTGGCGAGTCTGCGCTCGGAAGACCCGTATCGCAAGGTCGGCGCGGCCGCGCTCGATCACGACAACCGGGTGATTGCCACCGCCTACAATGGCCTGGCCCCCGGTTTCGACGCGCCTCCGGGATTTTGGGAGGATCGCGACAAACGGCAAAAATTCATGCTGCACGCCGAGGTCAACCTGTGCAGCCTGTTCAAGCGCGGTGAGGCGAAAATTGTCGCCACCACCACCATGCCCTGCACCGCCTGCATGCAAACGCTGTGCGCCTACGGCATCAAGGAGGTCTATTACCGCGATATCTACCATCAATCGGACGCCCCGGAAATCGCCGCGACTTACGGGGTGACACTGGTGCAAGTCCAGGATTTCCCGCATTTTCCGGAGTAGGGCTTGGGGAAATCGGGTGTTGACGCCATGCGGTTCCTCATCACGTGCGGGGCGAATGTTGGATCCGTTCTCTGAAAAATCGGTTGATTTGATAGATATTGTCAATGGTGTCCGAGGAATCGTTTCAGACACATTTTTTCAGATTTCGTGAACATGGTATTCATCATTCCCATCCTTTTGATCGTTTTCATCCTGGCCGCTGTCATGTGGAGAAAATCGCGTTATGGCCCGATCACGTCGTTTTGGGATGCGGTGCGTAATCCGCACAAGATGCCGGATCTGGCTGAGTATCACAAAATGGTCGATGAGAGCGCGCGGGCTCTATCCGGATCGAAGGAGGAAATTGCCGGATTGGTGGACTTCTTCGTGTTCGAGGCGAAGTCCTCATGGGACGCGGGTTCGGAAAGAAAGATCATCGCGAAGCTCGGAGAGGAAACCTATCCCCGGGCCTTGGAAATTCTCCGTGATGAGTCGCTGTTCGAAAAGCTGGTGGCTGTCGTGGAAGGCAAGTATACAGGGGATGAAGCTCCTTTGAGTCGGCTCACGGAAATCTTCGATGGTGACGCACCGCCGCCGCCCGAGGCTGCCTTGTTGCTGTCACGTTTTTTGCGTCACGAGAGCGATGAAATCCGCAAAAGAGCAGCGCTGATCATCGGTTCGGTGGGTGCGGTTCAGTCGCTGCCGGATCTGGCATTGGCCTTGAAGGATGAGGATGAATATGTGAAGAGCTACGCTCTCATGGGGATTCTGCGAGCCATTAACGGCGGGCGCATCGATCCATCCCATCGATCGGAATTTTATGCGCTGGTGGCAGGGATGTGGCCTGAGGATACCTGCTTTAACGTGTGTGAAATAATCCCGAAGATTCTTCTCCGTCTGGATCGTGAAAGGGCGGTGCAACGATTGCTGCAGCCAGACTTGTTTACGGCAAAATTCGAGCCGGTGTGGCGGATTCTTGAGGTGCTTGCCGAGGAGTCCGTGGAAATTCCGAGGGAAAAACTGTTGGCATTGATCGCAGAAGCCGGAGTGGAGCCCATCGAGTATCCCTTGAACAACGTGATGGAAGGAGCCCTCTCTCATCTGGGACGGCATCGGATGCCGGAGGATTTGGCTTTGCTCGAGCGTCTGGTGGATCATCCGGACGAAAAGGTATGTCGCGGGGCGATCGATGGGCTGTATGCCTACCATCGGTTTTTCGAGAGGATTCGCGAATCCGATGAGGTCATCCGGGCGCAGGGCTGGGATGCTCTGACAGCGGCGGAGAAGCACCTTGTTGCTGTGAAAGAGCTGAATCTCGAAATCGACAACGGTGGATTCGCCCAATACTACTTCAATCACTACGGAGACCGTTGGAAGGATGCGCTGGATGGACTTGCTGCCATGGGGGCCACCAAACGCCACCGCATCATGCTTTCCACGTTGGAGGCATTCGGGCCCAAGCAGGTGTCACAAGATCACGATACCCGCCGGGCCCAACTGGCCAAAATCGCGCGCAAAAAAGAATATCTCTTCGATGAACATGACAATCTCTGGTATAAGACCAAGGTGGAGCCTCTCGATCGCCTGATTTTCCGCTACAACCTGGCCCACACGCAGGGACGGGATAAGTCCGGTCCACCCGAGTCTGGTGCTGCGGATGAAATCATCTGATCGCAGGTGCAATGAAAAAAGGATTGCCATGATACACACGATGTGTATCTTGTGCTCGTGACGAGTCGCGAAGTGATCGCCAGGTTAAAAGCCGAAGGCTGGATTCTGGTCAACGTTCGGGGCTCACACCATCAATACAAACACCCTACCGGCGGTGATCGGGTGACGGTTCCTCATCCCAAAAAAGATCTACCCATGGGAACACTGAGGAGCGTTTTTCGTCAGGCTGGTTGGGATTGGCCACCTAAATGAATATGAAATACCCGGTTGTCATTCACAAAGATGCTGATTCCGATTATGGAGTGACAGTGCCCGATTTGCCGGGATGTTTCTCCGCGGGAGATACGGTCGAGGATGCCCTCGCTAATGCCATCGAGGCCATGGAATGCCACATGGAAGGTTTGCTGATCGATGGCGAGGTCATTCCGAAGGCTCAACCAGTGGAGCAACATCGCGGACGTCCGGAATACAGCAACGGAATCTGGGCATTGCTCGATGTGGATCTATCCAAATTGTCGGGAAAATCGAAACGGGTGAACATCACCTTGCCCGAGCGGATTCTCACCCAGATTGATTCTTTCGCGTCGCGCACCGGAGAAACCCGCTCCGGCTTGCTTGTTCATGCAGCTCTGGAATATGTCAGCAGCCACTCCGAATCGCGTCGATAACCGAGCTTCTCCGCTATGAATTCCCATCCATTATCCGATTACCTTGCCTTGGCGCTAACAGAAGAAAAGGCATTGGAAGGCATCACGCTGCGAAAGACGCCGATCGCCGATTTGCATCTGCCCACTGGCAAGCTGGTGGCGTCGGACTGTCTCGCATTTTTTGAACCCCAGCCATTTGCGACATCGTTTCCGTGTGGCACATTCCCCGTCACTGTCACCGTCGCTCATGATCACAATGACCAACGTATTGCGTTTGCGACGATTCGATTTCGCGATTCCACACCCGTGACATGGGAAATGCTGATGTTTGAGGGCGAGGAAGCGGGAGATCTTGTGGATGGGGAGATTTCCGGCTATGGGGTGGATTCAGGCGCAGGTTGTTTCATTGACGCCTCCGCAGCGAAAGTTCTCGCTCGAAAACTGGATAAGGATGAGGAATTTTTTCATGAAATTCTGGAAACTCTGGAGAAAACTTACGTTCCCACGTGGGGTTGGTTGAACATGCCTTTTGGCAAAGGCAATCTCGTGGCGTTCTCCTCAGGTATGGGTGATGGAGTCTATGCCTCATATGCAGGGTTTGATAGCAATGGTTCGATTTCGGTTGTGGTGACCGATTTTTCTATCCTCCCACATGGTGCGGATGGTGATCATCTCCCCTGATTTTCATGGCCAATTGCGGCGAGATACGCCAGTGCAAGAAAGCTGGCCTGAAGTGAAGGGAGTGCTTTGCTCCAACTTTTGCTTTCCTGAGAGTCGTGATTTGTCCACTGTAGAGACAGAACATGTTAAAAAAGTCCATGCTGCATCGTCCGCTGTTTTGGTTGCTCGCCGCATGCTCCCTGGTTTGCGTGGTGACTGCCCTGCGCATTGAATATCTGAATGTTCTAGCAGGTGGTGCCATACAGCAGAAAGCTGCCCAAGAGCCAAACTCGAAGTGGCGAACGGGAGGTGGCTTTCACGCGGCGCTCCAGCAGGTCGAGCAGGATTTTCGCCGAGAAAAGGGCATAGGTCCCGAGACCGAGCTCAGTCCGATGGAGTATGCGGCCATTCGGCAAAAGATGCAAATGACCCAGTGGGAGCCTGATGCCACCGATCAACTGGGAGAGCTGCTCGGCACGTGGGGATTGATGCAGTATCCACTCGCTATCTTTCTGATTTTCGCTTCCCTCACAGCCACGGGCGGAAAGTGTGGTCAGGAAAGAATTCCTCAGGCGGTCTTCGTTGCCTCTGCGATGGTCGGGGTGTTGGCACTGGGTATGGCGTTTTATCGGGGCTACTTTTCGAGTCTGGGCTGGTAACCCGATGCGGCTGATGCATTTCACATAAAGCAAAAGCCAGTGTGATGGACGCATTCCGCCGCAGCGCTCTGAACGCAATCAATTCTTGCTCGTTCAAGTGTATCGACCTATCGTTTGTTGAGGAAAAATGCGCAGACGTCTGATACGAGCCATCCTGGGGCTGATCATGGTGATTTTGTTATGGGCTGCCATGGTGGGGATCTCCATCTGGAGCTACGGGGGGGATGACCGTGCGGCCCATGCGGACTGCATCATCGTGCTGGGCGCTGCCGTGCAGGGCGATGCGCCTTCTCCGGTATTTGAAGAGCGGATTCGGCACGGGATTGCTCTTTACCAAGCAGGCTATGCTTCCTCACTGATTTTCACGGGCGGTGTGGGTGCCGGACAAACGCACTCGGAGGGCGGCATCGGAAGAACCATGGCGGTGCGGCATGGTGTTCCAGCGATGGATATTCTCATCGAGGAAAAGTCGCGAACGACTCAGCAAAATCTGGCCGAAGCTCGCGACTTGATGAGGCAACATCAGATGAAATCCGCGATTGTGGTCAGCGATCCCCTGCACATGAAGCGTGCGACGATGATGGCGGAGGACTTGGGCATCGTGGCCGTATCGTCGCCGACGCCTACGTCGCGTTATCGCTCGCTCAAGGCAAGACTGGCGTTTTTGATGCGGGAGATTTACTTCATCCACCACTATGTCGTCACCGGCCACTGAAATCCACCGGCTCTTGATCGCTGTTCGATTTGTTCTTGTGAACGCGTGGTGCTTTGGTAGGTTTTGGTCACAAATATGAAGCAGATACACAAACGAGCGTTGCTGGGAGGGTTGATGGTGTTGCTGTGCCAATGCCAGAGTGTGGAAAGTAAGGCGGATCGTGCGAAGTTCCATGCGGCAGATACCAATGGCGATGGCAAGCTGAGCCTGGAGGAAGCGCGCAAGTTCGAGCACAAGCGGGTGTTCGATCTGATCGATTACGATCAAAACGGTTTTATTTCGCTGCAAGAGGCGCTGGATATCGCGCCGGGGTCGAATCGCAGCAAATTCAAGGAGTATGATCTGAATGGCGATGGCAAGGTGAGCTTGGCGGAATTTGAAAAAGTGCAGACGAAAAAAGGCTACGTGAAGCAGCGCTTTGAGGCGGCGGATCGGGATGGCGATGGGTTTGTGACGCTGAAAGAAGCGGATGCGCGGGTGCAGTTCTTGCAGGCGCAGGCGGGCGGGGAAATGTAAGCGCGGAGTGCGGAATTTCATGATTTCGGTAACGGAAGGGCTCGCGGTGCCGGGATTGGTGGAGGAAATGCAGCAGGCGTTTTCTCCCGAGGGCTTGTTAGGCCGTTCCAAGGACTTTGAATACCGTCCGCAACAACAGCAGCTCGCGGTGGCGGTGGCGGAGGCTCTGGTGCAGCGCAGTTGTGTGATCGCAGAGGCGGGCACGGGGGTGGGAAAATCCCTGGCCTATCTGCTGCCCGCCGCACGTTTCGCGCTGGAGACCGGGCGCAAGGCGGTGATTTCCACGCACACGATCAATTTGCAGGAGCAGTTGATCCGCAAGGACATCCCCATCGTGCGCAAGGTCTTGCGCGAGGAATTTCCCGCCGTCTTGTTGAAAGGGCGCGGCAACTACCTGTGTCCGGTGCGTTTGCGGCGGGCGATGGAGCAGACCGCCGATCTGTTCACCAGTTCCGAGGATGAGGAGCTGCGTTCCATCGTGCGCTGGGCCGAGGGCACGCGGGATGGCACGCTGAGCGATCTGCCCTTCACACCTTCGCCGAAAATCTGGGCCCAGGTGTGCAGCGATCCTCACATCTGCACGGCGCGCATTTGCGGTCCGCGCGGCAATTGTTTTTTCCAGGAGGCGCGCAAGGCGGCGGCGGAGGCGAAGATGGTGGTGGTGAATCACACGCTGTTCTTCGCGTTGTTAGGCGCGGCGGACGATGTGGCTTCCGCCGATGCCGGGGCGATGAACGGCTTTCTGTTTCCGAACGATTTCGTGGTGCTGGATGAGGCCCACACGGTGGAACACGTGGCGGCAGCGCAACTGGGGCTGCGACTGAGTCAAGCGGGGCTGAAATACGATCTGATGCGACTCTATCATCCGCGTACAAAAAAAGGCCTGCTCAAGAGCTACCGCAAGGCCAGTGCGATGAAGGCGGTGGAGTCCTTGTTAGAGGAAGCGGAAAACTTTTTCCTGCGCGTGGGGGAGAGTGTGCGCTTCAGCGAGTACGGGCGCGAGTTCCGCGTGCGGCGTCCTGGGCTGGTGGACAATACTCTTGCGGGGCCCTTGCGCGCGCTGTGGTCGGAGATCGATGACCTGGCTGCGGATGTGGAGGGGGATACCAGCAAGGCGGAGCTGATGGATGTTTCACGCAAGCTGCGCGAGGTTCACGGCACCTTGCAGACATTTCTCGATCAACAGCAGGAGGGCAATGTCTATTGGGTGGAGCGTGGTGGGCGTGATGAAATCCAGTTTTCCCTGCATGCGGCACCGGTGGAAGTGGCGGAGACGCTGCGGCGCTTGTTGTTTGCGCCGGAAAAAACCTGCATCATGACCAGCGCCACGCTGGGGGTGGGGGACCCGTCCTTGCAGTGGTTCAAGGGGCGTGTGGGCGCGGAAGAGGTGCGCAGCATGAGCATCGGCAGTCCCTTCGACTACAAGAAGCAGATGGTGGTGAAAATTTTCCGCGACATGCCGGAGCCGAACGATGCGAAATACAACAAGGCGCTGGCGAAGGCGATCCAGATGTCGGTCGAAGTCAGCGAGGGCCGGGCCTTTGTGTTGTTCACGAGCTATCGGGCGATGCGCGATGCCGCCACGCAGTTGGAGGGGTTTTTCCGCAAAAAAGGCTGGCAGCTCATCGTCCAGGGTGCGGGCATGACGCGGCATAAGATGGTGGAGGAGTTTCGCAAGGACGTACACAGCGTGTTGTTTGGAACGGACAGCTTTTGGACCGGCGTGGATGTGCCGGGGGAAGCTCTATCGAATGTGGTGGTGACGCGATTGCCGTTTTCCGTGCCGGATCACCCGCTCACGCAATCGCGCATTGAGGCGATCGAGGCCAGCGGTGGCAATGCCTTCATGGAATACAGCGTGCCGGAAGCGATTCTCAAGATGCGCCAGGGCGTGGGCCGGCTGATCCGCACCGCGAAAGATCGCGGCTGGGTTCACATCCTCGACAACCGGATTTTGACCAAACGCTACGGTAAAAATTTCCTCAGCGCCCTGCCGGATGCGCCAGTGGAGGAAGTGTTTTTGGATTTGCGTTAGATCAACTGAACAGCCGCACCGAGGAAAGACCGCCATCGGGGCGGAAGATCTGGCCGGTCATGAAGCGGCTGTGGTCGTTGATCAGGAAATCGAGCAGCGCGACGACATCATGGGCGTCGCCCACTTGTTGCAGTGGATGGCGTTTGGCGGCGGCGGCGCGTTTGGTATCATCGCTGAGCAGGGACTGGGCCAGTGGGGTATCGGTGAGGGAGGGGGCCACGACATTGACGCGGATGACGGGAGCCAACTCGGCGGCGAGGCTGCGGGCCAGGCCCTCGACGGCGCCTTTGGCAGCGGCGATGGAGGCGTGGAAGGGCATGCCCTGGGCCACGGCGATGGTGGAAAAGAGCACGACCGAGGCATTGCCGCTGGCCTTGAGGGCGGGCAGGGCGCTTTGCAGGGCGTGAACCGCGCCTAACAGGTTGACCTGGAGATCGCGGGCGAAGTCATCGGCACTGATGCGATGAAAGGGTTTGAGGGTGATGGTGCCGGGGCAGTAGATCAGGGCATCGAGTTTCTCCGGCCAAGCGAGGGGCGAGGGAGACAGGGCATCGAACAGTTGAGCTGAAATGCCTTGGGAGCTGAGAGCTTCCGGACGGCGGCAGGCGGCGAAAATTTCATGACCTTGGCTGCGAAAGTGATCGAGTGCCTGCGCGCCAATGCCCGAGGTTCCTCCGATGAGTGCGATGCGTTTTGACATGGCGCACCATCGCCGAAAATTGACATGCGTCAACCGGGAGGCAGAAAATCCTCAGGAGGCTACGCGGCTGAGCTGGTCGCGGCGGTAGTTCGTGGGGGAGGTGCCAGTGATGCGGGCGAAGGAGCGATTGAACTGGGACAGCGATTGGTAGCCGATTTGGTAAGCGATTTCCGAGATACGAACCTCCGGGCGCAGGAGCTCGCGCTTGGCCCAATCAATGCGGCAACGGTTGATGTAGTCGGTGAGGGTGAGATCGGTGGCATCCTTGAACAGACGGCAGAAATGCGATTCCGAAAGGCCCGCCACGCGGGCGACCTCGCCGAGGGGCAGTGCCTGATCAAGATTCTCGTGGATGTATTTTTTCGCTTTGGCGATGGCAGCAGGCTCGGAGCCTTGATCGATGATGGCCAATTGCTCGGTGTAGTGGGACAATTGTTCCGCGAAACTGGCGAGCAAGGTGACCATGCTCTGGTAGCGCTGTGGCTCCACGGAGCGCGTTTGGAAGTAAGCGTCATGCAAGAGTTTCACCTCCTCAGGCGGGATGGTTTTTTTGCCCAGCAGCGCCAAGGTGTCACGAAATGTATGTTCATCCGGCGGGCGGGAAAACACTTGGCCGGTCTTGAGGTAGGCGATGGTGGAGGCACCCAGCTTGATGGGCACGGCACTGGCGTAGAGTCCCGCGAAGCAGTGGCAGGTCGCGGGGCCTGACACATTGGCCTCCTCCATGAGACGTTTGTTCACATCGATGCAGGCATGGCACGCGCTTTTGCAAAGGTTGAGTTTTTCACAAAACGGACTGCGGTTGATGCTTTGATCGTCGAGGCACCATTTCTCGGTGTCTGACTCGACCAAACGCAGCGGCAGGCCTGTGGCGGCACGGAATGCGTCTTGATAGACGGTGAAACGTTCCGACGAAAGCAGTCTTTCAAAGATCGCGCTCTGGAAGGTTTTATGAGGAAGGATCTGCGATGATGTAATTTCCGTGCCTGACATCTCCCCTAGAATAGGAAACTTCTCCCGGTTGATCAATCCCAGATGCACGATTTTTCATCGACAATGCCACGATCGCCAGAGACACGAGAGAACTCAATGGCATCAGGATGGCGGCTAGCAGTGGGTTCATGTGGCCGCCCAAGGAAAGCGTGATCACGCTGATGTTGTAGAGGAGGGCAAACACGAAAGCATGTCGCACGCCCTGCGCTCGCGCCTTGGCGAGCCGGAACATTTGCGGCAGGAAGGACAGACCCGCTCCCAGGGTGTAAAAATCCGCCTTGCTTTCGAGCAGGGAGCGATCGGTGACGGGAGTGCCGGTGACGTAGGCGGAATCAAAGGCCAGCGAGTCATTGGCACCATCGCCCAGGTAGAGGGTGTCATGCGCATCAATGCCCCGCACGGTCGTGGCCTTTTCCTCCGGCGTTAGCCCGCCGAATGCCTGGCCGGGAGCAATGTCCAGCAAGTCCGCCATGTGCCGCACTTTATCCGCATGGTCTCCCGAGCAAATGTAGAGCTGCATGCCGCGTTGTTGCAGGCCACTGATCACGGTCCGCGCCGAGGGGCGCAGGGCATCGCGGAACACGAACCGTGCCACCAACTCGCCATCGCGGCGGAATTCCGTGCCATGGTCTTCGCCGGGCAGGGCCGTCGTTTTCCACCCGGGACGCCCCAGCGACCAGGCATGAGTGCCGTCGTGGTATTCCAGTCCCATGCCCGGGGTTTCCGAGATTGGTGAGTTTTGCTCGCGTTGCCAGAGCTTTTGACCGCGGTGGCCGAGAGTCTCCAACAGCGTGCGGGAAACCGGGTGTAGGGAACCGTGGGTAAGCGTGGCCAGGACCCGCGCAGACTGCTCATCAAGCTGATCCACGGCTTCGGGATTTTCTAACAAGGGTCGCTCCAGGGTCAAGGTGCCCGTTTTGTCGAAAATGATGTTGCGCACTTTCAGGATGCGCGACCAGAAGGTGGTGGAACGCAGAAACACGCCCCAGCGCTGGAGTTGTGTGGCGGCGAGATCATCGGCGAGAGGAATCGCCACGCCCAAGGCGCAGGGGCAGGACACCACGAAAACCGAGATCATCACTTGCAGCCCGTGGATCCACTGCGCATGGATGGCGTGCCACACGAAACCCGCGATGCCGATGACCAGAATCACCGCCAGCCAGTATCGCAGCAGGCGATCCAGAAATGCGTGGCCTCGTTCCCGGGTGGGCGGGGCCGTCAGGCGGGCCAGCAGGGAGTCCTGCCATGGCTCGGAGGCTTTCAGCGCGACATCTTCCCGGCTCAGCAGAATCGCGCCTGCGGGCAGTCGTGAACCCATGGCGAAGGAGACAGGCTCGGCCTCGCCATTGATCCACTCCAGGGAAAATGCCGCCTGCCGCGAAGTGACCACCGCGGCCACGGGGTTGGCTTGCCCCGGGCGCAGAAAAAACGCATCGTTGGCACGCAGCTCATGAAGGGAAATGTTCCGCTCTTCTCCGTTGGCGCAGGCAAACGAGGCGGGCACCGGCTGCTGGCGCACGAGGCGCTGACGATTGCGCTCCACGGCCGAGGTTTGCAGCGCGCGCCCCACCAACATCAGGAAGACAAACATCGCCACGAAATCGAAATACAACAGTCCCTCCGCATCTTTCATCCAGCCGATGATGGAGCCGATGTAGGCCGCGATCAGGCCCAGAGCGATGGGGAGATCGATGTGAACGGTGCCCATTTGCAACGCGCGCCAGGCCTTTTTCATGAACCAGCTTCCACCGATCAACATCGCAAAAGTGGCCGAGAGAAAAGTGATGAGCCGAAACAAATCCGCGAACATGAAATCGCGTGGCATGCCGAGATAGGTGGGCAGCGTGAAAGCCATGGCATTGAGGGCAAAAGCCCCGCACAGCCCCATGCGGCCTAGCAATTTCTGAGGTTCCCCGTGCCCGTTCTTTTGTTCGCGCGGTGCGGCGATGTAGCCGAACTGAGTGATCTCCCGCAAGAAAGCCTCGAGGTCGCAACGCCCCGGCGACCACTCCACATGCAGCATGCCTTGGGTGGGATGGGCGGCCGCACGGACGGAGCCGGGATAGCGCGAAAAAATCGTCTCGATCATCCACACACAGCCCACGCAGGAAATGCCGTCCAAGGCCAGATCCAGCGATGCCTCGTCACGCCCTTGCGCCTCCGCTTGTTCCATCAGCGGTGCCAGCCATGCGAAGTCATGCTCTTCAAAGGGCCGGCTCTTCACCGGTGTGGTGGCCAGACCTTGCTTGAGATCGTAAAACTGATCGAGCCCGCTGTCGTTGATCAGGCGGTACACATACTCACAACCATGGCAGCAAAATTCCTCTTCGGCCTTGCGCGGGGAAAAGGCGGTGTTGCAGTGACGGCAGGACTTCATGGGCATCAGCATGCCAGATGCCGGAATTCCCGCTATGCACTCCTTGCGATTCCACGCGCATTCCTTGCCGCAAGATGCAAAGATATGCGTGTTCAGATGCGGTTCACGAGCACTTTCATTCCAGCGCCGGTGCGCCCCAGCGTCATCCTTTGATCTCTAACAACATTTGCGCGTTGGAAGGGAATTTTTTCAGGAAATAGGTCAGGCGTTCCATCGCTTCCAGCGGCTTGTGGCCGGACAGTCCGCGGCGGATGAGATGGATCTTGTGCAACATGTGTTCGGGCAGCAGCAACTCCTCGCGACGGGTGCCGGATTTGAAGATGTCCACGGCGGGGTAGATGTAATTTTCCGCGATCTTGCGATCGAGCACAATCTCCATATTGCCCGTGCCCTTGAATTCCTGGAAGATGGCTTCATCCGCACGAGAGTTCGTTTGAATCAGCGCGGTCGCCAGAATGGTGAGTGATCCGGCACCGCGGGTATTGCGGGCGGCGGCGAAGAGGCGGCGGGGGATTTCCAGCGCTCCCACGGTGACACCGCCGGTGCCGATGCCGCGACCGTGCGTGGAGCCGGTGTTGTTGTAGGCGCGGGCCAGACGGGTGATGGAATCCATCAGCAAAAACACGTGCTTGCCGGCTTCGACGAGGCGTTTCGCGCGCTCGATGGTCAGCTCGGCGATGCGGCAATGGTTGCGCGGGTGTTCATCGTTGGAGCTGGCGAGAATTTCCACTCCGGGCAAAGCTCGACGGAACTCGGTGACTTCCTCAGGGCGCTCATCGACTAACAGAATCATCAGGTGCAGGTTGTCGTCCTCGCGCTGGCGCACGGATTCGGCGATGTGCAGCAGGAGCGTGGTCTTGCCGGAGCGCGGCGGGGACACGATGAGTCCGCGCTGTCCACGGCCCACGGGAGCGACGATGTCGAGCACGCGGGTGGTGAAACGATTTTGATCGTTCTCGAAGGGGATGCGTTTGCTGGGATTGATGGCGGTGAGCTCATCAAAGTGCGGCAGGCGGCGCGCTTCATCGACAGGCAGGTCATTGACGCTGAGGATTTCCACCACCTGCGGTCCGCGCGGTCCGTTCTGGCTCAGAGCCTTGATGACCGCTCCGGGGCGCAGGCCGTGTTTGTTGACAAGAGCGGCGGGGACAAAGGCATCGTCCTTGGCCATCTCCAAGCTCTTTTTCACGCTGCGCAAAAATCCGCTGCCCTTGGGTGTCATTTCTAACAAACCTTCGCATTCGACCTTGGGGCCTTCCAGCACAGCCTGGTTGCGCTCCGCATCCGGATCGAATTTGTTGGCTTGAGGGCCGTTGCCCTGCGGCTTGAATTTCTGTTTGGCGTTGCGATCAAAACCGTTCTTTTTGTTTTTGTTGAACTTGTTCTTCTTGAAGTCGTTCTGATGCTGCCGCTGTTGTTGCGGATGCGGCTGTTGCGAATGAGCCTGCTGGTGAGAGTGCTGCGGGCGGGGTTGAGGAAAAGGCGTGGCTTGCGGAGCGCTGGGTATGGGGGCAGGTGCAGCTACGGGAGCGGGAGCAGGTGCCGGGGCGGCAGCAGGAGCGGGAGCCGCGGGCAAGGGTGCCGTGTCGGCTTTGGCTTTTGCCGTTTTCTTGGCGCGAGCCGGCTTGGCGGCTTCCGCAGGCGTTTCCACCACGACCGCCGTTTTTTTCGCCGCACGTTTTTTCGGCGCTGCGGCCAGATCGAAGAGCAGCGGCTCTCCGGCGCTTTTCAGCGCGGACTTTTTGGCGGCCTTTTTCGCGGGAACCACGGCAGAGGAGGGCGTTTCGGCAGCTGCCTTGGTGGTCGGCTTCACCGCTTTCTTGGCGGCTTTTTTCGCAGCCTTCTTGGCCGCAGGCTCGCTTGCGGTAGTCGCGGTGGCGGCGGTTTTTTTGGCAGCGCGTTTCTTGGGCGCGGTGGTATCGGCGTTCGGAATAATGGAATCGCTCATGCGGAAATTTTTTTCGTTAGGAATCAAGTTGGGCGAGAACCGCCTCGGAGAGTTCGAAGTTGGTGAACACGTTGCGGGTGTCGTCGTAGGAGTCGAAGAGATCGAAGAGTTTCAGAGCTTGTTTGGCGATGTTGAGGTCATCGATCAACACGGGTGTCTGGGCGATGGAGGTGAATTTTTCAGACTGGATGGGCAGGCCCTGCGCTCGCAGTTCCTGGGCCACGCTGGCGAGCTGGTTGGCAGGGGTGTGGATGAGGTGTTCGCTGTCATCGGAGAAGACATCGTCGGCTCCGGCCATGATGGCGATCTCAAGAATGGCATCCTCGTTTCCGGCGGAAGCGGGCAGGATGATTTCGCCCTTGCGATCGAATTGATAGGAGACGGAGCCGGGAGTGGCGGCAGCACCTTGGTTTTTGGAAAAAATCGTGCGGATGTCCTGGGCGGAGCGGTTGAGGTTGTCCGTGGCGATCTCGATCAAAAACGCGGTGCCGGAGGGACCATAGCCTTCGTAGGTGACTTCCTGAATGGCAGCGCCGCCCAGTTCTCCGGTGCCTTTTTTGATGGCGCGGTCGATGTTTTCTCGAGGCATGGAGACGGCCTTGGCGTTGTCGATGGCGGTGCGCAGGCGGGCATTGGCCGTGGGATCACCTCCACCCGCGCGGGCGGCAAGGGCGATTTCATGGGCGCATTTCGAGAAGACTCTGCCTTTGACAGCATCGACTTTGGCTTTGATGTGCTTGACCTTGGACCATTTGTTATGACCGGCCATGTGGTAGTAGGGAAATGGGTGTTGAAAAATCCTCGCGTCAAATGTGCGACACGAGTCGTGAAAGAACGGATGTAAGCATCATGCTCCGGGAAAAACGAGATCAAGAGATCATCCAGAGAGGAAACATGTCGCAGGGGACTCTCGTGTGAAGATGACCCGCAATGCGCGCTGACGTCGAGAACTTGGCTCACCCGGCGTCATTTGGCAATATTTTTTTTCTAACAACTCGCGGCGAGGTGGAACAGCGCCGGCTTGAAGGCAAGGGGAGGGGAGGAGGCATGAGAGGCTTGGGTGGTGCTGTGGGGCGGCCAATGGCATCGCGATGAATGCTGGAATAGCCTGATCCGGAGGGCGCTGTTTGGGTGCTGCCGGTGATGCGCCCGGTGGCGTCGCGATACTGTGTTTGCACGCTGCCTTGGGATCGCGGAGTTTGAGTGGTGGCAGTGCCGTGCAGGCGGCCCGAGGCATCGCGAAACTGGGTTTGTTGCGGGGTGCCGGATGTTTTGCTTGTGGCTGTGCCGGTGATGCGTCCGCTGGCGTCACGATACTGGGTGCGGGCACTGCCAGAGGCATCAGGGCGGGTGGTAGCGGTGCCGACAATGCGTCCGCTGGCATCGCGCGTAGTGGTGGCGATGGTGCTGCCGGTTTGACGTCTTTCGATCGTGTGCGTGATGCGTCCGCTGGCATCACGCACCACTTCACGACTGGTCTGGGCCGTGAGTGATGTGAAAGATGTTAGACAAACGAAGCAGGCGAGCAGCGCAGATTTGATCATCGTGGACAAGACGTGGAGCTGTGCGGTTTTATTCATGGAAAGCGGTGGAAACACTTTATGGGGCACGAATCGTGGGGATCAAATGAGGATTGCCATCATCCCGATGTCTGTCTAGTCTCCGCCAGTGAAACAGAGTGGCTTGAAGCGTTATTATTCCCTGCTGTGGGAGGCCCGCTGGACCTTCGGTGGCGGAATCCTGGCGGGAATCATGTATGGTGTGGCGAGCGGCTTGGGCTTGCCCACGATGGTCAAGTATGTGTTTCCTCTGTTGTTTCGCGATGAAAAGGGCCTGAACGAAGTGCCGGACTGGCTGACGCGTTTCAAGGACAGCTATCTGCAGGGTTCGGCGGAGACACTGACGATGGTGGTATGCGTGTTCATCCCCATGATTTTCCTGCTGCGCGGTGTTTCCGGCTACCTCAATACTTATCTGATCAACAAGACCGGCTTCGTCGTTCTGGAGCGTGTGCGGACCATGGCATTTGCCAAATTGCAAAGGCTTCCCATGAGCTACTACCATGGCAACAAATCAGGGGATCTGCTGTCGCGCCTGACCTATGATGCCGAGGTGATCCGCAATGCGATCGCGCAAGGTAGCAATGATTTGATCAAACAACCGGCCACTCTGATTGCCGCCATCACGTATTTGGTATCGGAGGCGATGAAGCAAAACAGCATGGCGATCGCGATGATCGGCTTGTTTTCCATTCCCTTGTGTGTGGTGCCCATCGCCCGGGCCGGCAAGCGCATTTCTCAACGCAGTCGCGCTGTGCAGAAGCAGATGGGGGAGACATCCTCGACGATCAATGAGACCTTGCAGTCGCCGCTGGAAGTGCGCGTCTATCAATTGGAAAGCCGGCAGGAACAAGCGTATGGTGCGCAGGTGCGGGGTGTGCTGCGCCTGTTGCTGAAGGTGGTGAAGTACAAGGCGATGATTTCCCCGGCCATCGAGATCGTGGCATCAGTAGGCTTTGCCTTTGCTTTGTATCTGGGCGTCAAACGCGGGATGTCACTGGAGCAGTTCATGGCGGTGGGAACGGCTTTGTTCATGGCCTACGAGCCGGTGAAAAAACTCGGTGCCGTGAATGCCTTGTTGCGCCAGGGAGCGGCCGCTTCCGAGCGTCTCGAAATGATCCTGGATGCCGAGGAAAGTGTGAGCGAGCCCGCCG